>JGI12627J18819_10000313_pt1 | contig 15774 bp, 14 predicted proteins | sample TexAe_OM1H0_M2_FD_18819 | JGI IMG/M metagenome (IMG submission 18819)
CAAGCCAATCGACGATTGCTTCAAGTACAGCGCATCAGCCACGATTGCATCCTCGCCGAAGAAGCCTTTCAAGAAATCAATCGTCCCATACAGGTGACATCCCAACGCGCCTCCGCACTGCGCTTCGCCGATCCTAAGGTGCAAGCTCTCTGGCGCGCCCTCTTGCTGTTCCAACTCCTGCCCACCGGCTTTTCCAACCGCCATCTCCGCCAACACTTCGCCTCTTTGCTGGGGAAACCACCCAACAGCCTCACCCAAGGTCAAATGACCTATCACCTACGCCGCCTGCGCCTCCACGGCATCCTCGAACGCATTCCTCAAACTCACCGCTACCGCATTACTGACTTCGGCTTGCGAACGGCATGGTTCTGCACTCGAACCTACAGCCGTATTCTCCGTCCCGGACTCGGATCCGTACTGCCAGAGCTCTCCCCACCCAATTCCTCACTCCGGCGCAGTTTCGATAAACTTGATCAGGAGGTGACAGCTTGGATCCAATGCGCAAAATTAGCCGCCTAAAACTTGACTCATTTACATCAAGTTTTCGACTTCAAGACGTCTAGAAGGGTTGAGGCTTTTGTTTCCAGGATGGATTCCATGATGACCTTGCCTTGGGAATCCATCACCGCGACCGAGATCGTTGCTTGATGAACGTCCAGCCCAATATACTTTTCGCTGCTCATCGAGGGTGATCCTTTTGTAGGTGATCATGCGAACGATGACAACCTACTCCCAAAGGGGCGCCCTCTTATAATGCGATTACATCAGTTGATTACATCAGTTGGTTTCTGGGCGCACTGGTCCCGCTCCGACCGGTATTTGGCCACCCCCGGCGGGCATGGGATACATATGGACTCCCGTAACTTTTCGCCCATCTTGAGTCCCCTTCACAATCAGGGGCATGGGACAGGTGCCGTCGATTCGATTTCGAGATTCCTGGTTCATGCGATCCAGCGTGACGATGGCAAGAATTTTGGTCTTGCCACTTCTTGTGGTTGGCCTTACAGGCTGGATCCCGAATAAGGACCTTGGCGTAGGCCCGAAAGGGCCTTGGCCTTGGGGAGCGATTATCGGATTCTCCTTGATCGGCATTGCTCTTGTGGGGCTACTCCTTCCGCGCCGGAAAACAATTTCGAAATCGTCATCCGCTACGTGGTGAACAAGGGCAACCAATCTTTGATGTTGCGAAACATCTCTGACACTCAAAACCCCTCCCGGGGCTGAGTGATGGTCCATGAGTGTAATCGCCTGTGGCTGATGTCATAACGACGTCGGCCTCACAACGGACCGAGCAGACTCTTCGCTATCCAACCAAAAGGCTCGGGACGAAGGAGGCCGAGATGAAAATTGTAGGCTGCGATCTACATGCACGGCAACAAAGCATAGCCATGGTGGATACCGAAATCGGTGAGCTTACCGAGAGGCGACTCCTGCGCGAGGGGAATGCGGTACGAGAGTTTTACGCTTCGCTGCAAGGTCCAGTGGTCGTCGCCATCGAAGCCACCGGGGCGATGCAGTGGTTCTTGGAGCTGCTGGAAGAGTTAGGCATCGAGTGCCGGGTAGGACATCCGGCCAAGATCCATGCATCCGAGACCCGCAAACAAAAACATGATCGGCGGGATGCGGGAAGTGATCCTAGACTTGCTCGTGATGAAGGACCGTTTCCCCGACATTTGGATGCCATCGACCGAGCAACGGGACCTGCCAACCTTATTGCGCGACCGACACCAATGGGTGAAGGTGCGAGCGCGATTGCAGCACACCTTACAAGCAATCGCCCTCAATCAAGCTCTGCGCGAAGGCCGTGCGCTCTAGACCGCGGCGGGGCGGCGGGCGCTGCAGGAGTTGGCCCTGCCACCCTACACCGATCAAAGACGAGATGAGCTGCTCAGCACAATTAGAAAGGCGCATCCAGCAAACTGGACAAGCAGGTGGAAAGCGAAGCCCAACAAAGGCCACGCGCACGCCGGCTGCTTACGCATCCTGGCGTGGGGCCGGTCACGGCCTTGGCGACCGAGGTGTTTCTGGGAGACCCGACTCGGTTCGCAACCGCCAATCAGGTGGCCAGCTATGTCGGGATGATCCCGTGCGAGCACAGCAGCGGCAAGAAGCAGCGACTGGGAAAGCTGACCAAAGAAGGTAATTCACTGCTCCGTTACCTGTGGGTCGAAGCCACGCTGCATGCCGTGATCAAGGACGCAGAACTAAAACGCTTCTATCGGCGCAAGCTCATCCAAAAAGGAATGGGCAAGGCTAGGGTTGCGGCGGCACGCAAGCTGTGCATTCGTTTGGTGGATCATGCTGCGCGATGAGATTGATTACGAAGAGTTCTGCCGGCGTGGAAAGTTGCGCAGAAAGGGGAAGCCCATGCGGGGATGCCTGATTTCAACAGTGGTCCTGCGCGAGCAGTGACCGGATGAACTGAATAGGCTACCCGGATGAAGAACTCCAAAGATCATTTGGACTGAGAGTATTGCGCACGCCAGCGCGTGCACCCAAAGCGAACGCATTTTGCGAACGGATGGTGGGAACAGTACGGAGAGAGTGCCTGGATTTCATGATTCTGCTGAACGAATGTCCTCTCCGGATGACGATGCGTTCCTGGATCACGCACTGCAACAGAGGACGGCCACACTCCAGCCTAGGCCCGGGTATTCCCGAGACAGGTATGGACAAAGCCCTGGAGGGCAGTCATCCTGATCCGTAGGTTCAGCCAAATGCTTAAGTCGATTTCGACATCCGGCTCACTCGGCTTTCGCATCGAACATACACCTGTGCGTTACCGGCGAACAGAAGGAGGATTTCAATGATTCGACCCAAGACAAAAATACTTGTGGATGGCGGCGACCCGCAGGAGACCCGTCAGGTCAAGGAACTGCTGGGATTTGTCGATGGACAGACCACCAACCCTTCATTGATTGCCAAGAACCCACACATCAAAGAGCTAATCGCGTCAGGTCACAAGCTTTCCAGTCGGGAGGAAATGGGCGAATACAAGAAAATCGTTCAAACAATCTCCCCATTGGTCGGCGATGCTGGGGTGTCTATCGAAGTTTTCTCGGATGAGAAGACGACGGCGCAAGAGATGTTCAGCCAAGGACAGGAAATGTTTTCGTGGATTCCCAATGCGTACATCAAATATCCATGCACGGCTGAGGGGCTTCGAGCGGCACAGAATTCGGTGAAGCAGGGCATGAGGGTCAATGTTACCCTCTGCTTCTCACAGCAACAGGCAGCCGCAGTCTACGCAGCAACGAAAGGCACAAAGGAGCCAGCCTACGTCTCGCCTTTCGTCGGGCGCTTGGATGACATCGGTCAGAACGGAATGGATGTCGCGAAGAACATTAAGCGGATGTTCTCGAAGGGTGATGGTCACGTTCTTGTCTTAGCTGCCAGCATCCGCAGTCTCGAACACCTGCTCTACTGTTTCGTCCTCCAAACAGAGCTTGCAACCGTGCCCGCGAAAATCTTGGAACAGTGGGCGAGCAAGAATTTCCCAATGCCCGGCAAGCAGTTCGAATACAAGGCTCCCGGTAGACCGATTCCCTACGAAGAGCTTGACTTGGAGCACGGGTGGGAAACGTTTGATATTCAACACGAGCTTACGCGCAAAGGCATCGAGAAATTCGCTGCTGACTATCGAGCCACGCTTTCGCGACCTGCATGATTAAGTTTGAGCATTGAGAAGAGCAAAACGGACAGCACAATTTCGACCCGATAAACAAGCCGCCTAATGGGCGAATAGGAAAGTAGCCGATCTTAAAGCCCGAAGCATCCCAGCAGTGAAGAACGGGAACGCTTACTCGATGGTCTTGGAGAAATTGCCGAAAGACAGTCCGGCGGCTCCGTTGAGCTGTACATTACAACGCCGATTTACGCGGCGCGACGGAAAGCTCGCACGAGGGGGGGCGTGTAACCACCCCAGCGCCTCAGTTTCGACGAATCGCTGGAAATCCGAGCCTATGTTCGAGGGCAACAAAACGTGCATTGGAACGCAATTCGTCGAGTTCCGGCTCGACCTGAAGAAAAACCAAGCCATTCGAACGATCGCCAAACGCCTTCTCGAGCAAGTCCAGCGCTTCCTCATTCTTGCCCGATCCAACGGATACGATCGCGAAGTAATAGGGCGAGACATATTGTGTCGTTGACTTGGTCTTCAATTGCGCAAGCAACTTTTCCGCTTCGACGCGGTTGCCGGAGCGCCCGTAGGCATGCGCCAGGGCCGAGACCATAAGAGGAGTGCCATGGGAGAGGTCGACAGCCTTTCGCAGTTCCGGTATTGCCCGGGCATAATCTCCCTTTTGTTCATACGCCTGGCCGACAATCAGGTGTGGCAATTCATAGGAAGGATCCATGTCGAGGGTATCTTTCAATTGCGTGATCGCGGCGTCGTACTGTCGCGCCATATAGAGCCGCCACCCTAGGCTGAAGTTGATGCTTAGCGACAGCGGGTCCAGTTCACGCGCCTTCTGAATCTGGGCAAAGCTTTCTTGCGCCCGGCCCATCGCAATCAGATAGAGGGAATACCGTTGGTAGGCGGTGGCGTAGCTGGGATTCAGTCCGATCGCGCGTTCGAATCCTTCCGAGGCGCCGCTCCAATCCCATTCGTAGTTGAACTTCTCGGTGGCCAGCGATGTTTGGGCCTCAACCAGAGTCGGGTCNAGTTCGAGTGCCCGCAGTGCCGCCGCCTTNGCCTTCGGGGCAGCTTCCGAGGCGGGCATGGTGCCGAAAATCTCAGCGCTNATGATGGCGTAACAATCGGAGAGGCCCGCATATGCCAGCGCATACTGCGGGTCGAGGACGGTAGCCCGCTCAAAGTAGGTGATTGCCCGGGTGAGATTTTCGTCTGACCGCTTGTTCCAGTAATACAAACCCTTCAGATAGTTCTCGTAAGCTTCTGGAGAAACTGCCGGAGTCTTGGCCAGGCGCTCGCGCTCTTCCGGAGTGAGATTAATGCGAATTTCATTTACGATCGCCGACGACACGCGATTCTGCAGAGCCAGCACATCGCCAATCTGACTCTCGTACGTATCGGCCCAAAGATGGTGGTCGGTGGAGACCTGAACCAGTTCGGCCGTGATCCGAACGCGGCTGCCCACACGCATCACCGTGCCTTCGACGACAGCATCGACGTTCAGTTCGCGGGCAATTTCCGAGAGTGGCTTACGCGTTCCCTTGTAAGCCATGGTGGTAGATCGTGAAATGACGTGAAGAGAGCGGATCTTGGCCAGATTGGCGATCAACTCGTCCGTCATGCCGTCGGCAAAATAGTCCTGATCTTTTGCGCCCGACAGATTCTCTAACGGAAGCACGACCAGCGAAGTGCTTCGCGAGGGATTCGCATGGTTCGTCGCGTTGCGGTTGCTTCGGAGGAGAATCGCGAGAAGCCCAACCACTAGCACGAAGGCGACGGCGGCGAGCGCCCCGCGACGTGCCGTCCACCACGGCTGGCTAGCGTGCGGAGTCGGGATCGCGGACTCGAGAGCAGGCTCCGATTCCAGAAGCGATGGGGCAGAGGGCAGATGTTCTCGATCGTGCGCGGCGGCCTGTGCATGGGACTCTTCGACAGGCGCCACGAAGCGATAGCCGCGCCGCGGGACCGTCTCGATGTAACGTGGATGGTCGGACGAATCGAGCAGGACTTCGCGGACCCGCATCACGGCGTTGTTCAACCCGTGATCGAAGTCGACAAATGTGTCGCCCTGCCAAAGCCGGGCGCGAAGTTCCTCGCGAGTCACTGTCTCGCCGGGGCGCTCCAACAGCATGGCTAAGACCTGGAACGGCTGTTCCGCCAGCTTGATTCGGAAGCCATGCTTCCGAAGCTCGCCGGCCTTCAGGTCTACCTCGAATACGCCGAAACGAACGACCCGGGCCGAAGCAACAGGTGATTCCATCTTGCCCCAGAGGACTGGTTCGCTAGTATAGCCTCGCGATACCCACAGGTCAAAGTGATGAGAGCAGCTATCTGCCTTGTTTTCAATGATCACTTCAAGGATGCAGAAATGCTTTCGATGGGAGTCATCAAGGATTGCGCGGGGAAGAGCAGGTCGAGCAAAGTGCGGGCCACTGGATGCGGGTCTTCATCTGGTATGCCGCACAGCGATGCGACGGGCCGTTCCCGACGCGTCCGATCATCGATTCGCAAGGTCAATTCATCCCGTGAACGCTTTCCGGGCGAGGGGGCGCTATGAAAAGACAGAAGCACAGCGGAGCATCGGTTGCGGTCCTAGTGGTGTCATTGGCAACCGTGGCTGGGATTGTTGTTCTCTCCGGGTTATCGTCGGCTCAGGTGGTTGGGGCTACGCTCTCCGGCTTTATAAGTGATGCTAGCGGCGCCGCGATTTCAGGCGCGACCGTAAGCTCGAAAAACCTCGCCACTGGCGAGATACGAGAGTTCGTTACAAACGCGGAAGGTTTCTACTCAATACCGAACCTTCTGCCGGGCTCTTACGACGTGACGGTCACTGCCAACCAGTTTTCACAGGCCGTGCGCAAGGGCATCGTGTTGACCGTTGGCGCACAACAGGCGCTTAACATCTCTCTCAAACCGGGCCGGGTTACCGAGGTCGTCGAGGTGTCGAGCACACCTCCCGACGTGCAGACCGCCTCCTCGGCGGTCAGCTCAACCGTCGATTCGCGGACCGTGCGCGAATTGCCACTGAACGGACGCGACTGGACCACGCTGGCGACGCTCGAGCCCGGCGTGTTGAGCGTGCCAAACCAGGCGACCACTTCTTTTAACGCGAACAAAGGGAACCGTGGTTTCGGCAACCAGTTGGCCGATTCCGGGCATCGTCCGAACGAGAACTCCTATCGCCTCAACGGGCTGACCATCAACGATTACTCGAACGCTGCTCCCGGGGGCGCGACCGGGTTGAACCTCGGCGTCGATTCGGTGCAGGAGTTTTCCGTCATCACCACGGGATACACCGCGGAATATGGACGGACTTCGGGGGCGGTGATCAACGCGATCACGAAGTCCGGTACCAACCAATTTCACGGCACCGGCTTTTTCTTCGACCGCGACAGCGTCTTTGACGCGCGCAACTACTTTGACGGGCCAACCATCGCTCCCTTCCGGCGTATTCAATTCGGCGGTTCCGGAGGCGGCCCGATCATCAAGGACAAGACGTTCATCTTTGCGAACTACGAAGGATTTCGTCAAAGTTTATCGTCTTCGGGGACGATCAATGTGCCAGACGCCGCATCGCGCGCCATGGCAGTCCCCGCCATTCAACCTTACCTCGCACTTTGGCCGGTGGCCCCAGCCAGCGCACCCGATAACGGTAAGGGCGTTCAGACCCTCGACGTGAACGCAAAGACGATCGCCAACGAGAATTACTTCATCACGCGGCTCGATCACAAGATTTCGACCGCCGACTCGCTGGCGGGAAGTTATTTCATCGATTCGGGACCGCAATCGCAAGCGGATCCGTTGGGAAATACGGTCCATCAAGTGTTCTCCCGCAGGCAAATGGGGAGCTTCGAAGAGACCCACGTTTTCGGCTCCGCTACCGTGAACACAATCCGCCTGGGTTTGAACCGCGCCTTGGGCAAAATCAACGACCCGGTGTCGGGTGACGCGGTGGCGAAGGACGCTGCGTTAGCCATCGCACCCGGGGCCGCCGCTCCTCCTCAGATTCCGGTGCCAGGATTGACAACGGCGTATGGACTAGGAGGCTTTAATCGTTTTACCCACGCCTGGAACTCGGCGCAGATCGCGGATGATGCATTCCTCACGCGCGGCACGCACGCCATCAAGATCGGTTTCTATTTCGAGAATATGCAGTACAACGTGCTCGAACAGTTGAGTCCGAACGGCCGCATGAACACCTACGCCAGCCTCGACGCGTTCTTGACAAATGCGGGTGATCAACTCAATGCCCTGGCTCCCGGGGGCTCCCATGAAGTTGGGTTCCGGGAAAAGCTCTTTGCAGGCTACGTACAAGACGACTGGCGTGCGCGGCCGAATTTGACGGTGAATCTCGGGCTGCGATACGAGATGAGCACGAGGCCAAAGGACGCCAACACGGTTCCCGGCTACAGCGTCGCCGGATATTCCGTGGCCGCCGCTGGTTTCCAGGAGATCATCAGCCTCTCCAACTGCACACAAAGCCCGACGGCTTGCGGGCCGGTCGGGGTCAGCAGCCCAATCCTGCAGAATCCGACGACCAAGAACTTCGAGCCGCGTATCGGCCTGGCCTGGGATCCCTTCCACAACGGGAAGACGGCGGTCCGTGCCGGTTTCGGAATGTTCGACGTTCTACCCCTGCCCTACGAGTTCGGCTTGAACACGGCCGCGACCGCGCCATTCCAGATTATTGGAACGGCGAAAGGGGCAACCCTCGGAGGCGGTACGATTCCGGTCAGCTTCAATCCACTTACGATCAGGAATCGCTTTATCGATGCCTACCCCAAGCGCGCCGATGTGCTCAATTGGAATTTCAACATCCAACGCCAGCTCGTGCAGAACCTGACCCTGACGCTCGGTTATGTTGGCTCGCGTTCAATCCATTTGTCGGCTGCATCGGACGACATCAACCTCGTTCAGCCCCAAGTGGTGAGTGGAGTAGGCTTGGTTTTTCCGGTAAACGGTACTCGCATCGACCCGAACTGGGGAGGCGGGGCCGGCATTCGCCCGGTTCTTTTCGACGGCGCCTCTTCGTATAACGCCTTCCAGGCTCAGTTGAAAAAGAGTCTAAGCCAGAACATTCAAGGTCAGCTTTCTTACACCTTTGGCAAGTGCCGCGACTTGAGTTCAGCTCCTGTTACCGGCGACACGTTCCTGAACTCGATTGCGGTTCCCCTCATGCTGATCAAGTCGGCGCGGCTGGGTGCGTGCGACTTCGACATCCGGCACGTGCTCTCCGGAACATTCTTGTGGGAGGTGCCTTCGATGAAGAATTCGGGCGCGATCGTCTCAACCCTCACTGGCGGGTGGCAGTTGGGCACGATTGTGACTGCAACCAGCGGCGCGCCCTTCACCGTCACCGTGGGCGATGGCAACGATCCATTGGGTACCGGCTTCAACGGAGATTTCTCGATGGATTTCGCCAACCTGCTGCCAAACTGCAATCCCATCCATGGTGGTTTGAACTACTTGAACACAAACTGTTTCACGCCGCCCACCGCACCGTTATCGTTTGCCGGATGTGCATCCGGGTTTCCGGCCTACGGCGGAACGCCACCGCCTGCAGGTACCCAGCTTTGTTCGAACGTTCTTGGCAACACACGGCGGAACCAGTTCTACGGCTCGAACCTGGTCACCGTTGATTTCTCGGTCTTCAAGAACACCCGGATTCCGAGCATCTCGGAAACCTTCAACCTTCAGTTCCGGGCGGAATTGTTTAACATTCTGAATCGCACGAACTTTTTGTCGCCCGGATTTCTCAACACTTTTGGCCAGAACAATTCCGTTTACGATGCTGATGGAAGTAATCTCCCCACCGCGCTGAACCAGACGTCCACGCCGTCAAGGCAAATTCAACTTGGCCTGAAGGTGATCTGGTAATCGGTTGCCGGGAAGTCTCAGGCTTCCCGGCACGCCGTCCCGCACTCGGCCAGAACCACGGATCCTTTTTCGGGATCAGGCGACTTCGCATTGACACATAAAAGCCGTCCGAAGCGGGTCTGGCTTGCAAAATCGTCGTCTCGACGCTAAGAAGGAAGTCGGTTGAACATGACCAGCGGCGCGGCACAAGAGCTCAAAACCACGGCAGGGACTGCACTCGCGGTCCCGCACAGTCGCGTGCGCTGGCGCGTCATGGGCATCGTCATGGCCATCATGGCGGTGACGGCCTTGAACCGGTTGAATCTTAGCATCGCCGGTAAAGCGATTGAAGAGCAATTCTCCTTCAATACAGTCGTCATGGGGACGGTGTTCAGCGCATTCCTTTGGGGATATGGGCTATTCCAGATTCCCTGGGGGTACGTCTGCGACCGAGTGGGCCCGCGCCGCACACTAACAGCAGCCATGTTGTGCTTCGCCATCGGTTCCGCAGCCATGGGCGTGGTTCCTGGGTTGGCCGCGATTTCAGGCGTCAGCGTCCTCGCCGGGTTTCGTCTGGTCCGCTTTGTGACCGGAGTTGGTGAGGCGGCCATTTCATCCAACGTCACGCGCGTCGTCGCCTCGTGGACTTCGCTGCGTGAGCGCGGCTTTGCCAGCGGACTGCAGGTCTGTGGTCTCGGTCTGGGCGGAACTCTGACTCCCGTCTTTATCGCATGGATGATGGTGCACTGGGGCTGGCAGGCCGCGTTTGAAGTTTGCGCCGTGCTGGCGTTCATCGTGGTTGCCGCGTGGCACTCTTACGCGACCGACTGGCCCGAGGTGCATCCTTCCGTCAATGACGCCGAATTGCAGATTATCCATCCCGGATCGCGGAAGGGCGATGTCGGCGCTCGCTCCACACACCGAGGCGTTACCAGCGTGCCCTGGCTCAAGATGCTCGGTAACTTGTCGGTTTGGGGCTTGATCCTTGGCTACGGGCTGCAGGGATATACGTTTTACGTCTACTACAACTGGTTCTACTTTTACGCGGTGAAGGTGCGCGGGCTCGGAATTATGCAGGCGGCCGCATGGACGTCGGCGCCCTTTCTGGCGATGGCGCTACTCTCGCCTGTTGGTGGATGGTTTTCCGATCGCGTCGCGCGGGCAACTGACAGACGGAAAGGCAGGCTAGCCGCCGTTTGGCTAGGGATGGGAGTCTCCGCGCTGTTCCTGTATTGTGGCAATCATCTTTCCGTAACCGTCATCGCTCTACCCATGATTGCGCTGGCTGCGGGATTCAACATGTTCGCGGCTGCCAACTTCTGGGCGGCCTGCATTGATCTGGCGCCGTCGTACTCTGCTTCTCTCTCTGCCTTGATGAATACAATGGGCAGCCTGGGAGGCGTCGTCTCCTCGACAGTAACGGCGGCCCTCGCTGTGCATCAGGGTTGGGGCCGTGCCCTTGATGTGGCAGTATGGATCACTCTCGGTTCCGGGCTGATGTTCACACTGGTGAACGCTAACCGCGGTATCGAGGAGAGAGATTCCAAGTAGAGTCGGGACTGGGAAAGCGGGACTAGGGCATGTGGACGAAACTTGACACGATGGAATTCACGATTGACCGGAGTCCGCAGACCGTGGTGCCGACATCGTAGCTCGCCGGGGCAAGAAGATATACGTTTTCGAGCTGAAGGCGTCATCTGAAACCAGGAAAGATTCGTACTNCATCGCGAATCGTCCAGGGCAGGGCNTTGACTCCGGAGGGATTCGGGAAACCTGTAATTTCGGATTTACCCAGATCTTCCAAGCACTGGAGCAAGAAAACTAGGCTTCTGTTTCAATGTTGTGGATGTCGTCAGCACCGTACATGTCCGGATACCGATCTGGCAAGCGTTTCCCGTTTCCTCCTTTGCGTGCCTTCGCTCAAGTCGTGTGGGGATGGGCTAGGTAGTGTTGCCGCAGCAGGTCCTTGCCGTAGTCATTGCCATTTGGAGTTCGCACTACGCAATGGATGTGCTGTTGGGTCGGCTTCGTGGGATCCGCAGCAAACTTCCGCAGGTTGGCGGGCTGCTGGTGATCAAATTCGATCAGGACAACTGGACTGTGCACGCGGTAATAAAACGCGCTATCCGGCTGCGTGCCACCGATCCAAGCAAACCAAGTCTGGTCGAGATAGCGGTCCACCTCGTCCATCTTCACGCGGGCGTGGCCTTCGTCCATGTTCTTTATATAGAGGTGAATCAAATCGCGGAAGCGTTGTCGTCCGGGGCCTGACAGATCGTTCGTGCGCAATCCCGCATAATCGATTACGACATTGTCCTTAAAGGCTTCGGTCAGATTGTTGTTGCCCGTCTTCGAGAACTTGAGAATGGCCTGTTTTCGCTGGGCCTCCGGGAGTGCGTTCAACATCGCGAGACCATCGTTCTGTTCCTTTTGCAGAATCTCGAGACCTTTATATTTGCCGGACGGCGCTTTTACTGGTTCGGAGCCGATAAACAGGGGAGTCATCACCACTTGGTCCGCGAGCACAAAGTAGTTGATGATGGCGTGATGGCCCTCGAGTTTCCAGCCCCACGGCTCAGTTGCCGAGGGTTTGCCGTAAATCTGGATGTAGTACAACCACTCTCCCAGGAACGCGTGATCCTCGGCCAGTTCGGCGAGCGTTTCGTTGAGGCGCATGATGTTGCGCATCAGTTCAAAACCTTCTGCGCTGAAGGAAGCGCGCATCAATCCGAAGGCGGCTCGCCGCTGGGCATCGGTCATCTCCGCGAAGCAGACTCCCTGCCGTGCGTAAAAATGCTGATTCATCCATTTGCGCCACTCGATGTCGTCCACGGGATACATGGTTCTGGCGAGTTGGAGGGGCGTGAGAGTGGCGATGAAGGCCTCCGCGGCATTGCGCACTGTCTCGGTTGAAACCCCGCTCGGCTTGATCTCGAACAGACCCGGCACGACCTCACCATTGGTCGTGATTCCCTTGAACGGCGTCGCCAATCCTTTGCTCTCGTATTCCTCGGACATCTGGCGAAAACGCTCCGCCATGTCGGATGCGCTCTGAGTTTGTGTCTGGCCGAGGGCCCATGGAGCAAGAATGGCAGCGGAAACCAGGGATGAAATAAAGTCGCGACGCGTGGGCTTGCCCGTCACGGGATGGGTGTGAGGGTGATGGGAATGATGGTGGTTATGATGCAGGTTGTGCGCCATGCCGGCCTCCGCCCGGTTGAGTGGCGGGAGTATAGCACGAGGACGGAATCCAACAATTACACATCGTCGCCTTGCGTGGATCTCGTGGGACAAAAAAATCTGTCAGTAGCAGAACGCCGGAGATAAACTGAACGCCAAAACCAAAGGCCGGGTGGAGCAAGGCCATCTCCGGTGACAAAGCGCGCACCGATCTGGCAAGGGTGACAGCAAAGTCTTCAGTATGACCTGCCGATTGCTCATTAGCTGTGTGGCAAACCAACCGACCAAGCACACATACGAAATTCGTAAACAGCCCGCGCCCACCTCCCGCCGAAGAAGGCGCGGGCCCCGGTGTCTAGTGGTGTGCAAAAAAGGGAACCCACCCTCGCTCAATGCAGGGTTCCACTAGCGAACCAGCGACATCGGAAAACTCAATGAAATTGGATCAGTTGAATGACCCCATCGTCCATTCGGACGGATGGATCGTTGATCCTACTCTCACGGGAAATTTAGGTAGCTCTCAGATGAGAAACGCGCAGAGGAGTTCACGCATTGGTGTGCTTAAGTGTAAGTGCATCGCGAGTGATGTCGGTTCGATCGACGTGGGAACCGCTTCGCGTTGTTTAAATCACATGGCTGTGATTTATCCTCGGCACACAGATCAAGCGACTGGTCCGCTTCCTCAGCCAAGGGCGAAAACCAACGTTGGCGACAACTTAATAACCTCGACCACGAGAACTTCCTCTACCGCCGCGCTCTTGCATCGAAGAACTCTTCTCAACGCCCCTTGTCCAACACCCACGGGATATTACAACAGCGATCCGAGTCCAGCACCGATTAGGGGAACCGGAAAATTCATACGCCTTGACAAGTGCTCCTGTTGGGCGCAGTGTTGCTGACACGATGTGGGAGGCTTCTTCCCAGCCAGACCAGTTTTCCCGTCGTAGGCTCTCCTTTAGCTACCACAGGTATAAAGTCAATGTTCCTCCGTCCCGCCAGGGCAACTCGACTTGCAGCCGCTTACCTGCTTTTCGCCGTCGCATTGCTGATGGTGCCGAAGGCAGATATTCCAGAAACGCCTTTCGACGAAGGCAACACTCAAACAAATGAGATGGTGGTTGTGAAGGCTGCTTCGTCATTGGAACCTCGACAGTCGGTCACTGTGTCTGTGCCAATGTTTGCGCAGTCGCGGAAAGTCAGTGTCCGCATAATCTCGCCGGTTTACACAGGTCAGTTGACTGACTCTTGCAGGTTTCAGGAACTCCTCTGTTCTCTTCTCTGCTAAACCTGCTCTCGCGACATCACTGCTTTCTGGTTTGAATCCACTACTGACGGGCGTCGTAGCTTCGTTAGACGCGTCGGTTGCGAGGCCCACATTGGGCCCGAACTTACTTTCACTGGGGTTCTTGCTGACCAAAAAGGAGGTCGCAAATGCAAAGGAAATCAACAATGCAGAGATTATTGGGGCTTGCAAGCTTGATTGTGTGCATGTGTCTGAACTCGGCAGGACTGGCCCGCGCCGATGTCGTCTCCGATTGGAACGCAATCGCGTCGCAAACAGCAATTCCTGTGCGTCCCGGTCCTTCCGCAATACTCGACTTGGCCATGGTCCATACCGCGATGCACGACGCTATCCAGGCGTTTCAGGGACGCTTCGAGTTATATGGCGCCCCGATCCCGAACGCCTCTGGCTCGCCGGTTGCGGCAGCCGCTCGGGCTGCGCACGATGTGCTCGTTGCCAGGTTCCCGAGTCAGTCAGGAACCCTGGACACCCTTCTTGACAACTACCTCAACGACCTCGGACTGCAGGGGGACGCGGGCCTGATCATAGGCCAGCAAGCCGCCGCAAACATCCTCAACCTGCGCGCCGGTGACGGGAGTTTCCCTGCAAACCCGGAGGTCTTCACCGGCGGCATCGGAACCGGCGAATGGCGTCCCACGCCACCAGCCTTTGCGCCGATGGCGACGCCGTGGTTGGGCGCCGTCACTCCTTTCACTCTGAAAGACCCTACACAGTTCCGGTCGCCTGCTCCGCCGTCGCTGAGCAGCGGCAGATACGTCCGCGACTATAACGAGGTCAAGGCCCTTGGAAGCGTAAACTCCACCTCCCGCACGCAGGCGCAGACCGACCTTGCCCTTTTCTATTCCGACAATTTTCTTGCTCTGTGGGAACGAACCCTACGGGGCATCGCGGACACGAATATCAACAACATTGGCGATAGCGCCCGGCTCTTCGCCTTGGCCAACTTGGCGACAGCAGACGCGTTGATCACTGCATGGGACGGGAAGAGGCTCTACCACTTCTGGCGGCCCATCACCGCCATTCAGAATGGGAATGATGACGGCAACCCGCGGACGGCCGGCGACGCGACGTGGCTGCCGCAGATCCCCACAAATACGCCGCCCTATCCTGAGTACCCGTCGGGCGCAAATAATCTTACCGGCGCCATGACCCGCACGCTTGAGCGCTTCTTCGGCAACAGGATGACTTTCTCAGTGATGAGCGTCTTCGTTAACCAGACGAAAACATATCAACGCTTTTCGGATATGGCTGACGATGTGGTTGATGTCCGGATTTACCAAGGAATTCACTTCCGCACCGCGGACGTAGTAGCGCGGAGGCACGGGACGCGCATCGCGGACATGGTCTTCAGCCACTTTTTGCGGCCGGTTCACAATGATGACGATCGGTGATTATGGCGAGCGGCAAGACCACTGAAAAGCCGTTCTCATCGTTTCCGACGGGAAAGGAACCCACGCCATTGAGGTGATAGGTTGTGGCGAACGAAAGCCGCCCGATGCCCGGGTGGCTTTCTTTCATCACGCGGAGGATGGCAGCGGAATTGACTGTAGTAAGCAGGGGTGTACTGGGGATTTTCCAACACTTACCCGTTCGTCACGCTTTCATAGGGCCAAGGCAGCAATCTGCCGAGGATGTTTCCGACTCGCCCACAACCCGGGAGTAGCTGGCAGGTCGGTGAAGCTTTTCACTCAGAAAGAGTGTTAGACTCCGGCCACGTGGAAGTTCCTGTGTCACTCAGTGCTTCATCCCGAATCATCCGTTTCAGTACGTTCGAGGTCAATCTCCACAACGGCGAACTCCG
>JGI12627J18819_10000314_pt1 | contig 15750 bp, 13 predicted proteins | sample TexAe_OM1H0_M2_FD_18819 | JGI IMG/M metagenome (IMG submission 18819)
GAAGAACCGTCCGTGGACCCGCTCGCGTTCGAGGATCGGGTTCAGACCCAGCTGGTCGCAGAGCCGCCGGGTTAGCCGCAACCCGTTTTCTGCGTGGAACAGCTCGTCGGCAGCGATGCAGTCCAGGGCACGGGCGAATTCGGCTTGTCCGACCCAATCGCGGCCTGCAATCTCGACCGGGAGCTTGTCGATCGCGAGCGCCTCGAGCACCGTACTGAGGATCAGCAATCGCCACACCAGTTCGCGACTGCTGCCCGGCTCGCATTCGGGATATTCGTAGCCGTATTCGTAATTGGCGCCGTGTTGCGTGAGTTCGCGCTCATCGATGCCGTTCTCGGCGAGAAGCCGGCGGAAGATAGCCGCATGGCGTGCTTCGTCGACCGCGTGGCGCGCAATCGCGAGATGCGTCGACCACGACTGATCCGGATGCTCATAAGAACAGCGGCATAGCAGCTCGAGGGCGCTCAGCTCGGCCATCACGTTGTCGTTCAGTTCGCCGGCGAGATCCTCCAGGGTGAGGCGCGACCCTTTGCGAAAGTGGGCCCGCGCACCGGTAGGGGGGCGCTGACGGGCCCCCGGCCGAGCTGGAACTGGCACGCGGTCGACCGGTGCCCAGATGAGATCGTCGATCGGTGTTCGGTNTGTGCCCGCTGCCGACCGCGCGATCTCCAAGCGTGCGGGAAGCGAAGTGTCACGGCTGGCGGGCGGCATCGGTGTGCCGATNGTTGTCATCGAGCCCGCGAGGGCATCGATAGCGCTGTGCACGGTCGCGGCGAGCCGAGCATCGAGCATCGGATCGAGGCGCTCGGCGAGCTCACGGTAGCTCGACAGCAGGAACTGCCGAACCTCATTGATAGCGGCGATGACGAGCGGGCCGTCGCCTTCGTGGTCGAGCGCGTGAAGCGGCGCGATCCAGCCGGAATCGGCTGTCAGCGCATCGGTGTCGCGCTCGGCCAGAGTGAGTGCGTGCTGGCGCAGCGCGATCGCGCGTAGCCAGTGACCTTCGAGACCGGCCGCCAGAGCCAGCTTGTCGTCGAGTTCTGCAATTTTGGGCACCCAACCCGCGGTCACGTGCGCGGCGGCCCGTTCGATCACCGTCAGGTGCAGCAGGTCGTCGATGAGATGCGGAGACGACCACCGCCCGCCGGGGCGGTGGTCGCGTTCCGTTCGGTCAGGGACAGTCACTCGTTGGTATCGATGCCAAAGTCCCCGATGACCGCGTGACCCCAGGGGCAACATGCGGCGTTCGACAGGAAGCCAGGGCCATTGAGGGCACCGACCGGCAGACCCGCGGCTCTATTGAGCGCGGCTCCGAGGCGCAATGCCACGCCGGGCGAAAGAGTCGGGCCATGGTGGAGCGCCTTCATCACCGGACCGTCACCGATCACAATCTCCTTGGCCTTGTGCCCGGCCTCCCCTTTGAGGGCCTTTTTCTCGGCAGCGGTCAGGTCGAAATCGTTCAGCACTTCGGGGTGCTGGGCGACGGTGTGGCGAAAGTATTCGTTCTCCAGAATGTCGGCGTAAACGCTTGCCAACGCATCTCTGCTCACGCCTCATCACCTCCGGCCATGACAGCTCCTCTCGGTTTGCAGTGGTGATTACACCTTTAACATGTCCTACCCCGCCCGGCAGCGATATTGACAATTTGTCAATTGTGGTCACGACGGCCAACCGTCTACCCGTGTTTGGCCAGCCACTCGGCCTGCATGGCCAGCAACCCCATCGCGGGTAATTGCGGTGTGTCCGAATCGAGTTCGCGATAGCGCGTGTAGACGTTGATGACCACGCGCTCGGCGTCCAGCCAGCTCGCGTACTCGCCGAGATCGATGGCGTCGGCCGCCTCCACAAACGACAAGCCTTTGCGGTACGCGGCTTCGGCTTGCTCGGCGATGTGGACGAGATACCCTCGCACCGCGCGGATTCCGTCTGCGTCGGTGATCGGGCCGTGGCCAGGCACCACCGTCGGCGCATCCAGGGCAATCATCGCGTCGCAGGCCGCGACCCAGTTGGCGATCGGACCCGCCCAGACGATCGGGGTGCAACCGATGAACAGCAGATCCCCCGCGAACAGCACCCCCGCGTCGGGCACGTGCACCACCGAATCCGCAGCCGTATGCGCCGGCCCCAGGTTGAGCAGCTCCACCACCCGGCCGCCCACCTCGACCGTCAGCCGGTCATCGAAGGTCTGGTCGGCATTGCGCAGAGTGATGCCACCAAAATCAAACGGCCCGAACCGTTCTCGCAAGTATGCGGTAGCGACCGGCCCCAGGTCCGCGGTCTGCGCCATCACCAGCATCTCGGGCGCCATCCCGTGCTCGATCTCCTCGGCAGTACCCGTGGCGGCGATCACCCGCACCGAACCATCCAACAACTGGTTGCCGTGCGTGTGATCGCCGTTTGAATGCGTGATCAGCGCATCGGTGATCGGTGCCCGATCGGTGATGGGCGCCATCGCCGCCAGCATCTCTCGGGTCAACGGCAGGTCGAACAGCGTGTCCACCAGCAGTGACGCGCCATTGCCGGCGACCAGGCCCGCGTTGCTCCAGCCGAAGCCGCCGTCCGGCAACATCCAGGCCCACACTCGCTTGCCGACCTCATGCAATCCACGGGTGTAGGGAATCTTCGCCGGTGCCGGATTCACTCGCGTGGCCGCGGGCGCGGCATCGGGATTGGTCCGCGCCGGCAGTGGTTGCGGCGCAGGGGTTTTCCGGACGGTCTGGCGCGTCTCGCCAAGGCCTTCCACGCGCAACGTGACGACATCGCCGTCGTGCAGCCAGCCGCGAAAAGACTCCGGCGCCGTTGGGTCGAGGTGTTCGACCAGCGTGCAAGTCGGCACCGTTCCGGAGCCGAAAACATCGCCCGGATTGAGCATTACGCCGCGCGAGGCATAGGCGATGATCTCGGCGAAGCTCCAATCCATCTGCGCGGTCGATCCCGAACCGACCACGTCGTTGTTGACCAGCGCGGTCGCGTAAAGGCTCAACACGCCGTCGCGACGGTAGGGCTCCAGTTCGTCAGGCGTCACCAGATAGGGGCCCAGTGTGACGCCGCTGTCCTTGCCCTTGGCCTGGCCGATCGCCAATTGGCCTTCCAATTGCTGCAAGTCACGTGCGGACCAGTCATTGAAGATCATGTACCCGACGATCGACCGTTCGGCGTCGGCGACCGATAGATCTTTGCCCGCGGTACCGATCACCGCGGCGATCTCCAATTCGAAGTCCTGCCAAACACTTCCGGGTGCCATCGGGGCGTCGTCGTAGGGGCCGAGAACGGTTGACGGGCAGGCGAAATAGAAGGCTGGGATCCGGTACCAGGTGTCCTTGAGCACCCGGCCGCCGCCCATCGCGGCCTGACAATTGCGCATGTGGTCGAGGAAGCACAGCGAATCACGAATCGACGGCGGTCGCGGAATCGGCGCCATCAGCGTCACCTGGTCCAGCGGCACGGTGGTCGCCGACTGGAGCGCCTGCTCCCCTGCCTCCTGCAATCCCGCCGCGCCGTTTCCGATCACGTCGAGGAGAGTCACCCCCAGCGGCAGGGCGTGGATCGTCGCGCCGTCATCGGAGAGCACTCCGGTCCGCTGGCCGCTGTCGTCTCGAAAGGTTAGCCATCGCATCGTGATTCAGTGTGCAATATTCGGAGGCGACATGAGGGCTAACGAACGCGCGAATAATGTCACGATCGACGAATTCGAGGTCGCCGACCCGGCGGATGCCTGGGTACAAGCTGGGTTCAGCGTGGACTCCGATGCCGCCTGCCGGGTCGGCGGCGTTCAAATCCGGTTGGCTGGGCGTGGCCGCGGCACCGGCATCGTCGGGTGGTCGTTACGCGGCCTGCCGTCGGACGGCCCGCTCCAGGACGTCGATGGCATCCCGACCACGAGGTCAGACGGGGTCGCTGTGGTGCCGGCCAGGCATGCGAACGGCGTCCTCGCGATCGACCACGTGGTGCTGCTCTCTCCTGACCTGCGCCGAACGGTCGAATCCCTGGCCGCTATCGGTATCGAATCGCGCCGCGAGCGGGACGGCCAACTCGGCGGACGGTCAATGCGCCAGATCTTTTTTCGGGCCGGGGAGGTGATCATCGAAGTCGTCGGTTCGCCCGAGACTGTGAGCGAGGGTCCATCCACGCTGTGGGGGATCACCTACGTCGTCGCGGACATCGACGCGACCGCCGCGTACTTCGGTGATCGCACGGCACCGGTCAAGGATGCGGTGCAACCCGGGCGCCGGATCACGACGCTCCGGCATCAGGAGCTCGGGATCTCGGTCCCATCCGCGATGATCTCCGAGCACATTCGCGATCTCTGACGCGTGTTGTGAAGGCGACTCATTGATGCTCTGCATATTCTCTCCGGATGGTCGCTAGCGAAGACGTCGTGATCATCCACACCGACGGCGGGTGCCGACCGAACCCCGGCCCGGGCGGCTGGGGAGCGGTGCTGCGCCAGCGTCAGCACGTCCGCGAGATGTGCGGCGGCGACTCCGGCGAGACAAGCAATAACCGGATGGAGTTGACCGCGCCGATCATGGCGCTGGAGGCACTCACCCGATCCGTAAGGGTGCACCTCTACACCGACAGCACGTACGTCCGAAACGGCATCACCAAATGGGTGCTCGGCTGGGAGCGCAATGGTTGGAAGACCGCCGCCAAGCAGCCGGTCAAGAACGTCGATCTCTGGCAGCGTCTGCAAGCGGCGTGCGCGCGGCATCAGGTCGAGTGGTTCTGGGTGAAAGGGCACTCGGGGGTCGCCGATAACGAGTTGGCCGACGAGCTGGCGACCCGGGGCTTGCTGGAAGCGATCGACGCCTATTCCCTGACTACCTCGCTGGGCTCTTTGTCGGGCCGTAGCCCACGCCAGCTGGGTTGACGCAGCCGGTCGTCAGATGTCCATTCGCTGTAGCGGACTTCGCCGACCAACGTCGGCTTCACGAACGTAACGCCCTTGGCGTCTTGAGTGGAAAGCCGTGCATCGAATGGGGATTCGTCGGTGTGCAGCGGCGCCAACGTCTTCTTCAAGTTCGCCAGGTCGCGTTCGGTGAAGCCGGTGCCGACCCGCCCGACGAATCGCAGCCCATCGGCCGCGGGAACACCCATCAACAGCGAGCCGATCCCGCTGCTGCGCCCACCCTCGCCGGCGCGCCAGCCGCCGATGACGATTTCCTGGGTATTCCAGTACTTGTCCTTGACCCAGGACGCGGAGCGACGGCCGGGCTGATAGCTCGAGTCGCGCTTCTTGGCGATAACGCCTTCCCACTGTTGCTTTCGCGAATAGTCCAGCGCCTCGGCTCCATCTCCTGGCAGCAAGTCCGGAACGTTGAGGCCGCCACCGGAAGCAAGTGTTTCCAGCAACTTTCGCCGGTCGCGGTATATGGCCCGCAACAGCGACCGCCCGTCCAGATACAGCAGGTCGAATGCCCGAAACTCGATTCGGGTCGCGCGCGCCCTGTTCTGCATCTCGGAGAATCTGGGCACTCCAGATGCGTCGAGCGCGACGACCTCTCCGTCCAGAACGACATGGTGGTCAGTGAGTTTNTCGGCGAGAGAGTCTAATTGGGGGAATTCGTTGGTGATGTCACGTCCACTGCGCGATCGCAGCCGGACTTCACCGTGGTCCGCCTCGACCAACAGCCGATAGCCGTCCCACTTGGCTTCGAACGCCCACTGCGAGGCTTTCAGGTCCGCCACCGAACCATGCGTGGCCAGCATCGGGGCCAGCCCGTCGAAGTCGAAGACGTGCTGGTCTTTCATCCGGTGCGCCAGCCACTGGTTGCCGTTGGTCTGAATCAGCGCGTAGCGCCCTGAGATTCGTTGGCCATGCAGCGTGACGATGACCTCACCCTTCTCACCGTCATCGCGGAACTTCTCGGTGTCGTAGGTGCCGGAGTCCCAGATGATCACCTTGCCGCCGCCGTACTCGCCCTTCGGGATCGTGCCCTCGAAGCCGCCGTACTCCAGTGGATGGTCTTCGGTGTGGACCGCCAGGTGATTGACCGCGGTAGTGTCGGGCAGGTTCTTCGGCACGGCCCACGACACCAGCACGCCGTCGCGTTCGAGCCGGAAGTCGTAATGCAGTCGGCGAGCGTGATGCTCCTGGATCACGAAGGTATTACCGTGACCGGCAGCCGGTTTGGTGCTCGGTACCGGCTCCGGTGTCTTCGCCGCGTCGCGCATGCTGCGGTATTTGGTCAGCCGATCGGGGGTCCGCACGTCGGCGTCCAACGGCCCCAGCAGATCTCCGTCGCGCTCGACCCGCTTGAGCACTTCGTCGTAGCGAAGCTGGCGCAGCTTCTTGTCGTCGAGCTCCTCCCAGCTTCGTGGCGCCGCGACGGTTGGATACTCGCGTCCCCGCAGGGAATACGGCGCGATGGTGGTCTTCGAGCCGCTGTTCTGGCTCCAGTCCACGAACACCTTGCCCGCCCGCAAGCTTTTGGTCATCGTGGCGGTGACCAGCTTGGGCATCGACGTTTCCAGTTGCTGCGCAACGCGTTTGGCCAGAATTACGGCGCCGCGGCTGCTCACAGGTTTGTCCAGCGGACTGTAGAGGTGCATCCCCTTGCTACCGCTGGTCAGTGGGAACGTGGTCAGCCCGATGTCGGCGATCAGATCACGGACGGCGCGGGCCACCTCGGCGAGTTGCACCATCGTCACGCCCTCACCGGGATCGAGGTCGAACACCAGGCGGGTGGCCGGCCCCGGCTTGAGTTGCTCACCCTTACGCGTCCACTCGGCAGCGAAACGCCATTGCGGCACATGTACTTCCAGAGCGGCCTGCTGGGCGATCCAAGCCAAACCGTCGACGCTGTCGATGATCGGGTAGGTCGTCGTGCCGGATCGGTGCGTGATGCTGGCGCGCGGCAGCCACTCCGGCGCCGAAGCGGCAAGCTGCTTTTCGAAAAACGAGGACTGCTCCACTCCGTTGGGCCATCGCTTACGGGTGGCCGCCCGTCCGGCGATGTGCGGCACCATCACTTCGGAAACACGGACGTAATAATCGAAGATGTCGGCTTTGGTGGTTCCTGCGGCGGGGTACAACACCTTGTCGGCGTTGGTCAACTTCACCCGCGGCGCCATGGTGTCAACCTACGCTGCCGGCAAGCACGTCTCACCACCTCTTATGGTGAACGGCGGCGCCTTTCGTGACTCGGATCACCGTGACGTAACCCACTAAAGCGTTTAAGCCAGCCTGACCTGCGGGCACGCCGCGTGGATGCGAAAAGTAATTCCTTGGCGGCCAAGCGCCGGAGTTCCGCTCAGTAATGACACCCTTCAACTGCATTCCCAGCGAATCGAGGTACCAACTTACGATCGGTCTACCCTGCAACGCGGTGTTGTACACATCGGTGCGGGCAACTTTCACCGTGCACATCAAGCCGTCTACTTCGACGATCTCGCCTGCTCGGGCATTTCCAACCAGTGGGGGGTCACGGGCGTCAGCCTGCGCTCCTCCGACGTCAAGGATGTGTTGTCGGCCCAGGACGGGCTGTACACCGTCGTGGAGCGCGGCCACGAGGGCGAGACGGCCCGGGTGGTCGGCTCGATCGGCTCGGTCCATTACGCACCCAACGACGGCGCAGCGGTTCGTGCCGCGCTGGCAGACCCCCACACCCGGGTGGTCAGCCTGACCATCACCGGCAACGGCTACTTCCTGGACCCGGTCACCCGGGAGTTCGACGCGAGCCACCCCGACGTCCGGGCCGATCTCACCCAGTCGTCGGGCAGCTACGTCACCGCCTGGGGGTACCTGACCGACGCGCTGAAGTTGCGTCGCCGGGCGGGAACTCCGCCATTCACCGTGCTCTGCTGCGACAACATTCCGGACAACACCGCGGCGGCGCGTACCGCGCTGGTCTCGTTTGCCGCGTTGAAGGATCCGGCGCTCGCCCGCTGGATCGACACCTATGTCGCGTTCCCCTCGACCATGGTCGACCGGATCACCCCTCAGACATCGGAGTCGGAAGTCGAATTCGTCAGGGAGACCTTCGGGATCGCCGACAAGTGGCCGGTGCTCACCGAGCCGTACAGCCAGTGGGTCATCGAGGACAGTTTCAGCGACGGCCGCCCGCCGCTGGACGAGGTCGGCGCCCAGTTCGTTGCCAACGTTGACGACCACAAGTTGGTGAAAACCCGCCTGCTCAACGGAACTCACATCGCGATGTCCTGCTTGGCCACGCTGACCGGTTACCGTCGCACCGACGAAGCGATGGGCAACGAGGTCATCTACGACTATGTCGAGCAGTTGATGCGCGACGAGGTCCAGCCACTGCTGCCGGCGGTGCCCGGGATGAACACCCCCGAGTACCGCGCGTCGTTGCTCGTGCGGCTGAGCAATCCCCAGATGAGCGACCAGCTGTCGCGTCTGGCCCGCCGGGGATCGGAGAAGATCGCGTCGTTCCTGTTGCCGTCGCTGACTGAGGCGATCGAGCAGGATCGTCCGCACACGCTGCTGATGCTTGCCCTGGCCGGGTGGATCCGCTATCTGCGGGGCACCGACCTCGAGGGTTGCGAGATCGAGGTCGACGACCCGGAGAAAGAGCTGTTGACCAAGTTGGCGACGATGGATGGCAACAATCCTGACGCGCTGTTGCGCCACGAGATCTTCGCCGAACTTCGGGTGATCCCTGGATTTGTCGACCGCCTGCGCGAGATGATCACTGCCATCGACGAAAACGGTGTGATCGCTACGTTGCGCCAGGCGTTGGGCGACAACGAACGGGAGCTGATGGTGTCATGAATCAGCCCCTCGAGTTTGTGCGTCCATTCGATCCTGCGCTCATCACCACGTTACTGTTGGACGCCGATGACAACCTGTTTCCCTCCGAGGCACCGGCATTCGACGCCTCGGCCGAGGTGACCACCCGCTTCCTGGCCAGATTCGGCGTCTCGTCGCCGCTGAGCGGCGATGAGCTGCGTAAGAAAGCTGTCGGCAAGAACTTTCGCAGCACCGCTACAGATTTGGCCGTGCTCAGCAAAGTCCCGTTCGAGAAGGCGCTCGCGGATGCGCGTCCCGATGCTGTGGCGGCCTCGGACAGCGAGGTGGCCGGCGGTCGCGCGTTGACCGCCGATGAGCTCGAGCAGTGGGTGCGCGAAGAGCGCGANCAGGTCACCGCTCATCTGGCCGTCACGCTGAAGCCGGATCCGGAGGTGCTCCAGCCGTTGCAGGCTCTGGCAGCTCGGTACGCAATGGCAGCGGTCAGCTCCAGTGCCCTCGCGCGGCTGAAGGCCTCGTTCACCGCGGCCGGCCTCGATCCGCTCATCCCGGCGGAACTGCGCTTCAGCGCTGAAGATTCGCTGCCGGTGCCGACGAGCAAGCCCGACCCGGCGGTCTATATGCATGCCGGCCGGGTGCTGGGGGTCGAAGCTCATCAGGGCCTGGCCGTGGAGGACTCGGTACCCGGTGTCAAATCGGCGGTTGCGGCCGGCTACCTCGCCATCGGAAACGTCATGTTTGTGCCGGCTGACGAAAGACGCCAGCGCACTGCGGAATTGATCGACGCCGGTGCGGTTGCGATCACCGATTCGTGGCGCGCCCTGGCCGACGCCCTGATGTTGTCGACCGTGACAGGTGGAGGTTCCCGCTGACATAGGCATCGTCATTGACGCAATGACGATACGGGCCTCGACCCGGAAGGAGTTGTTAAAGCGTGCCTGACGCAATGGATCTCAATAACTCAACGCTGAAAAGCTTGCCCATCGATGCACCGAAATACGACCGCGGCGGCGTCAGCGTCGGGATCGCGCACATCGGAGCCGGCCACTTCCATCGGGCGCACCAGGCCGCTTACATCAACCTGCTGCTGCAGCACGGCGTGGCGCACAAGTGGGGCATTTGCGGTGTGGGGGTGATGCCCGCCGACTGGACCATGCGCGACGTACTGAACGATCAGGACGGGCTCTACACGCTGATCCTGGAAAACCCCGACGGCAGCCGGGATGCACAAGTGATCGGGTCGATCATCGACTACCGGTACGCGCCCGATGATCCAGAATCAGCACTGGAGGTGCTTGCTGCGCCGTCCACTCGGATCATTTCGCTGACCATCACCGAAGGCGGATATCGCGATCCCGACGGCCCCGCGTTCTCGTTGATCAGCGAGGCGCTCGCCAGGCGTCGCGACCGAGGTATCCCCGCACCGACGATCGTGTCCTGCGACAACATCGAGAACAACGGTGAAGTTGCAGGGCGGACCGTGCTCGCCAACGCCGAACGCCGCGATCCCCGGCTGGCGAAGTGGGTGACCGAACACGTCCGGTTTCCGAGTTCGATGGTCGACCGCATAACCCCGGCAACGACTTTGGAGATGGCCGCGGAAGTGCGGCGTGACTTCGGTGTGAACGACCGGTGGCCGGTGGTGGCCGAGCCGTTCACCGCCTGGGTTCTCGAAGACGACTTCGCCGATGGCCGGCCGCCACTGGAAAAGGCGGGCGTGCTGCTGGTCGACGACGTCCGCCCGTACGAGTTGATGAAACTGCGGATGCTCAACGCGGGACACCAGTGCCTGTGCTACTTCGCCCATCTCTGCGGCTTCGAGTTCGTCCACGAAGCGGCGCAGGATCCGTTGTTCGCCAAGTACCTGCTTACCTACTTCGACACCGAGGCCATCCCCACACTTCCGCCGGTGCCGGGGATCGACCTGCACGCCTACGGCCGCACGCTGGTCGAGCGGTTCGCCAACCCGGCGGTGCGCGATACCGTTGCGCGGCTATGCGCCTACTCGTCTGACCGCATCCCGAAATGGCTGTTCCCCGTCATCTGCGACAACTTGGCCAACGACGGTCCGGTTCAGATGGCGTCCGCGGCGGTGGCCAGCTGGGCCCGCTACGCCGAGGGCGTCGACGAGTGGGGCGATCCGTACGAAGTGCTCGATCAGCTGGCGGATTCGCTGGTCCCGATCGCCCGGTCGCAGCACGAGAACGCATGCGCCTTCATCGAAATCACCGCGGTGTTCGCAGACCTGTCCCACCAGCATCGGTTCGTAGAGGCGTACCGCTGGACGCTGGATTCGTTGCACCGCAAGGGAGCTCGCGCGACACTCGAGGAATTGGTGCANTGAGTCGCGGGCTGGTGATCGGTGAATCGCTGATCGACATCGTGCCGGACGCCCGACAGGTCACCGGCGAGCACGTCGGCGGCAGCCCACTCAACGTTGCGGTCGGGCTGGCCCGGCTGGGCCGCGACATCGACTTTCTCACCCACATCGCCGACGACCCGCGTGGCCGGCGGATCGCTGATTACATCAATGCCGCAGGGGCGCACCTTGTTTCGGGCAGCCAAAATGCCGACCGGACCACCACCGCGCGCCTGACCTTCGACGCAAACGGGTCGGCAAACTATGTGTTCGATCTGGANTGGCAGCTTTCCGGAACGCCGATGGTGGCACCACCGCTTTTCGTGCACACCGGATCGATTGCCGCGGTGCAGGACCCNGGGTGTCTGGCCGTCGCGGCTCTCGTCGACACCTACCGGGTGTCTGCCACCGTCACCTTTGATCCCAACGTGCGGCCATCGCTGATCGCCGATCGTGACCTGGCTATCGCACGCATCGAGCACCTCGTCGAGCGCAGCGACATCGTGAAAGTCAGCGAAGAGGACCTGCGCTGGATCGACCCCGACCGGTCGCCCGAGCAGATCGCGCGGATCTGGCAGTCGCTGGGCCCGGCGATCGTGGTGGTGACGATGGCCAACCAGGGAGCAGCGGCGGTGTGCGCGGGCGGTGAAGTGCGGGTGTCGGCCCGACCCGTGCGGGTGGTCGACACCGTCGGCGCCGGTGACGCTTTCATGGTCGGCCTCATCGACGCGCTGTGGGAGCAAGGGCGGTTGGGTGCCGAGCAGCGCGCCTCGCTCGCCGGAATTGACCTGGATGCGCTGACGGGCGCCCTCGAGGCGGCCAGCGGCGTTTCGGCGCTGACTGTCACTCGCGCCGGCGCTGACCTGCCGGATCGGAATGCATTGGACGCTGCGCGGCAGCGTTAGCCGCATATCCGCGTAGCAGTATGGGCATACTGGCACTATGCGTTCGATCTGGAAGGGCTCGATCTCTTTCGGGCTGGTCAACGTCCCGGTCAAGGTGTACAGCGCGACCGAGGACCACGACATCAAGTTCCACCAGGTGCATGCCAAGGACAACGGCCGCATCNGGTACAAGCGCGTGTGCGAGGTAGACGGCGAAGTCGTCGAGTNTCGCGATATCGCCCGCGCNTACGAATCCGACGACGGCAAGATGGTGATCATCACCGACGACGACATCGCGACATTGCCCGAAGAGCGCAGNCGCGAAATCGAAGTGCTGGAGTTCGTGCCGGCCAGCGAGCTCGACCCGATGATGTACGACCGCAGCTATTTCCTCGAGCCTGATGGCAAATCGACGAAATCCTATGTGCTGCTGGCGAAGACGCTGGCAGAGACCGACCGGGTGGCGATCGTGCATTTCGCGCTGCGCAACAAGACCCGGCTTGCGGCCTTGCGGGTCAAGGACTTCAGCAAGCGCGAGATCATGGTGATCCACACGCTGCTCTGGCCCGACGAGATCCGCGACCCCGACTTTCCGGTGCTGGACAAGAAGGTCGAAGTCAAACCCGCAGAGCTCAAGATGGCCGGACAAGTGGTCGAATCGATGGCCGACGATTTCAATCCCGATCGGTATCACGACGACTACCAGGAGCAGCTACATGAGCTGGTCCAGGCCAAACTCGAAGGCGGAGAAGCATTTACCACCGAAGAGCAGCCCAAGGAGCTGGATGAGACCGAGGACGTCTCGGACTTGTTAGCGAAGCTCGAAGCCAGCGTAAAAGCGCGCTCCGGCGGCGACAAGGCGCCGGCGAAAAAGACGGCCGCCAAGAAGACTCCCGCGAAGAAGCCGGCCGCCAAGAAGACTCCGGCGAAGAAGACTCCGGCGAAGAAGTCTCCCGCTAAAAAGGCAGCTGCGAAAAAGACGCCGGCCGCCAAGCGCTAGAGCGCCTTACGGAAACATAAACGCGATCGGCGGATATTGCCGCCGTGTTATCGCCTCGGGTCGGGTGCAAATGTGTCGTCCACGTGGGCGGTGGCCGCTTCCGGCACCGGCCCAGTGGTCGTCAGGCCGCCCAGCCGCCACCGGACGACCTCTGCACGTGGGGAAATCTCCCCATTTCCGCAGCAGCGGCCCGTCAGCCGGAGGTATCGTCCGATTTCAGTGCGGCTGGATCCGGGCCGCGTGCAGGGGAGAACTCGACATGGGTCGTATTCACGCATCAGCAGGACTCGCGATCGCGGCGGCCGCCGCGATGTTCATCGGCGCCGCGCCGGCCGCCCACGCTGACCCGCCGATTTGCGGCACCCCGGACAGGCCATGCGCCGGCCCGAGTCCGCTGACCCCGGAACAGCAGTGCGCGTTCACCGCGTGGCGCACGATGATGCCCTGCAACTGGCTGGGCCAGCAGGTACCCCAGGGCACACCAGGAAGCTGGGGATGAGCCGGATCGGTTGAACCACTGAGGATTTGGAGTATCCGTTGGCGCCTTCGACAAGCTACCGACTTCTTCAGATCGCACTCGCTTTCTTCGGCACGGTGATGTTGCTGCTCTACCCACTGGCCGTGGTGTGGCCGTCGGGATGGGCATGGCACCACGGCGCCCCCTACCAGTCCGACTACTTCATGATGATCGTCGGCCTGTACGCGACGCTGGGTCTGTTCCTCTGGAACGCGGCGCGACACCCGGAGAACAACGTCAGCCTGATCTGGTTCACGGTGTGGTCGAGCGTGGTGCACGCCGCGGTCATGGCGGTGGAATCTTTCCACCCCGGCCACCACATGGGACACCTGTGGGGAGACGTCCCCGCCCTGCTACTGGCCGCTATCGTGCTGGCGGCCCTCGTAAGGTCGTCGGGCATCACGCGACCCGACGGCCGTTCGCCGCGCGAAGTGCCCTGATCTCAATTAGCGTTAGTGCATGGAAGTCCGATGTACCACCCGCTGGGCGGTGGCGTTGTCCGCCGTCGCGGTGTTCTGCGCGGCGCCGGCGTCGGCCGACGCCACCGATGATGCGGTAGTCGCGGCCCTGGCGAAGCACAACATCGTGATCAACGACGATAATCGCGACGCGATGCTCGCCGAGGCTCACATGGTGTGCAGCGGACTCGACAAGCACTACAAAACGAGCGCCTTAGCGATGAAGTTAGTGGGCGACACCGATCTCAGCGTCAGTCAATCCAGCTTCTTCATCGGGGTTGCGGTGTCGGCCTACTGCCCGCAGTACAAGGGCAATCCGGCTCCCACGCCAGCTGACTGAACCCCCGGTCTACCGTTGATGTAGGTACGGCTAGAACGGCGGCTCGTCAGACGGCGCGCGGGCGTAGCCGAAGGCACGCTGCCGGGTCAGCCTGTCGTTGTGATTCTGCTTGCGCTCGGCGGCAATTCGTCGCGATCGCTGTTGCGCCCTGGTGCATTGCCGGGTCGGCATCATCGCCGTGCGCTCACCGCAACGGATCTCAGGGGCCTGCGGGGCGTCGGGCACGTCGCCGGTAGGCACCGTGAGCGCTGGGAACAGGACCGCGCTTCCGGGACTGGTCACGTAGACGTGACCCGACGGCAGCGTCCAGATCACGGTTCCATCGGCCAGCTGCCTATCGCGCCAACCCCAAAACGTCTTGAGCAAGTGATGTTTTCGGCACAGTGCCTTCAAGTTGGACGGATGCGTCAAGCCGCCGTCGGCGTAGGGGACGGTGTGGTCGATGTCGCAGTGAACGGCCGGCTGGTCGCATCCCGGGGCCCGGCAGGTTAAATCCCGGCACCGCACAAAATCGGCCAAGCCGGCCGACGGCGTGTACCGCGGTTCGACGGCTGTCGGAAAGGTCAACGGCAGCAACGTCGCCGACTTGGCCAGCTCCGCGACGACCTGCGGCGGTATCAGCTCGTCTACTCCACCCATGTACCCCGGCGTGGTTCCNGCACCGTCGACGCAGGACCGGTCGGCAACCACATGAATGACTACATTGCGATCGCGCAGGCGGCCGCGCATCCCGGCGCAGCCCGAATCTCCGCAGGTGCACATCATCCGGTCGGCGCCCGCGACCAACGCCGTCAGCGCGTCCGCCCGTCGCTGCGCCTTGGTTCGCGGATCAGCCCCACACACGGTGCCCGCAAGCTCATCCAGCCGGCGATCGAGCGCGCTAGCAGTGCTGGCGAATACGTTCCCGTAGACCTCGGCGACGCCCGACAGCGACTGCGACACATTGAGATAGCGGTCCTTGACCTCTTTGTTAGTCCGGCGAATCGCGTCTCGGTCGACCCGCAGAACAATGGTGTCGACCCGCATAGCCAGCCTGCCGCGCGTCAGCGACGGCCAGCGTGGGGCGCGTAGCGCCAGCTGCTCGTCGACAGCAGCCAGTGCCTGCTCGTCGGTGATCAGCGCGGTGCGATGAGCGATCACGTTGAACATGGCGTAGTTGATGTCGCCGGCCGCCAGGCACTCCCCTACTTTGGGGAGGCGCTCGCGCATTACCTCGGCATCGCTCATGTACCTCGAGGCCAAGGCGCGGCTGATCCGAAGGGCTGCAGCCAATTCCGCGGAGATCGCATCCCACACGTCGGTGACCCACTCCGCGCGCTCACCGTGCTGGCGGTAACGCAGTTCCATCAGATCAGCGACCACGTTCAGTCGGCGCCCCGTAGCTTGCGCTTCCCTTCGCGCCGCGTCACAGGCCAGTTCGATCAACGCACCTGACTCACCNGCNGCCGCCAGCTCCACNGATTCGAACATACATTCGATTAT
>JGI12627J18819_10000316_pt1 | contig 15725 bp, 12 predicted proteins | sample TexAe_OM1H0_M2_FD_18819 | JGI IMG/M metagenome (IMG submission 18819)
ATTCGGACAGAATAGCAAAGAGGACATCACGGTGCGGCAGTTGCTGACCCACTATGGCGGGTTGGCGCCAGATCTTGACTTGAAGACTCCGTGGCTGGGGAAAGAGACAGCGTACAGAATGGCCTTTGCGGAAAAGCCGGAGAGTCCGCCGGGCGCAGGACTTATTTATAGCGACATCGGATTCATTGTGCTTGGTGCGCTGGTGGAAAAGGTCTCTGGCGAGAGCCTGGAGCAGTACACGGCAACGCACGTATTTGCGCCGCTGAAGATGACGCATACGCGCTATCTGCCGCCGAAGTCGTGGTTGCCGAAAATCGCACCGACCCAGTTTGATGATCACAATCACATGCTGCGTGGCGAGGTCCATGACCCCACAGCGCTGCGCATGGGCGGTGTGGCGGGCCACGCAGGGTTATTCTCGACGGCGGACGACCTGGCAAAGTATGCGCAGGCTCTGTTGAACGGAGGTGGGGGAATCCTGTCTCCGCTCATGGTCGCGAAAATGACCTCGCCGGAGCAGCCCCCGACCGCGACGGCGGTGCGCGGGTTCGGGTGGGACATCGATTCGCCGTTTTCCTCCAACCGAGGCGACTTGTTTCCGGTTGGATCGTACGGGCATACCGGCTTCACCGGAACATCGATCTGGATCGACCCAACCACGCGGACCTACATCATCCTGCTGACGAACGCGGTGCATCCGCGCGGCCAGGGGAACGCGATCGCGTTGCGCTCGAAGGTGGCGACGGCGGTCGCGGCGGCATTGCCATTGACTGTGGAAGAGCAAGAGCGGCTGCGCTGGGAGAGCATTACCGGCTACAACGAGGCGCAGAGCGCCGGGCGAAAGCTCGCCGTGCGCAACGGCGATGTGAAGACGGGCGTCGACGTGCTCGAAGCGCATGGGTTCGAGGGACTCAAGGGCGGGGAGGCAAAACGGAAGGTCGGACTGGTGACGAACCAGACCGGGGTGAATGCCGATGGGCGGCGCACGATCGATGTGCTCGCGCAAGCGCCGGGAGTTTCGCTGGAGGCTATTTTCAGTCCAGAACACGGTGTGACCGGGTCGCTCGACACAACCGAGATCGGTAATTCGAAAGATGCGCTCACGGGCGTTCCCGTTTACAGCGTGTACGGTGCAGCGGATGCTGCGCGCCGCCCGTCGCCAGAGGTGCTCAAGGGGTTGGACGCGATCGTGTTCGATATCCAGGATGCAGGGGCCCGGTTTTATACCTACGAAACGACTCTGGGGTATTTTCTAGAAGCTGCGGCGACCGCGGGAATCGAGATCATCGTGCTGGACCGGCCAAATCCGATTACGGGATCGATGATGCAGGGTCCGGTGGCGGACGTGGGGCATGAGAGCTTCACGAATTACTTCCCGCTGCCGGTGCGGCATGGCATGACCATCGGGGAGCTGGCGGAGATGTTCAATGCGGAGCGCCACATCGGGGCGAAGCTCAAGGTGATCCCGATGGACGGATGGATGCGCGGCGACTGGTACGATTCGACCGGACTGACATGGGTGAATCCTTCGCCCAATTTGCGGAGCCTGCGAGAGGCGGCGTTGTACCCGGGCGTTGCGTTGATTGAGGGCACGAACATTTCAGTCGGGCGCGGAACAGATACGCCGTTTGAGTGGATCGGGGCGCCGTGGATCAAGGCCAAGGAGCTGGCGGAATATCTGAATGCGCGGACGATTTCGGGCGTGCGATTTGTGCCGGTGAGCTTCACGCCATCGTCGAGCAATTATTCGGGGCAGGTGTGCCAGGGGGTAAGCATCGTGCTGCTGGACCGGAATACGCTGGACGCGCCGGAATTGGGCATCGAGCTGGCATCGGCGTTGCACAAGCTCTATCCAAACGATTTCAAAATGGAGCGGATGATGGAGTTACTGGTGAATCAGTCCACCTACGATGCGCTGGCGGCGGGACAGGATCCCCGGAGAATCGCGGAAGGGTGGCGGGAGGGGCTAGACAAGTTTCAGGAGATGCGCGGGAAGTATTTGCTGTACCAGTAGTGATAACGTCGCCCTTGAAGGGACTTTTTTCGGCGAAGCGTTCCCGGCGCTTACGCGCTGGGCTAAGGAATTTTGCTGCTATGGGCCCTCCTTGCTCAGAGATTCTGATGGGCTCCCGTCGATCGGCGAGAAGAGCTTTTAAACCAGTGTTCGCGCTGGTGGCGCAAAGGTCGCAAGAAAACCTTAAATCGCAGAGGACTCAAAAATTGCAAGGTTTCGCTAGAATAAACTGATCATGTCGGTTCGGGCAGGAGAGGTCGAGTGAGCAAAGCGGGAGGCACAAATTCGCCGGCGAACCCTTATTACCGTTGTGCTGGACCCAATTGCGGGACCCTGAAGGGGTCGAGCGATCATTGGTGGCTGATGTGGACGTCGTTTGCGGACCTGAATATTCCGCTTTTGTACTTGTGCCCGTGGGATGAGGAAATTGCGCGGCGGGAAGGGACGCTGCACGTCTGCGGCGAGCTGTGTGCGCAGAAACTGCAATCGCAATTCATGGGGAATGTCCGGGAGAACATTGTTCGGCGGGGCGGGTAAGGGAGCAGTCGCCAGGCTCCAGTCGTCAGTCTTCAGCAAATCAATTCAGATACCGGACAGCGCCTATTCTTACGCGGATCGGCGCGGATCTCAGGTCGGTTCCACAGTCAACTCCGACCACATACCTTGCATCCTACGCAATCAGTTTAAGGCGTGTTCTTTCGCGGGAGTGCGCCTTATACTTGGGGCGGAATCGGGCCTACCTTGCTGGAATTCGCCTGGGAGAAGCTTATGCGCTGGATGCTGGGATGTGTATTGATGTCGATCATGTGCCTTGGTCAGGTTTCGGGGGCGCAGGACAATACGAGCGAACCGGCTGCAAAGGCCGGGCCGGTCATTCCCGCGGGGACTAAGGTGGCACTGAGCTTGAAGCAGGCCATTTCTACCAAGACCGCGAAGGAAGGGGACGCGGTGTATGCGGTAACCAACTTCCCGGTTGTGCAGGATGAGCGGGTTCTTATACCTCCCGGTACATACGTGCAGGGAAAAATAAGCCATGTGCAACGCGGCGGCCACATCAAAGGAAGAGCAGAAATTCTGATCCATTTTAGTTCGCTCATTTATCCGAGCGGGTATACCGTCATGTTGCCCGGCGCGCTGGAGAATGTGCCGGGCGCGGAGCACGCGACCACGAAGGGTGAAGAGGGCACGATTCGCCAGGACAGCGATACCGGCAAGAAGATCGAGACCACGGCCAAGACCGCCGGCGCTGGAGCGACGATTGGCGGTCTGGCGGGAGGATGGAAGGGCGCGGGCATTGGCGGCGGGATCGGTGCCGGTGTGGGCACGGCGATCGGAATGCTGTCGCGCGGCGCAGATGTGCGACTGGAGCCGGGTACATCCATCGAAATGGTCATTCAGCGCGATGTGCGGCTGGATGGAAAGCGATTGCCGCGCTCGGGAGAGTAATTGCAAGAGGGGAACGACTGATTCGTTCTAAGAGCATGTAGCGCCAGCCACCTGAGTTTTTTGCAGTTCCCCTGAAGCGGGCCCTGGACTTCCGACGAGCGATGGCCATGAACCTTCTAAGTGAAGATCGTACCGAGTTACTTCTGATCGTATTCCTGGGATGCTGCGTTGCTATTGCCCAGCAGGACGACGGGATTGCCATGGAGGGGCATATGCACAACGGCAGCCTCGTTTTCGAGACCGCCGTGGTGGACGGTCCCAGGGCGGAAGGCTCGTTGGTCGTCGGGCAGCCGTATTCAGCGGTCCAGGTTTCAGAGCATACCCAGGCGCTGGCGAATGGCACCACCATTCACCAGAAGTGGGAGACATCACGGCTGTACCGCGACTCACAGGGCAGGACCCGCACGGAGCAGTACGTGGTCGCGGGAGCTCTCCCGGTCCATACCGTAGAACCTGGGCGCCGCATGGTTCGTATCTGCGACCCGGTCGGTGGCTATTCGTACGTGCTGGATACCAAGAGGCACATCGCGTACCGACTCAAGATTCTGACGATGGCGGAGGCCTCAAAACGGGCGCAAAGCCCGGAAAGCGTTGATGCAACTCGCCTCGCCCGGCGGGCTCCCGCAAATCCCGCTTTGAACTCTTCGCAACATCCTGAGACAAAACAGGAGGCATTGGGGAAAGAGGTGGCCGACGGGGTCGAGGTCGCAGTAAGAAAAATCACTATGACCACCCCAACAGGTCTTGATGGCAACGACCAGCCTTTGGTCCGGGTTTGCGAAAATCAGTACTCGGAAGAACTGAAGCTGACAATTCTCTCCAAATGCTCCGACCCCCGTGCGGGAGATACCGTCACACGCCTAGAAAACCTGGACCGCGCGGATCCTGATCCGGCGCTGTTCCAGGTGCCGCCGGACTATACCGTTGTCGAGGAGAAGGATCAGTTTCGGATTGACCTCGGAGCCGCTGAGACCAACGAACGTTAAACGTCCGCAGTCCTGCTTGATGGGTGTTTGCCGCGATCCCATCAGCCGCTTTATTTCAGACTAAACAATGTGCTTACGTGGGCGGTCACGGTGACGGTGTGGGGTGAGAACTCTTCGGTCGGCGCCGGGGCGGCTTCAGCTTTCATGGCCATGACCCGGGGGACGACACCGATCGGGCGCACGTTTTCGAAGGTGTCGACCGAGGCATAGGACAGGTCGCCAACCGTACGTCCGGCGGCATGCGCGAGCGAGTCGGCTGCGGCGCGGGCGCGATGGTAGGCGTCTTCGACCGCTTTGCTCTTGGCTTCGTCCATATTGTCGAGGGTGTAACTGATGGATTGGCTCTCGCTTACGGCAGAATCGGCGAGCTGCTGGGTGAGTGGTCCAATTTTGGGGAAGTCTTTCAGCTTCAGGGTAACGCTGGTACCGACACGGTAGCCGATAAGCTTGCGTTTCGCGGTCTTCCAATCGTACATGGGATCGATGGAATACGAACTGATCTGAGCGGTCTTGGGATCGATGCCGTTGTTGCGTATGATCTGGCGGACTTGCTCCGCCTGCCGGGAGGCCTCGTCGTAAGCGGCTTTGGCGTTGTCGGCTTGCGCGGAGATGTTGAATTGCACCAGCGCGGTGTCGGGCGCGGCTTCGAATTTGCCGTCGGCGGTGGTGAACAGGGTGTTGGGTGCAGCGTTGATGCTCGGACTCTGGGCAGAGAGAAGTGGGGACAGCGACAGAAATGCNAGCAGAATGATGGTTCGCTTCATGAGGTGCCTCCGTGCTTCGTCGGAGAGTGTATACGTCTCTCTCTGAAATGAGAACGAGCGAGCAAGAATCCCTTGCTGGCCTTTCGGGCGCGGGAAAAAATAACCACAAAGGACACGAAGGACCCAGAGGAGAATCGAAACACTTTCCTCGGCTCGTTAATTTGTGGTGATCTGGTCCTGCGTGATCGCGCATGAAGTGCTGCTTAGTCCCGGATCGAAAAGGCTTCAGCGGGCTGGAATTTGAAGCGGGTGATCGAGGCGGACTTCGAGGACGGTACCCTTTTCAAGCCGGAGATCGTGGTCGGTGAGCAATCCAGCGATGGCTCCGGCACCGGCTCCTGCGCCTGCGCCGATGCCAGCACCNTTGCCTCCGCCTTTCATGGCGCCGGCAGCTGCGCCAATGCCGGCGCCGACCGCAACCGCTTCGATTTCGTGTTGCGTGCTCATGCCCTTGCGTTGCAGTTCGCCCTCGTCGCCGGGCTCTTTGACCGCGTGGTCTCCGGGAACTCCGGTAATCGTAGCGATCAGCGGCATGTTGCCGTGCCCGGTATCGATTTCATCGAAACTGAGCATCATGCGCGCGTGCAGGCCCTGTTCTACGGAACTGACGTGTCCCTTGATGACCTTGCCCCGTGGAATGACGGCGCCGTTGCCGGCTACAAGATCTTCGGCGAGCTTGGCTTTGAAATGTTTTCCCGCCTCCAGCTTGCGCGTGTCGAGGCGATCATTGAGGCGAATGAGGAAGCGCGTACCTTCGGGAATCGCGTTGGGCGGAGCTTGCGGCGCTATGGCGGGATCCTGTGCATACAGGGGAAGAACGGCGAACAGCGCCAAGACACACGACAACGCTCGGGGCCGAAACGTGGGCATAGCGGACCTCAGTTCAGGGATTCAGCGTGCTTCCGAGTTGGATGTTGGGGGTGGGGAAAGGGCTGCCTGCGATGCCGCTGTCAGAGATCGGGTCTCAGCNGTCAGGATCGGGTCTCGGGTATCAGGGATTAGGGTTCCGACTTAATTGAAATGCGGGCGTTTTTTCGAGCGTGCGGGGGGCAGTGTGGGCAACCGAATTCCGCCCAGAACTAAACTCCTGTTTTGGCGCCAGTGGCGTAGACAGGGAAGTGGTGCAGGGAAGCGTCGATTTCCTTGCGCAGGTCTTCCCAGATGTTCTCTGGCATGGCGAGGAAGACTTCGACGATTTTGGGATCAAACTGGCGTCCGGCCCAAACCCTGATTTCCTCTTTCGCGACCGAGAGCGGCCGACCAGCCCGATAAGGGCGATCGGTACGGATTGCGTCGAGCGTGTCAGCGATGGAAAAGATGCGCGCGCCAAGTGGAATTTCCTCGCCTTTCAATCCGCGCGGATACCCCGACCCATCGAACTTCTCCTGGTGGGAGTAGACAATCTCGGCGGCTTCCTGCAGGAACGGAATGCGCTTGAGCATGTTATAGCCGCGGAATGAGTGCTCTTTCATCACAGCGACCTGATCGGGACTCAGGGGGCCAGGTTTGCGAAGAATCTCGTCGGGGATGGCCATCTTTCCGATGTCGTGCAAAAACGCTCCCCGCGCGATGACCGCAATTTGTTCCTTGGGAATGCCCATGGCACGCGCGATGGCGATGGTGTAGGCGGTCACGCGGCGGGAGTGGCCCTCGGTTTCCGCATCCTTCATGTCAAGCGCATCGCCCAATGCTTCCAGCGTGTAGTCGTAGGATTTCTCCAGGTTCAAGAGAGCCAGGCGCCACTGCTCCGTACGCTGGGCCACCAGGGATTCGAGATTGTTCTGGTATTTGCGGTTCTCGAGTTTCAAGCGGCGATTTTCGAGAGCGCGGCGCACGATGTTGACCAGTTGCTCGCGCTCGAAGGGCTTGAGCAGGTAATCGTAGGCGCCATTCCGGATGGCCGTAAGTGCGACGGAAATGTCATGCACAGCCGTAACCATCACGACGGGCATATCGGGGTAACGTTCCTTGGTCTTCTCCAGCAGGCCGATGCCGTCCATCCCGGCCATCATCAGGTCAGAAAGCATGAGCTCGAATTCCTCGCCCGAGTTCAGCAAGGCGAGTGCCTCTAGTCCGGAAGCTGCTTGACGGCATTGGTAGTTAGCCGACGCAAGCATGGAAGAAACGATCTCGCGGATGGAGTCTTCGTCGTCGACTACAAGGATACGTTCCGAGGGCATGAGTTCGGATTGGAGTCTACCGCATCATACCTTAGTTCCGACGTTCCGAAAGTAACCAAAGGGAGGCGGAAAACCCATTGGTAACGGGTCTGCGCATGGTATTTACAAAACGAGCGCTCAGGCAAGCGAAACGCAATGAACCTTCCACTTTGTGTCTGGTATGCGGTCGGCGACTTCGCCGTCCCGAAATTGACAGCCCAGGAATCGGCGGCATTCATCATGCTGGCGGCGACCATCCTGGTCTTCCGGACATTCCGGGAACGCTTCCTGCTGATGTGGAGTCTAGGCTGGCTGGCCTATGGTGTATCGCAATGGTTTGGAGCGAATCCAGCGGCATTCGCGACCGCGCCGGAGTTAGAGGCCATCTCGCAATCCGCGTTCGTTCTGGCGGTGTGTCTGTTTGCCGTCTCCATTCTCCTCTACACCCACTCTGAGAAGCACATTCTGCCGCTGTTCATTGTCACGGGCTCGGTCATGACGTTTGCGGTCGCTCGCCTGCTGTATTGGCCTGACGAAGTCCTGTTGCGGGTGCCGCTGGAAATTGCCTACCGGGTTCTGACCGTGGGCGCAGCCATTCAACTGATCCGGTATCGCTGGGGAAGGCTGGAGGTCGGACCCTGGCTGCTGGGGTTCAGCTTGCTGTTCCTGCACCTCGACTGGGCGCCTCTGACGGGCTGGGTTCCGGGTGGCGTGTTCCTGATGGCGGACCTGCTGCTCGGGGTAAGCATGTTGTTCCTGGTGTTTGATGATTCGCGGGCGCGGACCGAGCGGCTGGCCGTGGTCAACTCTCTGACCAACGCCATAGCTCGCACCCAGCAGCACGGGCCGATGATGCAGTCGGCTCTCGAAGAGCTGAAGAAAGTGATGATGGCGAAATGTGCGTGGTTCCGGCCAGCGGACAGCGAACAGACGGCAGCGATTACGAACCACGTGGGAGTCTCGCCGGAGTTCCTGAAAGGCGCGAACCTGATCCAGCTCGATGAGGCAGTTCAGAAGGCCCTGGCGAAGCAGGAGCCGACAGTCTTGAAGGCAAGCGGCATGATGCCTTCGGTGAAGGCGTACCTGGACGACGAGAAGATCGAGCATCTGGTTCTGGTGCCGCTGCAAGGGAAAAAAGGTCCGGTCGGCACCCTGTCGCTGGGTAAAGCGCACGCCTATGCGTACTCGCCAGAGGAGATGGACTTTCTGCACACGGCGGCGAGCCAGGTGGGGATCGCGGCGGAAAATTTACGGCTGCTGGAGCAGGTATTGCGTTCGCAGCGGCAGTGGATGAACACGTTTGATTCAATTCAGGATGCGATCCTGGCGCACGATGCGGAATTCGTCATTACCAAGGCCAACGAAGCGCTGCTGCAGCACCTGGGTTTGGCACCCGCCGATCTGATGGGCAACAGCTGCGAAGACGCGCTGCCGCATACATTCGCGAAATGGAGCGGTTGTCCCTATTGCTCACGCGGAGACGTGGATTTTGTTGAGGGACCGGATCCCTGTTTTGGCGGGTATTCGATGGTCTCGACCTCGTCCTACTCGGAGCAAGGCGGAAAACAAAAGGGGACGATTCACGTCATTCGCGATACCACGGACCGGCGCAGCGCGGAAGAACGCTACCGCCTGCTTTTCGAGCAGGTGCAGCAGGGCGTGTTTGTCGCGACCCCGGAGGGTAAGCTGCTCGATTGCAACGACGCGTTCGTGCAGATGCTGGGCTACGAGACGCGGGAAGAGTTGATGGCCCTGAATATCAACTCGGAAGTGTATGTTTCGCCGGAGCAGCGTGAGGCGTTCCGCAAGGAAATTGACGCGCACAACTTTGTGCGCAATTTCGAAGTGACCTTGAAGCGCAAAGACGGGGCGCAGCTTACGGCGGCGGAAAGCAGTTTTGCCACGCGCGACAGCTCGGGCAAGGTAGAGCGGTACCAGGGCTTCCTGCTCGACATGACCGAGAAGAAGCGCGGAGAAGATGAGATGCGGCGGCGCAATCGCGAGTTGAATGCGCTGAACGCAATGGCGGTGATTGCCACGCAATCGTTTGATCTCGACGAAATTCTCAACCTTACCCTGCGGCAGGTGATTTCCCTCTTTGGGGCGGACACCGGTTCGATTTACCTGTCCGATGCGGATGAAACCACATTCCGTCGCAGGGCCGGCTGGGGACAGAGGAGCGAGCAGAGGGCGCGCTTCAACGCAGTCGAGTTCCCGAATGGATTCGGGGATCTGGTGATGCGGTCGCGAACCGAGGTTCTGACGGCGGAGTTTCTGCCGCACTTGCCGCAGCTGGTCGCGGAATTCGTGAAGGCGGACGGGCCGGGATCCTGGATCTGGGTATTGCTGTGGAGCAAGGACAGCCCGATCGGGATCATGGGAATCAGCAGTCTGGAAGCGCGGACCTACAGCAGTAACGACGAAAACATGATGGTCGCCGTGGGCAGGCAGTTGGCAACCACGATCGAGAAGGTTCGCCTCTACGAAGAAACCTGCAAGGCTTACGAAGACCTTCGCAAGACACAGGAGCAGTTGCTGCAGAGCGAGAAGATGTCAGCGGTGGGCCAGTTGATCGCAGGTGTGGCCCACGAATTGAACAATCCTCTCACGGCTATCCTGGGATACGCGCAGTTGCTCGAGAGCGAAGGACTGAACGACCGGGCCACGGATTTCGTGCGGAAGCTGTTCAAACAGGCCCAGCGGACGCATCGCGTCGTGCAGAACCTGTTGTCGTTCGCCAGGCAGCGGAAGCCGCAGAAAGTGGACGTCGACATCCGGAAGATTGTGGATGAAACGCTGGCGTTGCGCGACTACGACCTGAAGGTCAACAACATCGTGCTGGAACGCGAAACGATGGTAGATGCGCCGTCGGTAACCGCGGACCCGCACCAGTTGGAACAGGTCTTTCTGAACATCATCAACAACGCGGTGGACGCGATCCTGGAAGGCGGAAAGGGCGGAAAGTTGAAAGTGCGGATTCATTCCGCCGACGGACAGGTGCGGGTGGAGTTCCTGGATTCGGGCGTGGGCATCAAAGATCCGAATCGCATCTTCGACCCCTTCTACACGACCAAAAGCGTGGGCAAGGGAACGGGGTTGGGCCTGAGCATCTGTTACGGAATCATCAAGGAGCATGGCGGCGATATCACAGCGCATAACCGGGCCGAGGGCGGCGCGTGCGTGGAGGTTAAACTGCCGGCTTCCGGTCATGTGATCGAAGCGGAGCCGGTCACGACGGTTTCGCGCCGCGAGATGGCGATCGAAGGGCGCGTGCTGCTGCTCGAAGATGAGGAAGCCGTTTTGGAGTTCGAGCGCGATGTGCTGGTGGGGGCGGGAGCACAGGTGGTTGCCCTCATGAGCGTGGACGAGGCCAAGAGCCGGTTGCGGGCGGAGACGTTCGATGCGGTGATCATGAACGGGCGCATGCCGGGAGGCTGGAGCGCGCTTGATGCGCACCGTTGGATTGGAGTGGCTTGTCCGGGGCTCGAGAAGAAGCTGCTATTTACGTTCTCCAATGTAGCGGAACCGGATGTGAAGAATTACTTGCAGAGCAACGGCGTGGCATCGCTGGTGAAGCCATTTGAGGTGGTCGATTTGATTTCGCAGGCACGGCGGTTGTTGCAGAAGACGCAAGCGGCGATCGCGAAGTAGGAAACGTTGAGTTTGGATTGGACCCATGGCTCCGGCTGTGGGTTTTTCTTTTTGGGTGTCGCTTGTGTAGCGGACAATCGAAGATGCCTTTCCGTCGCGCGAGGACGCCCGCTTCTCCACTTACGGAACAGAAAATCTTAAATCGCGGAGATCGCCGAGAACTGCCGCAGAGATCGCGGAGTAATGGCGTGACTTGAGAGTGCGGGAGATATTTTCACCACTTAGAGCGTTTGGCGCAGGGTCTTGGCGAATTGCTTAATGGCGCGCTCGTTGCGCTGGTACCATCGCCAGTGGCCTTCCTTCTTCGCTTCGACCAGGCCGGCTTTCTGCAGGATACGCATGTGATGCGAGATGGTAGGTTGGGACAGGTGGATACGTTCTTCGATATCGCAGGCGCAAAGACCCGTATCCTTGCCGATAGAGCAGGCGCCTCGGATTTTCAGGACCTGCAGGATGCGGCGGCGGGTCGGGTCGGCGATCGCATGCAGCAGACGGCCGAAGGCTTGATCCTGGGGAGCCATCTAGTAGAGATAGACCGAAAATCGATGGCTGTCAATGTGGGAGATTTCAGATTGACGATTTCAGATTTCAGATTTTCAATCTGCAACCTTCAAGTCTGAAATGCTGAATATCTGAGGTGCAACGATGGCTTTGTTTGAAGGCAATGAGCGGAAGGCTCTTGAACAGCAGATGAAGAGCGAGGGACGGCTTCCGCCCGGCCAGTCTCTGACGCTGAAGTGGCCGGTGCTGCATTACGGGTCGGTGCCGCGCTTCGACCCGGAGCGGTGGGACTTTAAGGTGTACGGGATGGTCGAGACTCCCCTTCGATGGACCTGGAACGAGTTCAACGCCTTGCCGAAGGTGAAGCGCCACAGCGACTTTCATTGCGTTACACGCTGGAGCCGGTTCGATAATGATTGGGAAGGGGTGGCGTTTCGTGAGGTGCTGGGGCGAGTGAAGCTGCAGGCGGGAGCGCGCTTTGTGCTGGTTCATGCCGAGCAGGGGTTCACGGCGAATGTGCCTTTAACCGATCTCGATCGGGAGGAAGTTTTGTTTGCCACCCATCACGATGGTCAGCCGTTGAGCCCGGATCATGGTTATCCGCTGCGCCTGATTGTGCCGCACTTATATGCGTGGAAGTCGGTGAAGTGGGTGCGAGGCATTGAGTTTTTCGATCAGGATGCGCCGGGGTTCTGGGAGCAGAACGGGTATCACATGTATGGGGATCCTTGGCGGGAGCAGCGGTTTGATACGGATTGAAGATTCCAGATTGCAGATTGCAGATTCGATTTGTCACACTTCCTGGGTGGCCGGCGAGATCTGGTGGCACTGGAAGCTCCCCTGGATCAGCCTTTTAAGAGCAAATAACCAGGTACCGTCGGGGTGTCATCCCTGAAGGGGTACGCGATTTGAGCGTGACGTCCCCGCACTGACGCGCGAGGCTAGCAGCTGGCGTCGCGACGCGACTCAATACGTCGGTGCTCGAGGTTGGTGTTGCTGCGCGACTGGAAGAGCACGGCCGAGAGTGCGAGCTACTTTTTCAGAATCGGATTGTAGCCGTCGCCGATAAGCTTTGCCTTGGTGGCCTCGGCGTCCTTCAGGTCGCCGAAAGGACCCACCTGGACATGGAAGAACTTGTCGGCAGGTGACGTGTTCGAGGTAAACGCGGCGTATTGCTTTTTCTTGAGGGCTTCGACCAGGGCTTGAGCGTCGTCTTGCTTGGTGACGGCGGCAACTTGGACGAAGTAACTCGTTGCGGTAGCCGTCATCGGGTCAGGCGGTGCTGAATTGCTCTGGGCTGCCTTGGCAGCAGCATCTTTCTCGTTCGTTTCTTTGGGGGCGTCGGGCGCAGCAAGCTGGGCCGTCGCATCTTTCTGTTCGACGGCCTTGTAGAACGTCATGTTATCCGCGGGCGGCTGGGATGCTGGAGTGGTTGATTTCAGGGCGGAAGAGCGCAGGGCGCCTCCTGGCGAAGATTGGGCCTGCTCGGCGGTCATCAGTGGTCTGACAGCGCCTTTGCCCAGCGAGAAGCCGAGTCCGAAGAAAAGACCGCAAAGCGCGACCAGGCTGAAGAAGAGGGCCAGCATTTTTCCGGCGCCGAGTGTAATTTCCGTGTCCCGAGAACCCATGATTTGCTCCCAATGATTTCCGGCCGCCATCCGGCCGGGTCGTACTTAACCTGCCTTCGCCTGATCCGTCGCTGGCTTTCCTAACAGCTTTTGAATTCCGGAGAAGAAGTCCACGGGGACGGGGAAGATGACTGTAGTGTTCTTTTCGACGCCGATTTCCGTGAGAGTTTGCAGGTAACGAAGCTGGACGCTGACCGGTTCTGTGGCCAGCAGCTTGGCGGCATCCACGAGGCGCTGAGCAGCCGAGAACTCGCCTTCCGCGTGAATGATCTTGGAACGCTTCTCGCGCTCGGCCTCGGCCTGCTTGGCCATGGCGCGCAGCATCGATTCCGGCATATCCACCTGCTTGACTTCCACATTGGTGACTTTCACGCCCCAGGGCGCGGTGTGGGTATCGAGGATGCTCTGCAGCCGGAGGTTGATTTTTTCGCGGTGGGAGAGGAGTTCGTCGAGTTCCTGCTCGCCCAGTACAGAGCGCAGCGTGGTCTGGGCGAATTGGGAAGTCTGGTAGAGATAGTTCGAAACCTCGACCACCGCTTTGCTGGGATCGATCACGCGCAGGAAGATGACAGCATTGACCTTCAGGGTCACGTTGTCGCGGGTGATGATGTCCTGCGGCGGCACTTCGAGAGCTTCCTGGCGCAGCGAAACGCGCACGATGCGATCGACCGGAGCGAAGACGAGAATGATCCCGGGGCCCTTCGCGGTGGGAAGCAGGCGTCCGAGGCGGAAGATGACGCCGCGCTCGTATTCGGCAAGGATCTTGATCGAGCTCAGCAGGTAAATGATAACAATAACGCCGGCAACGAACGGCAGGGAAATCATGCCCACGCCTCCAGCGGGTCCGCTTTCCCACCTTTCGAAGCGCGAAGCATGGGATAGCCGCAGATGCCGCTTAGGCGGATTGTACCGTAGTTAGCGGGCCAGAACGCGGCGCGTGTGTTGCCTTGCCAGATGCGTGATCCGTTATGAAACTGCGCTGGGGATAGCTGTAATTTCATCGCGTGAAGTGAGAGGCATCACCTCGAGTTCGAGTCCGATGACGCCGCGCACGACGACGTTGGAGCCGGCTTCGATCGGCTTAGGCGAAGTCGCATTCCATATCTCACCGTGCACGAAAACCGTGCCACGCGGAGCGATGGGTGTACGGGCTACGCCAATTTCGCCGATGAGGCCTTCGCTGCCGGTGACCACTTTGTTCTGGCGCGCGCGAAATGCAATGCTCATCAGGAACGCGGTGATGAGTCCTAAAGGAACGCTAACCGCGAGAGCGGTGAGGAGGCGCACCTGCATTTCGGGAATAGGCGCATCGACGAGTAACAGCCCGCCCAGCGTAAGCAGAACGATTCCGCCAGTCGTCAGCACGCCGTGGCTGGCGAATTTCGCCTCCAGGGCGAAGAGGATGAAAGCGGTCGCGATGAGTCCGAGCGCGGCGAAGCGCACGGGAAGGAGATTGAGGGCGAAGGCGGCGAGCAGAATGAAGATCACGCCTACCGTGCCCGGCAGAACCGCTCCGGGATGATTAAATTCGACGTAGAGCGAGAGCAGGCCCACCGCCAGCAGGATGAACGCGATATTCGGGTCCATCAGGCGATCGAGAATTCGCTGCTTGAGGGTCATGTCGAAAGTGCGGATGGGCTGGCCGACGAGATTCAGAGTGATAGTTTTGCCGTCGAAACGCTTGATGGGGTGCCCCGCCAGTTGGCGGAATAAGTCGTCCTCACTGGAGGCGACGTAATCGATCAGCTTCTTCGTGAGCGCTTCCTGCTCGGTGAACGACTTGGATTCGCGCACGCCGGATTCGGCGATATCAACGCTGCGGCCGCGACGAGAGGCGACCGATCGCATCAGCGCGGCAAGGTCGTTCTCGATTTTCTGCTTCATCACATCGTCCATCTTGCTGCCCCCAAGCGTAACCGGGTGGGCCGCGCCGGTGTTTGTGCCCGGGGCCATGGCGGCGACGTCGGCGGATTCGAGGATAAAGAATCCCGCAGAGGCGGCTCGGCTGCCGCTGGGAGTGACGTAGACGATGACTGGAACGGGGGAGTCGACAATCTTCTCGATGATTTCACGCGTGGACTCCACCAGGCCGCCGGGAGTGTTGATTTCGATCAACAACGCCTGATCGTTCTTGGCTTTCGCTTCGGCCAGAGCGCGCCCGATGAATTCGTCCGTCACCGGCTGGATGGTGTCATTGAGAGTGATCTTGAGAACGTCGGCGGAGGATAACCCGGGGAAGACCAGGAGAACGAGGAGAGCTAGAACTGCTCCGATGTTTCGGGAAAGTCCCCACCCCAGAATTTCGCAAAAGGCGCGAAAGTTTAGGATGGGGCACCCAAGAGTTTGGGAGAACTTTACGGTATTCATCCGCGCGCGAGGAAAGGGATTCATCAATTCGGCAGTGGCTGCGCTTTCTCCGCGAGCTTGGCTGCTACAGCGCGTTTCAGGGTGAGGGCCGAGGAATTGGCGGGATCCAGTTGAAGAGCCCGATCGACACTCTGGGCGGCTGCATCGGCTCTATTGTCTCGCAAATCCAGCCGGGCGAGTAAGAGCAAGGGGTCGACAAACACCTTGAG
>JGI12627J18819_10000319_pt1 | contig 15676 bp, 13 predicted proteins | sample TexAe_OM1H0_M2_FD_18819 | JGI IMG/M metagenome (IMG submission 18819)
CGCCAATATTGCAGATCTGGTACTCGTGAGGCTCGCGCACGTCGAGCACGTAAAGGTCGTCGCCCGCATCCAGGCGGCGCTTGAGTTCTTCGACTTGCATCTCGGGAATTCCCGTCTCCACCGGTTTTTCCTCCCCGCGGATTCCGCAGAATTCATTGTAGTCGATCAGCTTGGTGATGGTGCGATGCGTGCCGCATGCAGGGCAATCGGGATTCTTGCGCAACTTGAGTTCACGGAACTTCATGCCCAGCGCGTCGATGAGCAGGAGACGGCCAATCAAGGGTTCGCCCGCACCGAGAATCAGTTTGATGACCTCAGTGGCCTGCATCACGCCGACGAGTCCCGGCAAGATACCCAGGACGCCCCCTTCGGCGCATGACGGAACCAGGCCGGGCGGCGGTGGCTCGGGATAGAGGCAGCGATAGCAAGGACCGTCTTCGGTGGCGAATACGCTGGCCTGGCCCTCGAAACGAAAAATCGATCCGTAGACGTTGGGCTTGCCGGTGAGCACGCAGGCATCGTTGACGAGGTAGCGCGTAGGGAAATTGTCGGTGCCATCGGCGACGATGTCGAATTCGCGGAACAGATCGAGGGCGTTCGCGCTGGACAGACGAGTCTCGAACGTCTTCAGGTTGATGAACGGATTGATTGCCTTCAGCTTCTCAGCGGCCGAGTCCAGCTTCTTGCGCCCGACATCGGCGGTGGTGTGAATGATCTGGCGCTGCAGGTTGGTGAAGTCCACAACGTCGAAGTCCACGAGGCCGAGCGTGCCGACGCCCGCGGCAGCGAGGTAGAGGGCCAGCGGAGACCCCAAGCCGCCCGCCCCGATACACAAGACGCGCGCAGCTTTCAGCTTCTGCTGACCAGCCATGCCGACCTCAGGCATGATCAAGTGTCGCGAGTAGCGCAGGATCTCGTCGTTGGTAAGAGTGGCGGCTTCGGGTTTGACATCAAGTGTGGTGGCCATCAGGACCTCAAGGAGATTTCAGATTTTTGGATTTCAGATTGAAGATTTCAGACCGTGAATCTAGCAACACGGGCGACAACAGCAGAGGCAACAACAGCAGCACATGGCGGATGCGGGTTTCATTCTGCAATCGAAAATCATCAGATCTTCAATCCAGCTCTGCCTCCAGCGATCGAAGGCACTATGGAAATGGTATCACCGTCCTTGATCGCGGTGGCTTCTTTCTGCAGGTAACGAACGTCCTCATCGTTGAGGTAGACGTTGACGAAGGCGCGCAGTTTGCCATCGTCGGTGTAGAGATGCCGACGCAGGTCGGGATGCCGCGCCACGAGACCAGAAAGCGCATCGGCGATGGAATCGCCCTTCACCTCTACCGTGGCCTGCTTTCCGGCATATTGCCGTAAAGGGGTTGGAATGTGGATTTTAGCCATGGATTAATGATGCCACACCTGGCCGGAAGGATTCATGGAGCTCCAAGACATCGATCTGGCGCTGTTACCAAAGTTTCCTGCTGATTGTCTTTAGCGGGTTCTGATCACGGAGCGCGAATCGCGTCCCGCGAACTATGCAACCGATTGCTATTTTCTGCCAAGAGATTTAACCCGAGCGCGTAAATCAAGGGTGTTTGACATTCTCGAATGAGGCACTTAGGCGGGTTTTCAATGTTAATCAGAATGGCCTTATTCATGCTCCTCTAAGCGGCATCAGAGACAATCGAATTTCATTGGGATCAAAAAGGACAAATTCTCCGTGCGGACTATCACTCGTAAACTCTTGATTCTCGCGTTCGTGCTTTTGGCAGCGCTCGCCATGGTGCCTGCGGCTTCGGCCAACAGCTTTACGATAACCAGCAACAATCTCGGACTTTCGGGAACTCTGGGGACTGTAAGCACGACCCAGAGTGGCAACAACGTGGTCGTCACCATCACCATGAGCCCCGGATACGCGATTGTCAGCCAGGGTGGCTTTATTGGCTTGAACACGACCGGCGGGCTGACTTTAGGCGACGGTTCTCTGACCAGTTTCAGCATCAGCAAAATGAGCGCCGGTCTTCAGCCCAACTCGAGCATAGGATCTTTCACGTTCAGTGATCTCTTCCAAACTCACCTGAAGAATGGTCAGCAGTTCCCCACAACCCTGAGCTTCACCATTCTCAATGCGAACGTTAATCAGATCACTGGCCTCGGAATCCATGTCTGCGTATTGGAGAAACACGATGATGATTGCGCCAGCACCGGCTACGCCATCACCGGCGGCAACCCGCCTGCCGCGGTTCCTGAACCCGGCACGCTGAGTCTTCTGGGCAGCGGTTTGGTAGGGATTGCCGGCGTTCTCCGTCGCCGCTTCATTTCCTAGACAGTCTCGTCACCCCGTATTCACCCGGCTGGGAGAATCCTGCCGGGTTTTTTATTGCTCAATCGGACTACGTGGACTATGCCTTCAAGATCGCTACCAAGGCCTTTTCCAGCTCGGAATATTGGAAGGGATAGCCGCTATGGACGAGGCGGGCGGGTTCGACTCGCTGACTTGCGAGGAGGACGTCCTCGGCCATCTCGCCAAAGGCGAGCTTCGCTGCGAAGGCAGGAACAGGAAAGATTGCCGGGCGTGAGAGCACCGATGCCAGCGTTTTAGTGAATTCGATGTTGGTGACGGGTTTTGGGGCGACCATATTCACCGGACCCTGGAGCAAGTCGTTTTTCAGAATGTGCTGGACCGCACCCACCCAGTCCTGGATATGGATCCAGCTCATCCACTGGCGGCCCGACCCGATTCTGCCACCAATCCCCATGCGAAAGGGCAGAAGCATTTTGCGGAGGGCTCCGCCCTCGCGACTGAGGACTACGCCGGTGCGAAGCTGGACGGTACGGATACCCGCATCCGCCGAAGGCCTGGCGGCCGCTTCCCATTCGCGGCACACGTCGGCGAGGAAACCCGTTCCGGAGCTGCTCATTTCGTTTAGAGGCTCGTCGTTGCGGTCCCCGTAGTAGCCGACTGCGGAAGCGGTGATGAGAACACGAGGACGGCCCTGAGCGCTGGTGATCGCATGCACCAGGTTGCGAGTGCTGGTGACGCGGCTATCGCGGATCTTCGCTTTCTTGCCAGCAGTCCAGCGGCCCATGACAGTTTCACCGGCCAGATGTATGACCGCGTCGACTCCAGCAAGAGATTCTGGGCTGGGTGGTCTCATCGGATCCCAGTGGATCTGGTCTTCGCCTGAGACTCGGCCACGAACCAGGCGTGTGACATCGAATCCGCGGGATTTCAAGGATGCCAGCAAAGCTGTACCCAGGAGGCCGGAGCTTCCCGTGAGCAGCACGCGAGCGGATTCGAGGGCGGCCATCCGGCCAATGTAGCAGAGCCATGCGCCGCGGCGAGGAATTTTGTTGGTAAGTTTGGCCGTAAAAAGAGGCTTCGTTGACGAGGCTCTCGAACGATTCGGAGGCACCGTGGTTTCTTGCGTCCCTCGCAGGCTACTCGTGGGCACTCCTGACGGAACCGTCGAGTGCAGCAATCTCGATAGGCTCATTGACGAATGCCTTGTCGGCTTCATCGCTACCGGTAAGCTCGAACGAGTTGGTTACATCCGCTTTGCCTTGGGCCACGCGCGTAATGACGTAAGAACAGCTGATCCAGTGCGCTTCCTCCAGATCGGTCTTCGACCACTGCGCCGGGTGGTCGGGATGGGAGTGATAGAAACCAATAATGTCCTCGTTGCGTTCGCGGCCCTGGCGTTGGATGCGGACGAGTTCCTTGGGATCGATGTGGTAGCGGTTCTGAGGCGAGTCGACGCGGGTATTGCCGCAACGGGCGGTCGAGATGACAGTGCGAACATCGCCATCCATCTGGCCGAGAAGGACCCCGCAGCATTCATGCGGATAGGTCTCCTCGCCATGCCGGCGAATCTCGGCGTAATCTTTGGGGCTGATTTTCAGCATGAGATTAGTTCATCACAGATTGATTCACCACAGCGTCACAGATTGATTCACCACAGCGTCACAGAGGCACAGAGGCACAGAGAAAACGTTAAACAAAGAAGGCTGTTAGGTCTGCGCTGTTTCGGTAAATCGCCACATATGGAAATTTTCAGCCTAGTTCCGGCGAATCTTGAGAATACAGAGTGATTGATTCACCACAGAGGCACGGAGAAAAATTAATCAGAAATGCCTTTGAAAGCTTCTCTGTGACTCTGTGTCTCTGTGGTGAAATCGAGATTACGTCTCTGTCCAGAAGCGTTCACTCAGATACTTATCGCCGGAGTCGCACAGGATGGTCACAACGACGACTTGTTGGCCTTTCTTTCGTCGCTCGGCGACTTTGAGACATCCCACTACGGCTGCGGCCGCGGAGATTCCCACCAGCAGGCCTTCCTCGCGGGCAAGGCGAATGGCCATTTTGTAGGCGTCTTCAGTGGTGATGCCAAGATCTTCATCGGCGAGTTTCGGATCGTAGATCTTCGGCACGATCGCAGTAGCCATGTGTTTCGCGCCTTCGATTCCGTGAAAAGGGGAATCGGGCTGCAGCGAAATGCAGCGTACGTTTGGATTCAGCTCTTTGAGGCGCCGCGTCGTTCCCACGAAAGTTCCGCTAGTGCCCAGCATGGAGACGAAATGCGTAACGCGACCTTCTGTCTGTTGCCAGATTTCGTTCGCGGTGCCGTGGTAGTGAGCTTGCCAGTTCGCGTCGTTCGAGTACTGGTCGGCATAGTAATAAAGATCCGGGTGCCTGGCGTGGAGCTCGCGAGCCATGCGGATCGCGCCATCCGAGCCCTCGCCGGGATCGGTGTAGATGATGTTCGCGCCGTAAGCCTGCAGGATGCGCTTACGTTCGAGCGAAACGTTCTCCGGCATGCACAGGGTCACCGGGATCCCTTGCGCGGCGCCGATCATGGCATAGGCAATGCCAGTGTTGCCGCTTGTAGAATCGAGCAGCATCTTTCCAGCCTTCAGTTGTCCCGTGCGCAGAGCTTCCGCAATGATGCGTGAGGCCGCGCGATCCTTCACCGAGCCACCCGGGTTGTACCATTCGGCCTTGCCGAGAATCTCTACATCGGGCAGATTGCGCGCGACGCACTCGAGGCGCAGCAGGGGCGTGTTGCCGACGCGTTCAAGGGCGTGGAGGCCTAGACGCTTCGGCATGGTTGCAGTAGTTGCTGGCGTGGTCCCTGTCGGTTCGATTGAAGCCTGCCCCATGGTGGATAAATCGGCCGTGACTATAGTAATGTGCCAGACTCACGAAAAAGAGGTATCTAACAACTACATTGGATTATAGATAAGCTACCCGGGATCACGAAAAAGTTTCACTGCGCACTCTTTTCGATGAACTGCATCTAACGTTGCAGACAACTAGAAGGGACTGATAAATAGAAATGGCAAGCAAGCTCGAACAGAAAACCTTTGAAGACGCAGTGAACTACCTGCGCGAGCACGGCTTTGATGTGCTCGAGGCGCCAGGGACGAGCGGACGCGTCTTTGTAAAGAAATACAACGTTTCGGCCGCGATCCAGAAGGCGGAAGATGGCGGCATCAAAATCTTCGCTTATCCCGGCTACCTCATCGGCACCGAAATCTCCAAGCTGGTCAACAAGGGCTATCAGCAGTTTCTAAAAACATCCAAGACGGAAGTGCCGGCAACGGCTGACCACCTGAAAGCGTTGCATGCTTTCTCGGAAGAACTGAAAGAAGCACTTGGGCTGCCGAGTCTCTATAACGAATCCCTGGGCACCGTGAGCGAGGCGTACCAATACGACCGGATCGTCGACCGGGACAAGCCCGCTCCCGAGCGCAAGAAGCGTCCATGGGAGGTCGTGGGCAAGGCGATGGCTGCGAAAAAGAGCCCCGCGTAACTGGCGAGTTTGAAGGCAGCGGGGTGGCGCTGCTGATGTCAAAGGATCGACAACTGCAATCACTCGCGCACACGAACCTGCACGCGCGTGCCTTCCGGTAACTCCGCATCCTCGAGCTCAATCACACCGTCGCGGACCACACCGCTGAATTCCTTGGCGTGCAAGCTCAGACGCTGAGATGACGGCGGAAGCTGAACGTCAGCGGAGCGACGGGTGTCTTCGCCGCTTGCCGCAGTGACGTTTCTGTTCCGGCCCATGCCTTGATCCATCGCGAAATTCGCCAACCGGTCCGCCTCCTGATTTTTTCCGCGCAGGACGTGCTGGATCGAGAACCACTCGAGTTGTCCAATCATTTTCCGGGCGCGTTGATAGAGTTCAAGCAGGCTTGGACTCTTGACCTTGTACTCGCCACGAATCTGCTTGACCAGGAGTTCGGAATCGGCGACCACCTTGAGCGCTTTATAGCCATTCTGGAGGGCGTAGTCGAGGGCGGCCAGCAATCCGCTGTATTCCGCGTAATTGTTCGTCTGATGTCCGAGATAGTCGCTCAGAGCTGCGACCTTCCGCCCGGCCTGATCGGTGAGGACGACTCCATAGCCGGCGGGCCCCGGATTGCCGCGCGCGCCACCGTCAATGTGCGCGATGAGAAACGAATCGGGTGGCGTCTGATTGGGAAACAGGCTGCCGGATCCGTCTGGCGATGCACCTTTACCACGAAATGATGAGGACATCGAGGAAGTTTACAACGAAGGCAATTCTTCCGCGCCCACGCGGCAAGCAAGCGCGAGCGCTACTGTTCAGCGACAAAGTTGACTCTCAGCAGCAAACCGCTGCCGGCTCTGACGTTCAGGCGCCCAGTATTGGAACTCAGCATGACTTCGCCAACCGGGGGCGTGCGGCCTGCATGGGATATCTGAAGGTCCTCAAGTCCGTACACGCCGCAGGCATCGGAGGAGAATACCCAGAAAGCTTGCGGCGCACTGTTGCCGGCGGCCTCGCCGCGGCATCCGCGGTCGGGATTGGCCCGGGCGGGTAGGAGCACGCCATCGATCACTCCCTCGCCAACGATCTCGGTTCCGCGCGCGACTGGGCCAGTGCCATAGGCGACTTCGCCCCCGATGAGATTCCGCGTCGCCCAGACCCAAGGAGTTCCACGATCGGGACCGGTTGGCGGGGTCTGAGCATCCTCGACTTGCATAACTGACGCGAGTGCCCGGAGATGGGCGCTGATTCCCACGGAATGATGGGAGAAATGGAGCTGGTCAAAGCGGAAGTTGATTTTTGCCGACTGGGGGCCGTGGGTCTCGACACTGAGGATCTGTCCCGCGAGTTTGGAGCCCGAGGGAATCTTCCGGCCCGATGGCAGCGGCACGTCCTGCATAATGCGCGCAGTGATCCTTTGCCCGGGGTGGATTTTTCGTGGATTGAGGGAAGAATTCAACCGCGCCGGCAGAATCGTTCCCGGGGGGATGGAACTCTGCGCAAAAACCCCGCACGCGAACAGCACGGGCACAGCCAGAAACATCAACTTCATCTTCATCGGCTCACCGCCGGTGGCGCCTACCGGTAATGATAGCTCATACCTGCCTTTCAGGAGGCGGACGCGGAAACGGCAGTAAACTGTGCTTAACTTCGACTTATAATCCACAGAATGATCACGGTTTCGAAAGAAGATTACCTGAAGGCGATCCTGGAGGCGGAGAGCGAGGGGGAAACAGTGATTTCCGCAACCCTGGCGCATTGGCTGAAGGTGTCTCCACCGGCAGTGACCATGGCGTTGCGGCGACTGAAGAAAGACGGTTTTGTTCGTGTGCAGGCGGATGGCAATGTGCGCCTGACCGCCGCCGGTCGAAGGATTGCACGCCACCTCACTCTGCGCCATCACCTGATCGAACGCATGCTTGCCGAAATCTTCGGGATGGAATGGTACAAGGTGCACGACGAAGCCGAACGCCTGGAGCATGCGGTTTCGCCTGACTTCGAAGCCAAACTTCTGGCTCGGTTAGGGAGGGGTGGCGCATGTCCTCACGGGAACCTGAGCGAACTGGAGAGCCCGTCCAGCCGCCGTCACCGCGGACTGGTTCTGTTGGCGGAGGCGCAGATCGGCAAGGACTACGTCGTCAGCGGCATTTACGAGCGTGACCGGCAACTGCTCGAATTTCTGGAAACCCGGGCGATCCGTCCCGGAGCAAAACTTCGTGTGGCCGGTCGAAACTACGATCAGACGCTTAATTTGAGCACGGCCGCCGGAAACATTGCGCTCGGCGGGGCTGCGGCTGACAAAGTCTGGGTGGTTCCCGAAAGCCGCGCGCGGCGAACCTAAGCCCGGCTCCGACGGGTTTATCCAAACGTTTCCCGGTATTTATTCCATTAACTATAGTTTACTTGCTGCGGTATACTTGCACTAATTCAGCCCGGCTGGGCGTGATTTGCTCGATGACCGACACTCCACAACCCGCGGTCACCATGAATGGGCGCATACGGTTCAAGTGGCTGCCAGCTTTCCGCAGCCGGCAGGTGTGGGCGTATTTTGGCCCGGCCTTCGTGGCCAGCGTGGCGTACATCGATCCGGGGAACTTCGCGACGAATATCCAAGGCGGTACAGAATTTGGCTACAGCCTGCTCTGGGTGCTGCTCTGGTCGAACCTGATGGCCATCCTGGTGCAGTATTTGTCGGCGAAGCTTGGGATCGCCACCGGGCGCACGCTTCCGCAGAACTGCCGGCGGGAGTTTTCACCCAAATTAAATTTTGGATTGTGGATCGCAGCGGAGTTGGCCGCGGTCGCAACGGACCTCGCCGAATTTCTTGGCGCGGTGCTGGGNTTCTATCTTCTTTTTCACATCCCCTTGTTAGCAGCTGCGCTAGTCACTGGCGTGTGTGTGTTTGTGATCCTGGCCAGCGAGCTTTACGGATTCCGGCGGCTGGAGCAGGTCATCATGGGATTCGTATTTGGAATCTCCGCCTGCTACGCGATCGAGATATTTCTGGCCAAGCCCGATTGGGCACAGGTGATCCACTACACCGCAATTCCTCACCTGAGCTCCGGCAGTGTTTACATTGCGGTTGGGATGCTGGGTGCCACCGTGATGCCACATGTGGTCTACCTGCACTCCGCGCTGGTGCAGGCGCGACTGAAAGAAGACAATTTCACTTGTCCCACGGGGCAATATCTCAAGCGCTTGCGTCACGCGCATTACGAGCTGATCGACGTGCTGGCGGCGATGAACGGCGCCTGGCTGGTGAACTCGGCCATGATCATCATGGCAGCCGCCGTGTTTGCGCATGCAGGCAGGCCGGTCGCCACCATCGAACAGGCTCACGAGACACTGAAGCCACTGCTGGGGAACTTGTCGGCTACTGCGTTTGCCGTAGCACTGTTGTTTTCGGGGCTGTCCTCGTCGACCGTCGGGACTATGGCAGGCCAAGTCATCCTGGAAGGCTTCCTCGACGTCAAGATAAGCATATTCCTGCGCCGGTTTCTGACCATGTTGCCGGCTATTGCGGTAATCGCCGCGGGACTCGATCCACTGAAAATCCTAGTTCTCTCACAGGTCGTCTTGAGCTTTGCTTTGCCGTTCGCGCTCCTGCCACTGATTTTTCTAACGCGCCGCGCCGATCTGATGGGCGATCTGGTCAACAATCGGCGCACCAACTGGATGGCCTATCTGACAGTGGGTATCATCCTTGCTCTGAATGGGCTGCTCCTCTACCAAACTTTCGGTGGAAAGTTTTAAACTAAAGAGTTGCCTGTCCGGCGGTGACGTAGTTCTTTTGCCGCGGCAATCGCCGGGTTCACAGATCCGTCGACTTGTACTTTCGTGGGGAAAGACCCTTCGGCTTCGCTCAGGGCAAGGTCTCACGACCGCCGGCGGGACGCCGGCGCTACAGGTTTTTTTCACGACGGCCGGCGAGACGCAGTCGCTACAGAATCGAAAGGACCGCACTCATGGCATTGAACAGTTTTCAAAGTCGCTCCAGTCTTCGTGTCGACAACAAAGAGTATGAAATCTATCGACTCGACGCGCTCGATAAACAGGGCATCTCGACCAAACACCTGCCCTATTGTTTGCGGATCCTGCTCGAAAACCTGCTGCGCACCGAAGACGGTCGCAACGTACGCAAGGAAGAAGTGGGGGCGCTCGCCGGATGGAACAGCAAGTCGAAACCCGATAAAGAAATCGCCTTCACCCCGAGCCGCGTGCTGTTGCAGGATTTCACGGGAGTGCCGGCGGTCGTTGATTTGGCCGCGATGCGCGATGCCATGAAGCGGCTGGGCGGCGATCCCAAGCTGATCAATCCTCTGCAACCGGCTGAGTTGGTTATCGATCACTCCGTGCAGGTGGACGAATTCGGCAGCTCGAAGGCATTCGGGTTGAATGCGGAGTTGGAATTCCTGCGCAACAAGGAACGGTATGCCTTTCTTCGCTGGGGGCAGAAAGCGTTTCACAATCTGGCGATTGTTCCCCCAGACACCGGGATTGTCCACCAGGTCAACCTTGAGTTTCTGGCGCGGGTTGTCTTTGTGCAGGAAACGGACGGAAAGCGCGTGGCCTACCCGGATACGCTGGTCGGCACCGACTCCCACACCACCATGATCAACGGGTTGGGTGTGCTGGGCTGGGGTGTAGGCGGAATCGAAGCAGAGGCGGCCATGCTGGGTCAGCCTGTCTCGATGCTCATCCCGCTTGTGGTGGGTGTGAAGTTGACTGGCCGTTTGCGTGAAGGCGCGACGGCAACCGACCTCGTGCTTACGATCACCGAAATGTTGAGGAAGCACGGTGTCGTCGGGAAGTTCGTAGAGTATTTTGGGCCCGGCCTCCGGGATCTGCCGCTCGCCGATCGCGCGACGATCGCCAACATGTCGCCCGAATACGGCGCCACTTGCGGCATCTTCCCCATCGACAAGGAAAGTCTTCGCTACCTGCAACTGACCGGGCGCCCGGAAGATCAGATCGCGCTGGTCGAAGCATATGCGCGCGAGCAGGGGCTGTTCCATGACGAGAAGACTCCCGAGGCGCAATACTCCGAGTTGCTCGCGCTCGATCTGGCGTCGGTGGAACCGAGTCTGGCTGGTCCGAAGCGGCCGCAGGACCGGGTCGCATTGTCGAATGCGGGCGAATCGTTCCGGCAAGCATTGCCGTCATTGATAAAGCCGAAAGCGAAACCGGCCGCTGCTGTTTCCATGGACAGCGCGGTCAGGCAGGAAAATCGTTGGGAAGCCGAGGGTGGCAATCCCACGGCGGTCGGGGTGGAAGATTCCCGCGTCGAGGAGCATGTGCCGGCAGATGTGAAGAACTCCCTCAAGCACGGCAGCGTCGTGATTGCCGCCATTACGAGCTGCACGAATACTTCGAATCCGTCGGTCCTAATGGCCGCCGGGCTGCTCGCCAAGAAAGCCGTCGAACGTGGACTCGAAACTCCGGCATGGGTGAAGACGTCGCTCGCTCCTGGATCGAAAGTGGTCACCGATTACCTGGCGAAAGCTGGGCTCTTACCGTATCTCGAGAAGCTCAAATTCCACTTGGTAGGATACGGCTGTACCACGTGTATCGGGAACTCGGGGCCGTTGCCGACGGAAGTCTCCCAAGCCATCGACGAAAAGGACCTGGTGGTCGCGTCCGTGCTCTCGGGGAATCGAAATTTCGAGGGGCGCATTAATTCCGAGGTCCGGGCAAATTACTTGATGTCCCCGCCGCTGGTGGTTGCCTTTGCGCTTGCCGGACGGGTGGACGTTGACCTGAAAAAAGAACCGCTCGGCCGCGGGAAAGACGGCAAGCCCGTACATCTGGCCGACATCTGGCCCACGCAGAAAGAAGTGGAGGAGGCCGTGCAACAGATCTCCTCAAGCATGTTCCGCAAGAGCTATGGCGAGGTCTATGACGGCGACTCGCACTGGCGTTCCCTACCTGTTCCGCAAGGACAAACCTATGCGTGGGAAAAGGACTCGACCTACATCCGTCAGGCTCCCTATTTCGATGAGATGACGCTGAAGCCGTCGCCGGTCGGGGACATCCAGGGAGCACGGGTGCTCGCCGTGCTCGGCGACAGCGTTACGACGGACCACATTTCGCCGGCCGGCTCGATCAAGAAAGACAGCCCGGCAGGCCGGTATCTGATGGAACATGGCGTGAAGCCGGCAGACTTCAATTCCTATGGCTCGCGCCGCGGGAATCACGAGGTGATGGTGCGGGGCACGTTTGCCAACGTCCGACTGCGCAACAAGATGGTGAACAGCGAAGGCGGCTTCACGCGCCATATGCCCGAAGGGACGGAAATGCCGATCTATGATGCGTCTGCGAAGTACATCGCGGAAGGCGTGCCGCTGGTCATTCTCGCCGGTAAGGAGTACGGCTCCGGCTCATCGCGCGACTGGGCGGCGAAGGGGCCGCTTTTGCTGGGCGTGCGGGCGGTGGTCGCGGAGAGTTACGAGCGCATTCATCGCTCGAACCTGGTCGGAATGGGCATCCTGCCATTGCAATTCCTGCCCGGGCAGAATGCTGAGTCCCTGAAACTGACCGGTGAGGAAGTGTTCGACATCTCAGGCATTCCGGAACTGGTGGAACATTTCTCGGCAGGCCGTCAGATCAAGGTGAAGGCAACGAAAGGTGCGAAAGCCACAGAATTCCAGGCGATGGTACGCATCGATACCCCGCAAGAGGCGCAGTATTACGCGAACGGCGGCATTCTGCAGTATGTGCTGAGGCAGTTGCTGGCGACCAAGCCCGAAACCGTGCACGCGTAGGGTGTGGGGTGTTTAGAGATTGCGAGGGCGGGACGCCCTCGCGACAGCCGGCGGAACGCCGGCGCTACATACTGGGCTGGCGGCGCCGAGATTGATGGCGAGCTTTTTAGCAGTTCTGCTGTCTTCGCACTTCGATTACCCCTGCATCTGCGCTGCTATAATGAAAGTTTGCGCTCATGACGAAAAAGAGACTGATACGTTCGACTACAGTTTTATCTGTGCGCCGCGATGGCAAGGTGGTTCTGGCAGGGGATGGACAGGTTACGCTGGGTGAGTCCGTAATCAAACACAGCGCGAAGAAGATCCGGCGACTCTATCAGGACAAAATTCTGGCTGGGTTTGCGGGGTCGACGGCCGACGCATTCTCACTGTTCAGCCGCTTCGAAGCAAAACTGGAGCAGTACCATGGGAACATCGGGCGGGCCGCCGTAGAACTCGCCAAAGACTGGCGTACCGACAAGTTCTTGCGTCATCTGGAAGCCCTGCTCCTGGTGTGCGACAAAGATCAGACGTTTCTCCTGAGCGGCCAAGGAGATGTTATTGAGCCGGATAGCGGAATCGCTGCAATTGGCTCCGGCGGTCCCTTTGCGCAGGCTGCCGCGGAGGCGCTCGCGGGACATACGCAGCTGTCCGCCCGCGAAATAGCCGAGCAGGCGATGAAAATCGCCGGCAAAATGTGCATCTATACGAACGATAGTGTAACGATTGAGGAACTGTAATGAGTCGTCAGTTGCTAGTCGCCAGTCTCCAGCTTTCCTGGAAATGGGCTGATGACCGGCGACCGACGACCAACGACTGATTTATGGCTATCTATCTACCCCCGAGTGCTGAAGAAGAGCAACTGGCGCTGGACGACCTGACGCCGCGCGAAATTGTGTCCGAACTCGACAAGTACGTCGTCGGCCAGAAAGCCGCAAAGCGCGCTGTGGCGATTGCTTTGCGCAACCGCATGCGGCGGCAGAAACTCACGCCCGATCTCGCCGAAGAAATCATCCCCAAAAACATCATCATGATCGGACCCACCGGGGTCGGCAAGACCGAGATCGCCCGGCGACTCGCGAAGCTGACCAACTCGCCCTTTCTGAAGGTCGAGGCGTCAAAGTTCACCGAAGTGGGCTACGTAGGCCGAGATGTGGAGTCGATGATCCGGGATCTGATCGAGATTGCCATCGACATGATCCGCGAGGAAAAACTCGAAGACGTGGCCGACAAAGCTGAACTGAATGCCGAAGAGCGATTACTGGATCTGCTGCTGCCCCCTCCCGCTCCTCGCACGCAGGAATCATCGAGCAGCGGCGGCGTGGTGATCGAAGGATCGACTGACGTGACCGACTCGCAATCGCGCACCCGCGAGAAGCTGCGCCAGCAGTTGCGCGAAGGCAAGCTGGACGAGCGCATGGTGGAGATCGAGGTCCGGGAACGGAATTTCCCGTCGTTTGAGATCATTTCCAACCAGGGCGTCGAAGAGATGGACGTCAACATCAAGGACATGCTGCCGAACATCTTTGGGCAACGCAGCAAGAAGCGGAAGATGAAGGTGAACGAAGCATTCGAGTACCTGATCCAGGAAGAAGAGCAGCGTTTGATCGACATGGATCAGGTCACGCGCACGGCGATCGATCGCGTGGAAAATTCTGGAATCGTGTTTCTGGACGAGATCGACAAGATTGCCGGGCGCGAGAGCGGGCACGGACCCGATGTTTCGCGGGAAGGCGTGCAACGCGACATTCTGCCCATCGTCGAAGGCACCACGGTGAATACGCGCTACGGAATGGTGCGCACGGATCATATTCTGTTCGTAGCGGCGGGCGCGTTCCACGTGTCCAAGCCGAGTGATTTGATTCCGGAGCTGCAGGGTCGGTTTCCGATACGCGTGGAACTGCAGTCGCTGACCATGGAAGATTTCATCCGGATTCTGACCGAACCCAAGTCCTCGCTGGTCAAACAGTACACGGCTCTGCTCGAAACTGAGGGCGTGAAGCTGGAGTTCACGCACGAGGCGCTGGAGGAAGTAGCCCGGTTCGCGTTTCGCGTGAACGAAGGCACGGAGAACATCGGCGCGCGCCGCCTGCATACCATCATGGAGCGCGTTCTCGATGAGATCAGCTTCGAAGCGCCAGAAAAAAAGGGGCAGCAGATTACCGTAGATGCCGCCTACGTTGGCAAGATGTTGTCCGACATCGTGAAGGATCAGGATCTGTCGCGGTACATCCTGTAAAGGAAAAGGGTCTACCACAAAGGACACGACGGTCGCGGGTGCGACCGGTTCCGCGAGCTTTAACGCGGGACGTTTTTCCTCCGGGCTTGCTCCACCACATCCCACCCGCATACACTCCCAAGTCTCAAGAAGCTCAGGAGGGTCATGCGCACCATTGACCGCACCCGTCTGCAATTTCTCATGCAACGCGAGCAGCAGAAGTTCGTGGCCGACCGGCCGAAATCGGCGGCCCTGTTTGATCGCGCGCGCAAGTCTCTGCTCGGCGGCGTGCCCATGAACTGGATGGCGAAGTGGGCGGGTGCGTTTCCTCCGTTTGTGCGGGAAGCGCGCGGCGCGGAGTTTTTCGATGTCGATGGGCATCGCTATATCGATTTCTGCCTGGGAGACACGGGAGCGATGACGGGACATTCGCCTTCCGCCACGGTTTCCGCGCTGGAGCAGCAGGCGCGGCGTGGCATCACGCTCATGCTGCCGAGCGAAGACGCGATCGTCGTGGGCGAAGAGTTGCAGAAGCGGTTCGGGTTACCGTACTGGCAGTTCGCTCTCACCGCAACGGACGCCAATCGATTTTCGATTCGCCTGGCGCGCCACATCACGGGACGCCCGAAGATTCTGGTCTTCAACTGGTGCTACCACGGAACAGTGGATGAGAGCTTCATCACCCTGGCCGATGGCGTGGCCAAGGCACGCCGAGGAAACATCGGGCCGCCGGTGGATCCTTCCGTTACGACCACCGTGGTCGAATTCAATGAACTGAGCGCTCTGGAAGCCTCGCTGAAACACGAAGACATCGCGTGCGTGCTGGCCGAGCCAGCCTTGACGAATGTAGGCATCGTGTTGCCAGAGCCGGGTTATCATGCCGCCCTGCGCGAGATTACCCGCCAGTACGGCACGCTGCTGATTAT
>JGI12627J18819_10000320_pt1 | contig 15642 bp, 13 predicted proteins | sample TexAe_OM1H0_M2_FD_18819 | JGI IMG/M metagenome (IMG submission 18819)
CGTGCGCGAAATCTCGGTGCAAAAACCCGGTATCGGCACAGGAGGCGCCTACCTCGCATTCAAACGCTCCGCGCCCGTCTATCCAACTGCCAGCGCAGCGGTGCAGATCACGCTGGAAGGCGATATCTGCAAAAACGCACAGATCATTCTCGGTTGCGTGGGACTCGTCCCTGTGAGAGCCACTGCGGCGGCGGAGGCCATGCGCGGGCGCCGGATTGACGATAAATCCATTGCGAACGCAATGGATGCGGTGCGCGAAGCCACAGATCCGCAATCCGATATGCGCGGTTCAGCCGAATACAAACGCACGTTGGCGGCGGCTCTGGTGAAACGAGCCATCGAAGTTGCCGTCCGGCGCGCGCGGGGCGAGCGCGTAGAGGTCAGCCACATCTATGCCTGAAACGATTGAGAAAGTCGCGATTCAGCTGAAGGTGAATGGCAAGCCGTATTCGGTGAGCGTCGAGCCTCGCACGTTGCTGGTCGAACTTCTTCGCGAGGAACTCAATCTCACTGGTACACACGTAGGGTGCGACACGACCTATTGTGGCGCGTGCACTGTCTTGCTGAATGGCGCCACCGTAAAGTCGTGCACCATGTTTGCGGTGCAGGCAGATGGAGGAGAAATCCTGACCGTCGAGGGCCTGGAGAAAGACGGCAAGCTCCATCCCATCCAGCAGGCATTCCAGGATTCTTACGGTTTGCAATGCGGCTATTGCACCCCCGGCCTGATGCTCTCGACCTTTCAGCTGGTTACAAGAAATCACGACCCCAGCGAAAACGAAATCCGCAAGGCCATCGCGGGAAACACCTGCCGCTGCACCGGGTACCAGAACATTTTCAAGGCGATCCGTCTGGCTGCGCAGAATACGAAGGGAGCATAGAAGTGTCGATCAAGTTTGCCGGCGCGTTTGAAGTGAGTCGCACACCGGAGGACGTCTATGACTTCCTGACCGATCCGAACAAGTTCGCGCCTCTGCTGCCGGAATTCCGAGGCGTTTCCGTCGAAGACGCCCGGCATTTCACCGTTAAGGTGAACGTCGGCATTTCCTACATCAAAGGAATCGCAGACGTGAAGATGCACCTGGCGGAATCGGTTCGCCCCAAGCGAGCGCAATATAAGGGACAAGGGAGCGTAGCTGGCGGAAACGTCAGCATGGTGGCTGCTTTCGATCTGGCCTTGGCGGGAGAGGGCACAAGAGTTGCGTGGCAAGGCGAAGCCCAGGTTTTCGGACGACTCATTTCAGTTGCTGGGGGCCTGCTGGAACCGCTGGGCAAGAAGCAAGTTCAGAAGCTCATTGACGGATTGCAAGCCGCGTTGCACGGCGAGGCCGGGAGCATCTTGTGAGCGGAAACGGGCAAAAGTGGGTTGGGAAAGCGGTACCGCGCAAGGAAGAAGAACGCCTTCTACGCGGTCTCGGCAAATTTGCCGACGACATCAAGCTGCGTGAGACTCTCTACCTGCGATTTGTTCGTTCTCCTTACGCGCACGCGAAGATTATCAGCATCAGTACCTCGGAGGCCGAGAAAATCCCGGGTGTGGTCTGCTCATTAACCGGCGCGGAGATCGCTTTGCAAACTCAGCCTTTTATCGAAATCGCGCCTGACGCAGGCGGCAAGATTCGCGATTATCCCCTCGCAGTGTCCAAGGTCCGCTACCAGGGCGAACCGGTGGTCGCCGTTGTCGCTGAGTCCCCGGCAATTGCTGATGACGCGGCCGAAGCTGTGCAGGTCGATTACGATGCCCTCGATCCCGTCGTCGATGCCGAGCAGGCTCTCAGCGACACCAGCATCCTGCACGAAGAAGCCGGCACGAATAAGGTTTGGAACGGAGTGTTTGAGTACGGAGACGTCGAGAAGGCATTTCGGGAAGCGGCATCGGTGATCGAAATCGACCGCATGCACTTCCACCGGTTCTCGAGCACGCCGCTCGAAAACAATGTCGTCATCGCCCAGTGGGATCACAAGGACGACCGCATCTACTACTGGTGCAACAATTCGTTTCCTTCCTTCGCTATCCAGTTTCTGGCTGCGCACCTCAACGTTCACATCGACCGCATTCGCGTCCAGACTTTCGATATCGGCGGCAGTTTTGGCATCAAGATCACCAGCTACCCGCAGATGGCGGTATGCGCACTCGCCTCCAGGAAAGCGGGCGGCCGCCCTGTTAAGTGGGTCGAGACACGTTCCGAGCACATGACCTCGAGCGCCCACGGCAACGAGCGCACGTTCCGCGACACGCGGGTCGCACTCGACGAGAACGGCGTGATCACCGCGATCACGTCCCGCCACATCGACGATTGCGGCGCCTATCCCCGCTACGAGCCACTCGGATGCGTGATCTGGTCCCAGGTGTTCCCGGGTGTTTACCGTTTCAAGAATGCCCGCATCGATTTCAGCCAGGCGGTCACGAATAAATGTCCGGTTGGCCCCAATCGTGGCTACTCGCGTATGCAGCATCTCTGGTTCCTGGAGCGCGTCGTCGACATTTGCGCCCACGAACTGGGGATCCCGGCTGACGAGATGCGATTGCGGAACTACATCCGTCCCGAAGAGTTCCCTTATACGACGCCGAATGGTTGCGTTTATGACTCGGGCAATTACCCACGAATGCTGGAACTCGCGAAGAGTCTGATCGGCTGGGATTCCTGGAGAAAGAAACAGGCTGAAGCCCACAAGCAAGGGCGTATGGTCGGGATCGGCATTGGCACCACGCTCGATTCCGGAACTAACAATTTTGGCCAATCTCAAATCGTGAATCCCGGCGCTCCGTTTTCGGGCAACTCCCAAGGCGCGAACTGCAAACTTGACATTTACGGCGAAGTGGTAGTTGCGGTCGGTTCCTGCCCGCAGGGCCAGGGTCATGAAACCACGGCTGCGCAGGTGGTCGCAGATGTGCTCAATATCACTCCCGATCTCGTTACCGTACGCACAGGCTTTGACACGGAACGCAACGTGCACACTGGATTTTCCGGAACCTATGCCAGCCAGTTCGCGGTGTCCGGACTGTCGGCCGTCCATGGCGCGGCGCAGAAATTGAAAGCGGAAATGACCCGCCTCAGCGCTCACGTGCTGGAGAGCAAACCCGAAGAACTGGAATTTGGCATTGGCGCGCAAGGACCGGAAATTCGCTCAAAATCCAATGGCAAGTCGATCAACTATTGGGGTCTTGCGAATATCGTGAACGTAAACAGTGCGGTACTGCCGCCGGAGTTGTATGAGGTGACACTCAATTGCCGCTACATCTGGCGCGCTCCCTTCAAGGTGCCGGATACGAAGAGGAAGTACGGTAACTTGACCATGACCTACGCGTCGCAGTTACACGTCGCCGTGGTCGAGGTGGATCGCGACACCTTCATTCCCCGAATTCTCGATTATGTGGCCGTCGACGATTGCGGTACCGTGATCAATCCCGGAATTGTCGAGGGCCAGGTGTATGGCGCAACCGCCCACGGAATCGGCGCGGCACTCCTCGAAACCTGCGCCTATGACGAGGTTGGAAACATGCTGACCAGCACCTTCAGCGACTACATCCCCATCACGGCGATGAACATGCCCAACGTGAAGTATGGCCACATCGAAACGCCCTCGCCCCACAGCTACAGTGGGGCGAAGGGCATGGGAGAAGGCGGAGCCGCTCCCATACACACGATTTCGGCCGCCCTGCAGGATGCCTTGTTTGCGAAAGGAGTCTTCATAGAAGACTCGTTCAACAATGCGGATAGTTTATTTCGCGCTCTCCACGGCGAAACTGGGCAAGCGGCGAAGCTGGTGAAGGTGGAGCGCCGGGTCGGCTCGAAAGCATGAAGCGAGTCTGCATCATCGGATGTGGCGCTATTGGAAGTCTATACGCCGCGCACTTGGCGCGTGTAGCGGAAGTCTGGGTCCTCACGCGGCGGCAGGAGCATGCGGAAGCCTTGAACCGCGAAGGCCTGCAGGTCTCGGGAACACACAATTTCAAGGCCACGCTTCGCGCTACGAATGATCCTGCCGAACTGCCAGAGTTTGATCTCGGCATCGTCGCGACAAAGGCGACGCAGGTGAAGGGCTCGATCGCCCACGTGGGCGGGCGCTTTGACCGAGGCGCCTTGATTTCCGCTCAGAATGGCATGGGCAGCGAAGAAATTTTGGCCGAGCACACCGGGGGAAACGTGATTCGTGGCACAACATTCATGAGCGGCACTAGGCACAGCGACACTCATGTCCAGTACGAACTGAACACTGCAACCTGGCTGGGCCCCTTCGAGCCTCGGGGTACGCCCTTCGGCGTCGTAGAGGAAGCTGCCGGCTTGCTGGTGCAGAGTGGCCTCAAGGCGGAAGCGTTGAGAGATGCCCGACCGGCCCAGTGGTCAAAGCTGATCTTCAACGCATCCGTGAACGGCGTCTCCGCCCTGACCGGGCTGCCGCACTCTCCGCATTTCGCGGCGGAGACGGAGTTTTCCGACCTGGGTCACCTGCTGCATGCATTAATCGAGGAAGGAAAGAAGGTAGCATCGGCAGCTGGGATCACTTTACATGAGGACCCGTGGGCGATGAACAAAATCGGCGCGATGACGAACCATCCTCCCTCCATGCTCACGGACGTGCGGAACCAGTCACCGACCGAGGTAGATTTTCTGAGCGGGGCTATCGCGCGCGAGGCGGCGCGACTGAAAGTGCCTGCCCCGTTGCACACGGCGATCTATCGACTCATCAAGGGCAAGGAATCTGGCTGGAGTTTCAAGGACGAGAATCAGCCTGTGGTCGACCACGAAGGCGTGAGCCGCTGATTTTTTGAGTATCGTTTCTCATAGTACCAATAAAGCTATGGCTTGGCCGGTTGACACATCGAAGCTGGATCGAGTACGCGCCTTGATGAAAGAGCAAGCCATCAGCGCGCTCGTCGTCCGCGCCCCTGACAACGTCTTGTATCTCACGAACTACTGGTGCATGAAGGGCTATGACGCCGTGATTTTTCCGCAAGAAGGCGAGCCGACGCTGATTGTGCTTGAGCCGCAACTTGCCGACGCGCAGCGCAACTCCTGGACCCAGGACCTTCGCCTCTTTAAGGGATACGACGATCGCGATCCGCGTCCGCCCCAATTCCGCTCTCTCGACCTCGCCCTGGAGACGCTGAAAAAGCGTGGTCTCACCGACAAGGTTGCCGTCGAACTCAATATGGGCACCCAAAGCGCCGATCGCATGGTGGGAGAGCCTACGACCCCAACGCAGACTTTTTTTGATGCCTTCCGCAAAGTCTCGGGCCAGGTCGTGGATGCCACTCCCTTGCTCAGCGAAGCGCGAGCGATCAAGACAAGCCAGGAAATCGAGCGCATGCGTTTGGCCAATGAGTTGGCTGCGCTGGCCATGGACTACACGCGCGAGCACATGAAGCCCGGTATGAAGGAAAGCGAAGTCGGCGGCATGTACGAAGGCTTCGTCCACGGTCTTGGAGTTGGATACGAAGGCAAAGTCGAGATGGCCCGCGCCTTCACGCTAGTCTGGTCCGGAAAAGGCATCGCAACTTTCACCGCTACAGGTGACCGCCCAATCCAGGAAAACGAGCCGACACTCTTCGAAATCTGGGTGTGCGTGGACGGCTACTGGACCGACCTGACCAAGAATGCCTGTCCAGGTACACTCACTGCGGCGTACCACAAGCTTCTGGATCTTCTCTTACGAGTCTTCAACGAAGCCGCGCAATTTGCCCGGGATGGTGCGAGTTTTCCGGAGTTGGATCGACTCGTCCGTGCTCGAATTACCGAAGGTGGTTATCCGGGACAACCGTCCCATCCTATCTGTCATGGTGTGGGTGCTCGCGCGCACGAGCCTCCCTACGCTCACCAGGCTGGGACTGGCACTATCAAAAAGGGAATGGTTCTTGCCATCGAGCCTGGAATTTATTGGCCGGGCGGTGGAGGCCTGCGCCTCGAAGATAACTTCTGGATTACGGACAACGGCAACGAGAAGCTCTGCTCCGATCCGGACGACTTTCGCCTTGCCGCCCGGCACTGAGAATTAAGGACTGGGAAAAAATTGGCCACACCAAGCAAAGAACGTACGACGAGCCTTCACCCCGATCTGGTGAAGCGGATCCTCGCCGAAGTGAATCAGGACGAGATCGTCGCCATGGCCCGCGACGTGATCAACATCCCCAGCCCTACTGGCGAAGAGTTGCAGATGGCGCAGTACATGCAGCACACTCTCCAGCAACTCGGCCTGAATGTGACCTGGCAGGAAGTCGAAGAAGGGCGCGCCAATGTTGTCGGCCGCTGGATCGGCGCCGGTGGTGGCAAAAACCTGATGTTCAATGGCCACATGGATACCTCCAACACCGGGCGGGAAGACTTCCTCACCGGCTTGGGCTATAAGCCGAACGCAGTCGTGAAAGATGGGTTCCTCTATGGCCTCGGCATCTACAACATGAAGGGAGCCCTGGTTTGCTACACCCATGCAGTGAAAGCGCTGCAACGTGCCGGAGTTCGCCTGAAGGGTGACGTCATCATCGCCGCGGTCGCGGGCGAGATCGAGAAAACGCAATGGGGTGAGTTCCGGGGCAAGGAATATCGCGGATACGGATTCGGCACCCATTACCTCGTCAATCACGGCATCCTGCCCGACATGTGCATCCTGGGAGAGCCAACCGATATGCACCTCGTCCTCGAGCATTTTGGTTCCATGTGGGTGCGAATTTCGTGTACCGGAATCTATGTGCACACCGCGTTCTGCGAAGGACGCGAGGAAATGAATTCGATTCGCCGGATGTACGCATTAATGGAACCCATCCTCGAATGGATCAGTAGCTGGGAACGTAAAGCTGCGTATGGCGGCAAGAAGGCCATCGTTAATCTCGGCGGGATTCGTGGCGGACATGCATGGCGAGCCAGCCGTACTCCTGAAAAAGCTGACTTGTTCCTCGACGTGCGGGTTCCTCCGACCATTCCCATGAACGAAGCCCGCCGCGAAATCCACACTCTGTTCCTGCAACTGGAAAAGCAGCATCCTGACTTTGGGCTTGAATTTGAAACTTATGTTTCGGTCCCCGGCGCGCGTATTGATGAAAATCATCCGATGATCCGCGCCATTGAAGCCAATCACGAGCGCATTATGGGCGCGCCTCCCGACAGAGAGGTCGTTACCTGGTGCTCGGATGCCAGCGTTCTGACCCGTTATGGTGTGGAGACGGTGAACTATGGACCTTCGAGCGGTCCGCGCGACAAAGAAGGCGAGAAGGTCAAGATTCAGACTTTAGTCGACATTACCAGGATTTATGCATTGACCGCCGCTGAGCTATGCGGCGTCGCATCTTAGTGGGCCAATTTGCCCCGAGGTCACACTTGCCAAGTCAGAAAGAAATTGAGCGGCGCTATAACGGTGTCCGCTCACAGATGCACAAGGCGAATCTGGACGCGCTCCTGGTTTGCGGAAACCAGTATGCCGGTTTTGAGGGCGCAGTCTTTTATATGTCCGGGTTTGAGATCGTGCACCGCTACGTTTATGTCCTTTTTCCGTTGCAGGGGGAACCCACGCTCGTGTTCCCACGGGAAGCGCGCTGGATTGGGGACAAAGCCAAGCCCTGGGTCAAGGATCATGTTTGGCCGGAGGTCCCGGGCCAATGGATCCGCGATATTGCGCTGGAACGCAAATGGAAGCGCCTCGGCGTATATGGCATGAATTTCGTGATGGCGGTTCGCGACTTTCGAGAACTCTCGAACGGATCCCTGGAACTCGTGCCTTTCGACACGGAGTTCGACATGGCTCGCGCCGTGAAGAGCGAGGAAGAACTCGCCGAGGTACGGGACGCGATGGACATCATTCTCGACGGCTTCTGGGCGCTGGTCGGCGCATACACGCCCGGCAAGACCGAAGCCGAGATCATGGCGCCTGCGGTCGAGCGCTTTTTCGCGCGCGGAGCCGGTCCCCGCATGATGAACATCCTGTTATCCGGAAATCACGGCGAAGCGGAAGCGTTCTTCAAGGTCCCTGGACAACGCGTCGTCGAAGCGAATGATTTGCTGCTCTATTCGCTTGAAGTCACTGGTGCCGGGGGATACTGGGTTGAGTTTTCACGTCCCCTGCTGAAGGGAAAGCCGAGCGCTACCACACAAAAAATGGCGGATGCCTATCCCGTCGCTTTGGAAGCAGCCCGGAAACTGATGCGCGCGGGAGAACTGGCCAGCAATGTGCACCGGGCGGTTGCCGATACATTCACGAAACACGGTTTCGCGCTCGGACATCTTTCGGGCCACTCGATCGGCACGACGATGCTTGAATACCCGGCGATTGGCTCCAAGAGTGAGGTCCCGCTCGAAGAAAACATGATTTTTTCGCTTCACCCGCAGGTCGTGGATCGAGGCGGCAAAGTTTGTCTCTACACCCAGGACACGTATCGCATCGGGAAGACGGAAGGCGAGTGTCTCGCGAACGTTCCCTGGCGCTTTTTCAACGGGCAGGAAAAATCGGAAGTCGCGACACGCTAGACGTCCCCAATAAGGGCTTCTTCGAATGAAGATTCTGATTGTCGGTTGCGGAGCGGTAGGAAGTCTGTTCGCCGCTCACCTGGCAAAAGCTGGGGAGGCCGAGATATGGGCATATGACCTCTGGAAGGAGCATATCGACGCAATCCGTACGCATGGTCTGAGGCTCTCCGGCGCGGCTGAGTTCACCGCCAAACTCAACGCAACCAGTGATCCGAGAGAACTTCCCCGATGCCAGTTTGGAATCGTGGCCACCAAGGCGATTCACACGAAACACGCGATTGCGCAAGCGGCTCACGCCTTCGACGACTCCTCCGCCGTGTGTTCCGTCCAGAACGGCGTCGGCAACGAAGAGATTCTTGCCGAGCACGTGAAGTACGTCATCCGAGGCACCACCTTCCCGGCTGGCCATCCCATCGCTCCCGGCCACATCGGTTACGACATCAAGGGCGATACATGGATTGGCCCCTTCGAGCCAACCCGGACGCCCATGGATCGGGTGGAGGAACTAGCCGGCCTCATGACCCGCTCCGGCATGAACACAATGGCTTTGAAGGACGCTCGCGGAGCACAGTGGACCAAACTGATTTTTAATGCTTCGACGAACCCGGTGGGCGCTTTGACGCTCCTCCATCACGGTGCGGCGACGCGCTTCCCGCCGACGGGCGCATTGTTCAACGATCTGATTGCGGAAGGAGAAGCCGTCGCCAAGAGTCTGGGAATCGAACTGCATGGCGATCCACGCCAGTTAGTTCAGAAAGGCGCCAACGCCCCAGGAAAGCACCGCGCAAGCATGCTGCAGGATGTTCTCGCCAAACGACAGACCGAAGTCGATTTCATGAATGGCGCAATTGTGAAATGGGGCGAGCAGGGGCATGTGCCTACGCCTCTCAATCGCGCTATGTGGGAACTGATCAAAGGCCTGGAACATTCCTGGATTGATCCGGATTAAGTCTCTAACTTTTCGCACTCAACAGAGGAGCCGAACCGCGAAATCATGACCATCCCCTTCAACATCGGCGTGCTGCAATTGAGCATGGAACCTGTTCACGAAACCGTCGCTATGGCAACTGCCTGCGAGCAGGCTGGCTTCGATGCTTTCTGGATCGCAGAAGCCTATCCCTGGTGGCGCAAGCACTCCTTCGAAGCGCGCTCTTCGACCGCCGTCCTAGCCGTGATTGCGGCAGCCACTCGTCGCATTCAACTCGGCTGGGGCATCATCTCTCCCTACACGCGACATCCGGTGCAAATAGCGATGGAGGCGCGCGTGATGCAGGATCTTGCCGGTGATCGCTTCATGCTGGGCCTCGGTGCTTCAAAAATTTTCATGAAAGAAATCGGTGAGGGGGAGGGCGAGAAGGTCGGTCCCGCTACTGTCATGCGGGAAAGCATTGAAATCGTGAAGGGAGTGCTGCAGGGGGGAGCTTTCCAGTACGAGGGAAGAGTGTTCCAGGCCAGCGTGCCGCCCCTGAAATCGGACGCACACGCGCCCCGCGGTATTCCCCCGATCTACGTCGCTGGCACGGGACCCGTCCTCCAGAAGATGTCCGGCGCGATCGGGGATGGCTTGCTCACCGCGAGCATTACCACTCCAGCTTTTGTTCGATATTCCCGGAAGAACCTGGACGAAGGCGCGCGCAAAGCAGGCAAGGATCCCGCCCGACTGGCACTTGGCTCGGTGATCGTCGGCAGCATCGCTCCCGATTCCACGAAAGGCAAAGAAGGAGCGCGCGAACAGGCAGCGATGTACCTTGCCAACAAAGTGCAGAACATCAAGGGATCCGCGGATGTATTGCTGCAGAGCGCAGGCTTGACTTTCGAGGAGCTTCAGCCCATTGCCGACGCCATGGAAAAGGGCGGTCGCCAAGCCGCCGCGCGGGCGGTTACCGATGAGATCCTGCGCAAAGTGTGCGCAATCGCGGGCACACCGGACGAATGCATCGAACGCATCGGAGAGTACCGCGCTGCTGGCTGTACCCACATCATGCTGGAAATCTGGGGCGACGATCGTACCGGCCAGGCGAAATTGTTTGGAGAAGCGGTGCTACCACACTTCCGGAAATAATCAGCGCTTCAAGGCTCCGACGTGCTCCTCGACGATCTGGCGGAATTCCTCGTCCGAGATCAGACCTCTCTTCGCGATCGCCCTCTTCTTGACGGCGGCCAGAATGGGCGCGCGCTGCTCCTCCGCGAAAGCAATCCCGAGTTCTTTCGCCTTCAGATCGATGCTATCGAGCCCGCTCTTTTTCCCAAGGACGATGCGCCGCTCCGCATTCACCAGGTCCGCGGAATAGGGCTCGATCGCTTCGGGAATATGGAACTGGGTAGCCACCGCGCCGCTCTCGCGCATAAACAGATTTTCCCCGACGAGCGGCCTCCAGGCTTCGAGCCTGTATCCTGCAGCCTTCTGGACCACCTCCGAGACGCGACGAACTTTCGCCAGATCCAGAACCACCGGCACGTCGTAAAGACAGCGAAGCGCCAGCGCAATCTCGCAGATATCCGCGTTCCCGGCTCGTTCTCCCATGCCGTTGATCGTCCCCTGGATCCAGGCAGCACCGCCTCTCACCGCCGCAACCGCACAGGCGGTTGCCATTCCAAAATCATTATGCCCATGGAAGTGTACCGCGACACTTGCCCCCACCCACTCGCGAGTCTGGCGAACGAGGAACTCGACGGCTTCGGGTCCGCATGCGCCAATGGTATCGACTACGACGATCTCGGCGGCGCCCGCGTCCAGTACGGTCATGTAGATCTTGCGGAGAAAATCGAGATCGGTCCGCGTTCCATCGACCGCAAAAAATGCGACTGTGATCCCATTCTGTTTGGCAAAAGAGATTGCTTCGGAAACTTTCCAAAGCACCTCATCGCGGGTCAGCCCGTAGGCCTTCAGCTTGATATCGCTCGTGGGGGCCTCGATCACGGAAGCGCGCAGGCCCAACCGGATGAGTTCCTCCACGTCGGCCTTGACCGCGCGCGAGAATCCCCAGAGTTCCGCCTTCAATCCAGCCCGTTGCATCAGTTGAATCGCTTCGGCATCTTCCGCAGACACGCGCGGAAATCCCGCCTCAATCCGGCTGACTCCCAATTCGTCCAGGTGCCGGGCAATCTCCAGTTTCTGTTGCGGCGAAAGCACCACGCCCACCGTCTGTTCGCCGTCGCGCAGGGTCGTGTCGTAAAAGCGGACCGGAGTATGCGGAAACGCAGAACGGATTTCCGTCCGCGCGTTGAGTTCGCTGACCCAGACCTGCCCTTTGGTTGTCGTCGTCATCGCTGACCTCACTTCAAAGATTCCTGCGTTGCCAGCGCTTGGGGTTTATGACCATACGCTTCTTGCCAGGAGATCACGCGGTTGCGCAAGATACCAATCTTCTCAATCTCGCACTCCATCACGTCTCCCGGCTTCAAATACCATGCTTTCGGATCACCACTGAAGGCCGCAACTCCTGATACAGTGCCGGTCGAAACAACATCGCCCGCGCTGTACCCCATCGGGGAATAGTGCGATAGAATCTCTGGAATCTTCACCGACATTTTCCCTGAATGCGAACGCTGCCGCGACTCTCCATTGACACGCAATTCCATCGCAAGATTATGAGGATCGGGAATTTCATCGGCAGTTACAATCCAGGGTCCCAGGGGACAGAACGTGTCGATCCCCTTGCAGAAACTGAAGACACCAGACTTCATCTCTCGCCGCTGGATGTCGCGCGCAGTAATGTCATTAAAAATGACGTAGCCGCCTACGTAATCCCGGGCTTGCTCCGGAGAAAAATGTTTGCCGCCCTTCTTCAGCACTACCGCCAGTTCCAACTCGTAGTCGAGCTCTTCAGTAAGGTGCTCCGGGTAGATCACCGGCTCTTCATGTCCGATGATTGCATCGACATTCTGGAAGAACACAATCCACGGCATTACTGGGTGCGAAAAACCTGCCTTGGTGGCCTCTTCGTGGTGTTCCCTGAAATTGCCCGCGGTGTGAAAAAACTTCTTGGGCACAATCGGCGCCTTTAGGCGCACTTCAGCGGCAGGATAGCTGACTGGCTCCCCATGCACCCCGGTTGCATGCGGACGCGCATTTTGCGCGTGCTCGAAGGCGGTCTCAGCCGCGTCCAGGCTGGTATCTCCGCCTTCAAACAGCGCGAGCATGTTCGCCGGAACGACCGCGTCTGCCAGACGCGCGAATGCCCCTTCCTTGCCGACATCGCGCAAATACAACGCGTATGCAGAATTCAGGTCGATGATTCGCTGGTCCCCTGCCACCGCTCCGACACGGGATTGCCCGAGAGAATTTTCAAAGGTAACGAGTTTCATGGAAGTCGTAGAGTCCGAGCAAACCGCCGGATCTTACGAGTTTATTGCCGGTGGCGCATGTTGTCTATCCGCCCTTAGATGGAAAGAACCCCGGGAAACCTCGCTGATGGTACGATTTCTCGAAAGGACCCATGCGCCCCCGAAGGCCTTCGCACATTGCATGAACAAAACCGACGAAATGCGGAAACCCATCCTGCCGGGCCAAGGAGCTTCCGATTACGAGCGCTATTTGCGCACCGATGAACTCCTCGCCTTGCAAAAAGAGCCAGCCCAACTTCTCCATAAAGATGAGATGACGTTCCAGGTTGTTCACCAGGCATCCGAACTCCTCATGAAGGGCGCGTCCTTTGAGCTGGAGCGTGCTCTCGACCTGATCACGGAAGGCGATCCCCTGAATGCCGCCCGTCTGATCCGGCGCGCCAACATGGAACTGGAGTATCCAATTTCCATGCTGCATGTCCTCGAAACCATCACTCCATACGACTACCACTTGATCCGTGCAGGACTTGGTCACGGCAGCGGGCTCGATTCACCGGGTTTTCTGGCGCTGCTCCATATCGGCCCGCGTCTGGGCCAGGCGTTCGACCTGCAATTACAGAAGGCTGGCCTCAGCGTTCAAGATCTGTACCGCCGGCACGACGAGTTCTTCGGATTGCACGATGTCGCCGAACGTTTGCTCGATTTCGATGAACGCATGCACTTGTTCCGCTTTCATCACCTCAAGCTGGCGCAACGCATCATCGGAGGCGGGGTGGTCGGTACCATGGGAACCCCAGTCGAGGTCCTTCACCAGCGCATGGAGCATCTTTTCTACAAAGAACTCTGGGATGTGCGGAACAAGATCACCGAAAGTACAATCGATGGTTCCTGAAATTCCCGAGCTCAGGATTTCATCCAGTCAATCAAGATTCACGTATATGGATCTACAGATCAGGGTACGGCCGAACTGCTTCCTGCTCCGATTCACCCCAGGGATCAGACTATGAAGCCGTCCGCCACTCCCCCAATTGATCGGAGCAGCGAGCAAGCCGGCGCGAGTGCAGCGGGACGCGCATTTCAACGCACTTACGGCAGCCCTGCGCGGGTCTATCGGGCTCCCGGCCGCGTCAACCTGATCGGCGAGCACACGGACTACAATCTTGGCTTCGTTATGCCGGCTGCCATCAATCTCTATTGTTGGGTGGCATTATCTCCGCGGCGGGATCGTCAACTTCACGTGCGTTCCACAAATTTCGAGGCAGCCGTATCGGTCGACCTGGATGACCCCCGCCTCACCTCGCGCGGCGATTGGAGCGACTACGTGGTGGGAACCGCGATCGCGCTCGAACAGCATGGCTACAAGATCCTGGGTGCCAATATCCTCGTAAGCGGACAGGTGCCGATGGGATCGGGGCTGAGCTCATCCGCGGCGATTGAAGTATCTACCGGATACGCGCTCCTCGACATCAACCACGCGAGCATCGATCGTAACCAACTCGCGCTAGCCTGTCGCCACGCGGAAAATGAGTTCGTGGGTGCCCGCGTCGGCATCATGGATCAGTTCGTCTCCTCAAATGGGAGGGCCGGTCATGCCCTGATGCTGGACTGTCGCTCCCTGGAGGCCAGGCTCCTGCCGATCCCTGCAGACGTGAAACTCGTCGTCTGTAATACCGGAGTCAGACATGAGCACGCCGGAGGCGAATACAATGTGCGACGCGCACAATGCGAGGAGGGAGTGCGCCTGCTGTCATCTGCCCTCCCCGGCACGCAGTCTCTGCGCGATATCAATCCCGCTCAACTCGAGCAACACAAACATCTGCTGCCCGAGCTCATCTACCGCCGTTGCCGTCACGTGGTGACTGAAAATGAACGGGTGGAGCGCGCTGCAGAAGCGTTGCTGCTGGGCGATCTGCCCGTCCTCGGAACCCTGATGGCAGAGTCCCATCGCAGCATGAGGGATGATTACGAAATCAGTTGTGCGGAGCTCGACACGCTGGTCGAAATTGCGTCTCTCCAGCCCGGAGTGATCGGGGCCCGGATGACAGGTGGTGGCTTTGGTGGCTGCACCATCAACCTCGTCCGAGCCGATGCGGCCGATGCCTTTAAGCATGCGGTCGCCATTGAATATCAGACTCGGACCAATATCTATCCCGATATTTATGTGCTGAGCGCCAGCGAAGGCGTCCTCGAGGTGGCTGCCGACACACTCGTTGCCTGATGCCAACAAAGATCCCGGGGCATTATTTCGTCGTATGTTAGGCACCGCTTAGACATTGAGGCCGTCGTGGATTTCCGCGAACTGAAAGAGACACCGCACCGCCGTTTTAATCCGCTCACCCAGGAATGGGTAATCGTGTCGCCTCATCGGACTCTTCGTCCATGGCAGGGCAAGGTCGAAGTACGACCCGTCGAGAGCCAGCAGGCTCATGATCCTGCATGTTATCTCTGTCCTGGAAATTCGCGTGCCGGGGGTGCGGTCAATCCCGACTACACCAGCACCTTCGTTTTTGAAAACGACTACGCAGCTCTGCTTCCGACCGTGGAGGAGGCCAAGTTCGAAGAGTCTGATCTCCTGATTGCCAGTACGGAACGCGGCATCTGCCGAGTGGGTTGTTTTTCGCCCCGACACGACCTGACCATTCCACGAATGACGCTCGAGGAAATACGGCTCGTCATCGAAATGTGGGCCGATCAGTACCGGGAGCTCGCCCGGATTCCGTGGGTCCGTCACGTGCAGGTATTTGAAAATAAGGGCGCCATGATGGGCGCCAGCAACCCTCATCCGCATTGCCAGATCTGGGCAACCGCCGATCTGCCCAATCAATCCCGCCGCGAGCAGGAGTCGCTTGAGAACTATGCCAGGAAAAACAACGCCTGCCTGCTCTGCGATTACCTGCAG
>JGI12627J18819_10000321_pt1 | contig 15637 bp, 14 predicted proteins | sample TexAe_OM1H0_M2_FD_18819 | JGI IMG/M metagenome (IMG submission 18819)
AGTTTCCAAGGCGACGAATCGCAGGTGTTATGCCTCCGTAGATGAGCCGTTCGCCTCAGGCTCCGTCTTCTGCGTACCGGCGCGGGCAATCAACTGACAGGTGACGGTCGCTTCGGCGACACGCTTCTCCCCTACGAACGCCTTGCCTTCCATGCGGACCGCATTCATGCGCCACGACTTCACCTCAACTTCGATGCGCACCTGGTCGCCAGGGATGATCGGACGACGGAAGCGGGCACGCTCGATTCCCGTGAATACCATCAATTTCTGATCGCGGTCCTCGACCTCTGTCAGCAACAGGGCGCCCCCGGCCTGCGCGATGGCTTCCACCACCAGCACGCCCGGCATGATGGGGAGATTGGGGAAATGGCCCTGGAAGAACGGTTCGTTAATCGTGACGTTCTTGATAGCTATGATCCGCTCGCGCGGCGTAAGATCAATGACCCGGTCGATCAGCAGAAATGGGTAGCGGTGCGGCAGAATCCGCTGGATTTCATTGATATCCAGGGTAGTCGGCGCCGCCTTCGAAGTTTCGGTTTCAGGGTGAGTCGTGTCAGTCATTCGTGGAATCGAACAGCCTCGAGATTATACTGTACCGCGCCCTAAGTACCGGCAGATGTCGAGCACGTTCCAATCGGCAAGCCGCCGGGCCGGTCCACCGCAAGGGCCGACATAATCGCACCCGATGACAAAACACGCCACTGACAGTCCCTCCAAATCTACGCGCCAACAGGCACAAAGCCGGCTTGATTATTTCGAGCAGCGGCGCGATCAGATCGTCGACACCATCATCCGCCTGGTGGAGATCGAATCTCCCAGCGATAACAAGCAGGCCGCCGACCGTTGCAGCGCCTTCGCTGCCGAAGAATTCGCGGCGATCGGCGGACACGCCCATTTCCACCGCGTGAATGACTTCGGCAACCACCTGCAATTGGATTTTAGCGGCGAGACCCAACAGAAACCCGTGTTGCTGCTCGGCCATTACGATACGGTTTATCCTCTGGGCACTCTCACCACGATGCCTTGCCGAAGGGGCAATGGACGCCTGCGGGGACCGGGCGTTCTCGACATGAAATCCGGCATCGCGCTCATGCTGCACGCAATCCAGGGACTGCAAGACTGGTATGGACAGCTTCCGCGGCCGGTCACAGTGTTGCTCGTGTCCGATGAGGAGATCGGCAGCGAGTCGTCGCGGCACATCACCGAAGCCCTGGCCAGGCAATCCTCCGCCGTCCTCGTGCTCGAACCTTCGTATGGATTGAAAGGTGCAGTAAAGACAGCGCGTAAGGGAGTCGGGCAGTATTCGTTGAAAGTCACCGGAGTCGCCGCCCACTCGGGTCTGGATTTTGAGAAAGGGCAGAGCGCCATTCTCGAACTCGCGCGACAGCTTCTGGCCATATCGAAATTTGTCGATGTGAAACGCGGGCTTACCCTCAATGCAGGCCTGGTGCAAGGGGGGACGCGGGTCAATGTGGTCGCCGCCGAAGCCACCGCCGCCTTTGATGTGCGCGTCGCCCGCATGAAGGATGCTGCTGGAATTGACAAAAAGTTACGTTCGCTCAAACCTTTCAACCGGAAATGCAAATTGGAAATCACCGGAACGGTCGACCGTCCACCAATGGAGCGGACCGCGGGCGTTGCTATGCTCTACGCCAAGGCCGTTCAGATCGCACGCGAATTAGGGTGGAAATTGTCGGAAGCAGCTGTTGGCGGCGGGTCCGACGGTAATTTCACTGCCGGGCTCGGCATTCCCACGCTCGATGGCCTGGGCGGGGTCGGCGACGGCGCTCACGCTGTGCACGAGTTCATTACCATTGCGGAACTTCCCCGCCGCGCGGCCCTGCTGGCGAGCTTGATTGAGGTTGTTTGAGGGCAGCCGCTGGTCATTGGTTTTTGGCAAAGCCCACCGATGTCCTTGGCGACTGTCTTTTGACTCCCGCCCTTCCCTGGCCTACACTTGCCGCAAGGGACTTGCGCCGACATGGCGATTACGCCGGGTTGGGGCCAAGGCTCCGCGGAGGATCGTATGGGTGGCAAATTAGGGTTGCCCGAAATTCTGCTGATTCTGGCAGTGGCCCTTTTGATTTTTGGGCCCAGTAAACTGGCCGATCTCGGCAAGGGCTTGGGCGAGGGCATCAAGAATTTTAAATCAGCCGTGAAAGACGGCGAACAGGATTCCGAGAAGAAATCCTAGGCCACGGCACGCACCAGCGCACTTCCACCACTACGCCTCAGCCTGAATCACGCCTTAATCCCGCACCCCGCTAAATCTGCCCGGCTTCTTTCAACATTCGATACACCAGGCCAATGGGCAACCCGACCACGTTGGAATAATCGCCTTCGATGCGAGGAATCCAGCGGGAGGCGATGCCTTGGATCGCATAGGCTCCGGCTTTATCCATCGGCTCGCCCGTTGCAACATACGCGCGAATTTCATCATTGCTCATTGCATTCATCGTGACCCGGGTGGTTTCTGAGCGGGTGTCCCCGAGGGTGCCCTCGCCCTTCGAAGCTGTTGAGGAATTCGCCGACGATTTCGGCCCCATCAGGCAAACCGCTGTCGTGACTTCATGCGTCCGCCCGGACAGCAGGCGCAGCATCCGTTCGGCATCGGCGGGATTCAGGGGCTTGCCGAGAATTTGCCGGTCCACTACCACGATCGTATCCGCGGCAAGAACGAAGTCTGCCGGCCGTTGCTTGAAAATGGCCCACGCCTTTTCCCGCGCCAGGCGCTCGGCGAAAGTCTTCGGCGCTTCGCCGTCCAGGGGCGTTTCCGGAATATTCGTAGCCTGCACCGTGATGGCGATGCCGGCTGCGCGAAGCAGTTCTTGACGTCTTGGCGAAGCGGAGGCTAGTACGAGCGCCATCAGCAGAATTCTAGCGGAATTTCACGCGTTCAGTTCGCAACCAGCTCGATTCTGTTCCCAAAGGGATCGATGATATGGCAGCGCTGCACTCCCGGAATGTCTTCTGCTTCGACCATCTCCACCCCTTGATCTCTGAGCCGCGCCAACAGCCCTGCATAGTTGCGGCAGCGCAGTGCCGGGTGCGCCTTTTTCGCCGCCCGAAAATCATGCTCTACGCCAAGATGGATCTGGACTCTCCCGCTTGCGAACCAGCAACCGCCACGCGTCGCCAATTCGGGTGGTTTCGCGATTTCTGTCATGCCCAGCAGGTCGGCAAAAAAGCGCCGCCCGGTCTCCTCCTCGCCCGCTGGCATCGCGAGCTGAATGTGATCGAAATCGACAAAAGGTCCTTCGCCCAAGCCTCCAATGATAAATGCATCCTGATGCCCACGCCCCTTAGCTTCTCTTTACGCCCTCGCTGAGCAGAGGCCCTTCCGATTTCTGCAATTCTGCCGCCACCCGCTCCATTTGCCGCAGGGCGCGCAGATGGTTCCGGCCCGCTATTTTGCGAACGTCATCATCGGAGTACTTCCGCTGCAGCAGTTCCGCGAACAGGTATGGATAACGGGTCACGTCATCCAGTCCCTCTGCCATTGAGTTATGACCGACATCGTAGAAATCCGCGCCAATACCAACGTGATCGACGCCTGCGACATCGCGAAGATGATCGATATGGTCGGCAACGTCAGAGATGGTTGGCCTGGGATAGGGGTTCTTGTCTTCCCACTCCCGTATCCCTTTCTGGATTGCGTCATCTGAGTCAAGACGAGTGTGCAATTCGGCGAGAGCCTGGGTTCGCTGTTGCTGCCAGGCCGGGTTTTTCCGGGAGATAAATTCCTTGATGAAGTTCACGTGCACCACGCCGCCATTGGACGAGAGTTTTCGAAGCACATCATCGGGCACATTGCGCGGATGCGGATCGATGGCAAAGGCGCTCGAGTGCGAGAAGATCACCGGTGCGCGGCTGAAGGCAAGCGCGTCCCGCATGGTATCTGCGCTCACGTGCGAGAGATCGACGAACATGCCAAGACGGTTCATTTCGTGCACCACCTGCTTGCCGAAGCCGGTCAGCCCGTAGTGCTCGGCCCGATCCGTCGCGGAGTCGGCCCAGTCGATGTTGTCCCAGTGGGTGAGGGTCATATATCGGGCGCCAAGTTCGTAGAAAATTCGCAACGCTGCCGGCGAATTTTCGATCATGTGGCCGCCTTCCACTCCGAGCAGGCAGGCGATGCGTCCTGCCTTGTGGATACGCTCAATGTCATCGGCCGTGCGTGCCTGCTCGAAGTCTGGCTGGCTCCGAATCATTCGCAGGGCAACATCAAATTCGCGCATTGCCTCGTGCAATGACTTGTGGGTTCTTTGGGTGGCCGATTCAACGAAAACCGACCAATATTGCGCGCCCACTCGGCCTTCCTGCAAGCGCGGGATGTCCGCGCACAATTTGGGCTGGGGCTTACCCATGTCGTACCGTGCCAGGTCTCCATGGAACTCCAGCAACATGCTAGGCAGGTCGTTATGTGTATCAATGAGCGGGGCTTCCTGAAGCAGCGCCCTTGCTCGGTCCAGAAGCGCGGCATCGGGTCCTTGCACGCCTGCTTGGGGCGCGAATCCAGATTCATCCAAAGACGCACCCGCAAAGCCGTTGGCGATCAGCGCTGGAATCTTCACGCCTTGAAAAGCCGCCAAGGCACCCGCACATCCGAGAAAATCTCTTCGCGATACCACGCACTGTCCTCCTCAGCCCCGGGGGAGTATATCGGAACTGAGCACAACCTCACGCTGGTCGCCATCGCTGAACGAATATGGATGAGCAAAAGAACAGGCGCATATGGCTGAAGATGGGGCATCAGGCCGGGCTTCCGGCGCGCCCTGCTAGAATCAAGGATTAGCCCTCACTCCCATGGACGCTGCTTACATCCGCAACTTCGCCATCATCGCGCATATCGATCATGGCAAGTCGACATTGGCCGATCGCCTGCTCGAACTGACCGGCTCGCTGACCGCTCGCGAGATGCAGGAGCAGGTGCTCGATGCCATGGATCTGGAGCGGGAGCGCGGCATCACAATTAAGGCGCACGCCGTGCGCATGGTGTATCCCGCGCACGACGGAAAGACCTACCAGCTCAATCTCATCGACACACCTGGGCACGTCGACTTCTCCTACGAAGTTTCGCGGTCGCTTGCGTCTTGCGAGGGCGCTCTGCTGGTGGTGGACGCCTCGCAAGGCGTGGAAGCGCAAACCCTGGCCAACGCATATCTGGCGATCAATCACCGCCTGGAGATCATCCCGGTCATCAACAAGATCGACTTGCCCAGCGCCGATGTTGCGCGCGCGAAAGAGATGATTGAAGGTGCGGTCGGGCTCGATGCCTCGGATGCCTGCCTGATTAGCGCAAAAACCGGGCAGGGCGTTCCCGAGGTTCTGGAGGCAATTGTGCAGCGAATCCCTCCTCCCAAGGGATCAGGGCAGCGCCATTTGCAGGCTCTCATCTTCGATTCCTGGTTCGACCCTTACCGGGGTGTTGTCGTGCTGGCCCGCGTTTTCGAGGGCACATTGAAAAAAGGCCAGAAGATCCGCTTGTGGTCGAACGGAAGGGTCTTCCAGGTGGAAACGATTGGCGTGCTGACGCCCAAGCCGGTCGAGATCGAAGAACTGGTAGCGGGCGAGGTTGGTTTCCTGATCGCCAATATCAAGAATGTCGCCGACACCAAGATTGGCGACACGATCACGGACGACGAGCGCCCCGCCATCGAGCCTTTGCCCGGGTTCGAAGAAATCAAGCCCATGGTCTTCGCGGGCCTCTATACCGTGGATGCCCACGAGCACACACAGCTTCGTGAGGCGCTCGAAAAGCTTCGCCTCAACGACTCATCGTTCTTTTTCGAACCGGAGAGCTCAGTCGCGCTGGGCTTCGGCTTTCGCTGCGGGTTCCTCGGTCTGCTGCATATGGAAATCATCCAGGAGCGGCTCGAGCGCGAGTACAACCTCGACCTGATTACCACCGCGCCCGGCGTGCGCTACAAGATCACGCTCACCGATGGCACTCTCATCGAGGTCGATAATCCCTCGCGCTGGCCCGAGCAGAGCGAGATCGCCAAGGTGGAAGAACCCGTGATCCTGGCCGTGATCCTCACCAACGAGGAATTTGTCGGCGGGATTCTGAAGTTAGTGGAAGAAAAACGAGGCAAGCAGAAAAGCTTCGAATACGTCAGCGGCTCGCGTGTCATGCTGCAATACGAGCTGCCACTCAACGAAATCGTCCTCGATTTTTACGATCGCCTGAAATCCGTGTCGCGCGGATACGCTTCCCTGGATTATCACCTCGCCGGTTATTGGGAGTCGCCCATGGCGAAACTCGACATCCTGGTCGCCGGCGAACCCGTGGATGCGCTCTCGCTGATCGTGCATCGCGACTTTGCCTATGAGCGCGGGCGTGCGCTGGTCTCAAAGATGCGCGAACTTATCCCTCGGCAAATGTTCGAAGTGGCAATCCAGGCCGCCGTGGGCGCCAAGATTATTGCCCGCGAAACTGTCGCGGCCATACGCAAAAACGTCCTCGCCAAGTGCTATGGCGGCGACATTACTCGGAAGCGCAAACTGCTCGAAAAGCAGAAGGAAGGCAAGCGCCGCATGAAGCGAATCGGTCGCGTCGACATTCCCCAGGAGGCCTTTCTCGCCGTGCTTAAAGTGGGCGAAAACAGCTCATAGAAGCGATGTGTTCTGCAACGCTCAGACATCCATATCCGTGGTGCTACGACTCATAGATGTGCAAATCTCAAGGATTCCTTGAATTTACACTCTTCCGTGCTGCATTTCGCAGCAGCGGATATATGAAGATTAAGTGTTTGTGTTTAAAAGAGTTATCGTGCTAGCTCAGCCAGTTTTGCTCCGACCACATGGTCTGTTTTTAGCACTCAGGTAAACGCAGTATCCCGCTTCCACAAGCTTTTCCACAGGTCAGTGGGGTCGAGGAAAGTCGTGGATGCCGACGCTGAAAATCAGGTTCGTATGGACCCAAATCGTAGGAACTCCGCACACGAATTGCGAGGACCGAATTCTGTACTCGCAACCTCAAATACCGGCTACTCGTCCGGCCCCATGCTTCCGTCTGCAAGCGACTCGAAGCGTGTGGATTGTTTGAGAAATGCCAGATTCACGCGACCGATGGGACCGTTGCGTTGCTTAGCAATAATGATTTCGGCGCGGCCCTGCAGGTCCGGGTCATCCTGCTTATAGACTTCCTCCCGGAAGATGAACATGACCAGGTCGGCATCCTGCTCGATCGATCCCGATTCACGCAGATCCGCGAGTTGCGGACGATGATCCCCGCCGCGGCTCTCAGGCGCGCGGCTCAACTGCGAGAGCGCCATGACCGGGACGTGCAGTTCCTTTGCAAGCGCCTTCAGTCCGCGGGAAATCGCCGAGACTTCCTGCGTCCGGTTTTCGTACCGCTTGCCGCCGCCCGACATGAGTTGGAGATAGTCCACGACGACCAGATCGAGACCGCCGCACGACTGCTGCAATCGGCGCGCCTTGGCGCGCATCTCGCTCATTGAAACGCCGGGCGTATCGTCGATGAAGATCCGTGAATTTGCCAACTCTTCCATGGCGCGTACCACGCGCTGCATATCGTCACGCCAAAGCGAGCCGGTACGCATTTTATGCGCATCCACGCGAGCCCGCGAGCAGAGCAGGCGAAGCAGCAGCGCCTCGCGCGACATCTCCAGCGAGAAAATCGCCACCACCTTTCCATCGACGATGGCGGCGTTCTCGGCAATGTTCATGGCGAAAGCCGTTTTGCCCATCGATGGGCGAGCCGCAAGAATGACCAGATCCGATTTCTGCAGGCCGCTGGTCATCTCGTCAAGATCGTTGTAGTGAGTGGCCAGGCCAGTAATACGCTGCCCGCGCTGCAGCAGTGCATCAACCGAGCCGAAAGAATCTTTAACAATGTCCTGAATGCCGAGAAACCCGCGTCCGATGCGCTTCTCCGACAATTGGAAAATGGCTGCTTCGGCATCATTGAGGATGTCTTCCGCCGCATCGGACTGATCGGCGGCCCGCGCAATGGCCGCATTGGCGGCATGAATGAGCCCTCGCAGCAGCGCCTTGTCGCGGACAATTTTGACGTAATGCTCGATGCTGGGGCGGTCGGGCACGCCATCCAGCAGCGACGAAACGTACCCCATGTCGCCGATGGCCTGCAGTTCTTTATTCCGGCCCAACTCCTCGACGAGCGTGATGATATCGATCGGCCGCGACGACTCCGCCAGATCGATCATGCGCGCATAAATGCGACGATGAGAATCGAGCGAAAAATCTTCCGGCCGCAGATGCTCGGCAGCCTGGTTGTAAGAAAGATTATCGAGGAGAATGGCCCCGAGAATTGACCGCTCGGCCTCAACGCTCGCCGGCAGGGTACTGATGCTGTAATCCGTCGTCGCCAATTGTGCTTACGTGCCCCGCTGACAACACGAAAATTTGGTCACCGCGCGTTTCGAGACTACAGGGAAACGAATTGTGGAAGTGCAGCGCAGCATTGGAAAACCTCGGCGCAATTTAAAATTTTCCGGTCGCATACTTGCAGTCTCGATAGACGCAGAAACATCCGGCACCCATGCTTCCGAGTCTAGGCGAAGAAAAAACGAATATCAAGGGAAAGCGAGGAAGGCTGAACGCTAAGAGCCATCGACCGGCGACCGACTAAAAAATGCGGTCCAGGCCAGCCACCTGGACCGCATTTGTTTTGCGAAATATCCTGCTGCCCATTTCCACGCACGGGGCATGGGGGAGTTCATCTCTCACTTGCGCTCCGAGGAACGCTCGTAAACGATGCCACTCGGCAGATACCATCTGCGAAGTAAAATTCGCAAATCGATCTGCAGCACTTCGGTGGCCGGCGGCCAGTCCTGCCGTGTGTGGAGGACTCTGTGAGGAGGCCGCAACGCCCGGGCAACCAGTTTCGCGCCAAAGCGCTTTCTGGAGAACCCTCCCGGCAATTCACCCTCGAGAACTGCCAGGAACCGCCGGCTCTGCCGCAATGCTCAGGCAGGGCATGCAGAACATCTCGCTGGATGTGAGCAATGTGCTCCTCCGGCGACTGCGCTTCAAGCAAAAATCGGCGTCGCTTTGTGCAGAATCTGTGGATGGCCGCAATTCTTTGTGGAAAGCGCTGGAAAAAAGGATTGAATTCCGGGCTCGGCTCGCTTTATTGCGCGGTGGCAAACAGAGTTGAGGATGTCAACCAGNCGCCCAACTCCCGGCACCATCGTGCANCTGAGAAACCGTCCCGTCCGCGATCTAAGCGGCAGCCGGGTAGCGTCGCGTAATCTTCAGCAGGAAGCCGTGGGCTCGGTGCACGAATTCCGTTCCACGGAAAAACATGAATGGACAATGTCCATCCACCACCCGGATCCCATTCTGCTTACAAAACGCGGTCGCCTCCGGGCTCACTGCTCCTTGACCGCCAGCGCGGTAGATCCACACATTCCGTATGCCCGCAGCAACGCAATCCGCAACAATCTGGCGAGTCGCAGAAAATGGCGTCATCACGAGCACGCCCTCGATCGATTCTTTCACCGCCTGCAAGGAATGAAAACATTCTCGGCCATCGATTTCGTCTGCGGCCCGATTGATCGGAACCATCTCATAACCGCGGTCGCACATTTCCCGGAAGAGCAAACGGCTGAAGTCCTTGGGATCCCGCGAGACCCCGACGATCGCGATTCGGCGCAAAGCAAGGAAATCTTCGACGTCACGAATTGTGCTCACGGCAAACTCCTGGGGAGACAGTTCATTACTAACCCATGACGAGAGGATTTCGCAGTGACCCGCGTCACTGGCCAGGTGATCGCGATCAGAGACGACCTTCTCGGGTCGATCGGATTATCTGACACGTGATGGTGTGCAAATGCGTTCACTTCAGGCAGGCGCAGGCTAATCAGTTCTTCGATCAACCCCTCAGGAGTTTCCGTACCACTGTTGTACGATGCAGCGATGGCGACGACGCGCCCGCGCGACTGCCCGCTATGAAGTCTGCTGGTCGCGGGAGGGAACGGCACGCGGTCGCATTTCGGCCAGTACGCATGAACTGGGTCGTGGTCACCCATGTCAGATTGGATAGCAAGATTTGAGCTGGGTTAAATAATGGCGATGCAAAAGTGCAAATTCGCGGGTCGGGCACGCAGGATCGCCCGAGCAGCTGCGATCACGCTTGCGATTTTCGCGACGCGATTCTGCGCCACTTTCGCGTCCGCGCAAGATAGTCCTGCCCTGCCCCCCACTGCAGTCCCCCAGCAGAACTCGCAGCCGTCTACAGACACGCCAGACGCTCCAACTTCCGATGCCGCCGTCGATGATCCCGTAGAATCCATGTTTCCGCGCATCCGAAACACGCGATTTTGGCTGTCCGGCCAGGCAAACTTCATTTTTCAGACTCACCCTCCGTTCCACGCTCCTTACAGCGGCAAGAACAGCCTGAGTCCGAACTACGAAAAAGCCACATCCCGCGTGCTGACCCTCTATACAGGTGTGCGCTTGAATGACTCGACCGAACTGCTCGTCGACATTGAAGAGGCGGGCGGAGCCGCCCTGAGTACAGGTTTGGGTCTGGCTGGAGCGCCCGATCTGGATATCGTCCGCAATCCTCTGCTTAGCAAGGCTCCCTACCTGGCCCGCGGCATGATTCACAAAGTGTTCGCGCTGAGCAAGGACAAGGTTGAAAATCAGCGCAGCTTTCTCTCGCTCTTTGACGAAGTTCCGCGCCGACGCCTGGAGATTCGCTTCGGGAAGTTCAGCATGGCCGATTTCTTCGACCTGAACTCGGTGGGCTCCGATACCCATTTCCAGTTCGCGAACTGGACTGTCGACAACAATGGCGCCTACGACTACGCCGCCGACACCCGCGGCTACACCGTTGGCGCCGTGGCCGAATTCCAGGATCGCAATTGGGGATTTCGCTTCGCCGAAGCCCTCATGCCGAAAGTCGCCAACGGGATCGATCTGGTGTGGCGGCCCTGGCAGGTGCACGCCGAGAATTTTGAGTACGAGTTGCGCCGCGGCGCTCTTCCTGGAAAGCCCGGCGTCGTTCGCCTGCTCGCCTACACCAACTACGCCAACATGGGGATTTACCGCGAGGCAGTCGCGAAGTTCGAAAAAGGCCTCGTCCCCGCGCCCGATATCACCGATCACCCGTGGCGCATCACGCGCAAGTATGGTTTCGGTGTCAATCTGGAACAGAACCTGGCACGCAATCTGACCGCCTTTGCCCGTTTCGGCTGGGACAACGGCAAGACCGAGTCCTTTGCCTACACCGAAGTGGATCAGACGTTCGCCGGAGGTTTGGGCGCGAGCGGCGCCATGTGGCGTCGCCGCTTCGATCGCGCTGGTGTGGCGCTGGTGACCAACGCCATTTCAAAAGATCACCAAAGCTATCTCGCTCACGGAGGCTACGGTTTCCTCCTCGGTGACGGCGCGCTCAACTATGGACGCGAGAACATTGTTGAGACCTACTACACGGCTCATCTCTGGCGCGGCATCTACGTGGCACCCGGGCTCCAGCACGTTACAAATCCCGGCTACAATCGCGACCGCGGCCCCGTGCTCATTCCGTCATTCCGGCTGCATCTCGAGTTTTAGCTCGCCTCAATATTGCTGTCGAACGACTCGTATCTCGATCCCACTTTGAATGGACTTCTAGTGTGGGGTCCCTTAAATCCGCAATACAATTAAAAGGCATAATCAAGAAAGGAATAATTAAAAGTGTCATCCTGAGCGCAGCGAAGGACCTATGTACTTTGCTTGCGATATTCCGCCTTTGCCGTTGCGCTATCATTCCGTAGTTCGAATGCCGCCATGGTCGAGCGCTTCTCCTTTTCCGATCTCCGCGAGGTCTTCGCCAAGGCCAATGAGGAGAAGTCCGGCGACCAATTGGCCGGTCTAGCCGCCCGATCCGAGCGGGAGCGGGTCGCGGCCAAGCAGACACTCGCCGATTTGACTTTCGACGACATCGTTCGCCAGCCGCTCATTGATCCCGATAGTGACGATGTCTCTCGCCTGCTGCTTGACACCTTCGACCAGGCCGCCTTCGAATCCCTGCGCAGCATGACCGTCGGAGAATTCCGCGAGTATCTGCTTGATGACGACACGACCGCAGACGAACTCGAAACCGTGCAGAGCGCCATTCTCCCCGAGATTGCCTCTGCCGTAGCCAAGCTGATGAGCAACAAGGATCTCGTTCTGGCGGCAGCGCGAATTCGCAACATCACCCGTTGCCGAAACACCATGGGGGAACGCGGCGTTCTGGGAATTCGCGTTCAGCCCAATCACCCCGGCGACGATATCGATGGAATTCTGCTCGCCGCTTTTGAAGGACTGTTGTACGGTTGTGGCGACGCGGTTCTGGGCGTCAATCCGGCGACCGATTCAGTTGAGACCGTAAGCGGGATTCTGATCGCACTACAACGCCTCATCGATGCTTACCAGATACCCACGCAGGCCTGCTGTCTGGCCCACATCACTACCCAAATCGAAGCTATGCGTCGTGGAGCACCTTTGGATTTACTGTTCCAATCCATCGCGGGAACACAAGCCGCCAACGCAAGCTTTGGAATCACACTCACGATGCTTAGCGAAGGACGCGAGCAGGTCCTGGAACATCACCGCGGCCGTGGCGTGCCCTGGAAAGGCGACAACGTCATGTATTTCGAAACCGGCCAGGGCAGCGCGTTATCAGCCGAGGCCCATCACGGCGTCGATCAACTCACCTTGGAGGCGCGCGCCTACGGAGTGGCTCGCACCTTCCGGCCCTTTCTCGTGAACAGCGTGGTTGGCTTCATCGGGCCGGAGTATCTCTTCAACGAACGGCAGATTACGCGGGCTGGGCTCGAAGATCATTTCATGGGAAAACTTCTCGGGCTGCCCATGGGATGCGACGTTTGCTATACAAATCACGCCGAGGCCGACCAGAATTCCGCCGACAATCTTCTCCTGCTGCTGGCCGCGGCCGGATGCAACTATTTCATGGGTGTTCCCTGCTCCGATGACGTCATGCTGAATTATCAGTCCACCAGCTACCACGATGCATTAGCGGTTCGTCGCCTGTTTTCCCTGCGCCCCGCGCCTGAATTCCTCGCTTGGCTTGAAAGCGTCGGCATCTACCGCCAGGGACAGCTTGCCACCCCGGATATCGCAACTCGCCGCCACCTTCTCGAAGGCTTCGAATCCTCACTCAACAGGACCGCTTAAATGGCAAGTAACCGGCACGACGCGATCGCGAGACAGGATTGGTCTGCTCTCATCGAGAAGATCCGGGCGCAAACTCCGGCGCGTCTCTTGTCTGGGCGCGCTGGCGCAGCTTATCGCACGACCACGCAACTCGAATTACGGGAGGCGCACGCCTCCGCGCGCGATGCGGTTCGCTGTGAACTCGATCTCGAGCCACACCTGGGTGCGGCATTCGTGAAGCAATGGAATCTGTTCGAGGTGTCCACGCAGGCGGCGGATAAAGACGATTACCTCTTGCGTCCGGATCGTGGACGCCGCTTCACCGACGAATCTCGTTCCACGATCTTGCAGCGCTGTCCCGGCGGCAAGGATGTGCAGATCGTGATCGGAGACGGACTCTCCATCGCGGCCGTTTCCGCGCAAGTTCCCGGACTCGTTCCTCTTCTCTGCGAAGCGGCCAAAGATCGTGCCTGGACCTTTGGGCAGGTGTTCGCGATTCGCTATTGCCGCGTCGGCATTCTCAACGAGATTGGCGAATTACTCAGTCCGAAAGTCGTCGTCCTTCTCATTGGAGAACGTCCGGGCCTGGCTACTGCCGAAAGCCTCTCGGCGTACCTGGCGTATGAACCACGCAAATCTCACACCGACGCCCATCGCAACCTGATTTCGAACATCCACGCTCGCGGCGTGCCCGTGGCGCAAGCGAGCACCCGCATCCTCCATCTCGCCGAGCAGATGAGGAACCGGCAGACCAGCGGATACCACTTGCGGGAAGAATTTCCGAATGCGAGTGCCCCATCCTAACCTCGCGTCCTTTGCGAGGTTAGGGTGGGGATTTTCCAAATTCAATGCGGCTTCAGCCGCGAAGGGACCCCAATCGTTTCAACGTCGCTTGAGTGCCTCCAACTCATCGAGAGTCCGCGGCCAATCCGATCCCAGCAGCCGCGAGAGCCCGCGATCGGCGAGAACCTTGCCACCCGTCTGGCAACGCGCACAATAGTTGGTCTCCTTATCCGCGTAGCGAATCCGCAAAACCTTCTCGCCGCATCGCGGACATGGCTCGCCATAACGTCCATGCACGGCCATACCCTTGCGAAACGCGGTCACCTTCTCCGGGAAGGAAGTTCTTGCCTCTTCACGCAGGCGATTGATCCAAAGTTCCAGCGTCTGCCGCGTCGCCGAGTACAGCCGCTGCCACTCCTCCGGCTTCAGTTTGTGAGTAAGCGCAATGGGCGACAGTTGCGCCGCGTGCAGAATCTCATCCGAGTAGGCATTGCCGATGCCGCTCAAGACGCGCGGGTCGGTCAATGCTCGCTTCAGCGTGCGATTCTCCGCCATCAACACGGACTGAAACGATTCGAAACTGCTCGTGAAAACGTCAATGCCACCAGCATCCAGGGATTGCAGACCTTCTTCACCCACCACGACGTGCAGCGATGCGCGCCGTTTTGCTCCCGCTTCGGTCAACACCAGCGAACCGTTCGGGAAATCCAATGCAGCCAGAGTCTGTCGGCCTGACAGCTTGGCTCCAGGTGGCTTCCAGTGCAGCCGCCCCGCAATCATGAGATGAAGCACCAGCCAAAGATCGCCTTCCACCCCAATCGCGATGCGTTTCCCAATCCTTCGTAACTCGCGTACGACCTTGCCTTCCACACTCTGCAACGGTGGCTGCACCGTTCGTAGCAGAAAAGCGCTCGCCAGCCGCACACGCTCCAGCGGTTGCCCGACAATCCGGGCTTCCAGGGCATCGATGTAGGCAGTGATATCGGGCAGCTCCGGCATGCTTCATCAGATTGCATGCGGCAGCCGCATTTCGCAAGTTCGCGTTCTGAACAACCCGGGCCTCGACGCATCGGCACGAAGTCTTACCTCCGCGCTCCACGCACGAACACTCTTGTCGGGAAAGAAATTGAAAATGGGACGCGGCGAGAGACACGCACCCGGAACTCGGTCGCTATTGAACCGAACTCGATGACGACCAGAGAACGAAATTCGTGTTGCTCGCGACAAGCCGGATCGTTCCAGCCACGATCACGAGAATCACTGCCAGCGTCACGGCATATTCAGCGACATCTTGTCCTTGATCGTCGAACCAGAGCTTCGAGAGAAGGGGGAGGACCATATCTGCACCAGCCTGCATGAGATGGCGCTATTTTTATGCAAAGAGGGAGCTTAGACATAGATGACTAAAGTAATAGACCGCTTGGGCCGGTTGGAAGGTCGCCCCCAGGTTAGCGTCCAGAAGCGGGCGCGAACCATGGGGGCTCCAGGCAGGGCCTACCTCAGCGGCTTCATCCCTAGAACAGCGAAATATCTCTCCGGTCCCGCCTTTGCGGCTTCTACCTCAGCCTCCGTCCGAAACAGAAGCTGTCCATTCTCTTTGCTCGGTGTCCAGACTTCCGCCAGAAAGCAGCGCTGCCCGTAACAGCGAAAAATGATCCGGCCGTTCTCACCTGCCGATCGGCCAGAGAGCTGGTTGGCCAGCACAATTGCGACGGTGCGCCCT
>JGI12627J18819_10000323_pt1 | contig 15592 bp, 14 predicted proteins | sample TexAe_OM1H0_M2_FD_18819 | JGI IMG/M metagenome (IMG submission 18819)
GCCAAGCGGCTACCGGCTTGACGGAGTCAAGTCGCTGGTCCCGGCGGCGGCCAACGCCGAGTTGTTCGTGGTCGCGGCCCAACTCAACGGCAAGCCTGCATTGTTCATCGTCGAGTCGTCGAGCAACGGCCTGACCGTGGAGCCCGACCCGAGCATGGGTATCCGCGCCGCCGCACTGGGTCGAGTAGAACTCGACAACGTGGCGGTGCCGGTGAGTGCGCGGCTGGGTGAGGACGATGCAAGCGACGCCGACTATTCCGAGGCCATCGCGCTATCTCGCCTGGGCTGGGCAGCATTGGCGGTCGGGACGTCGCACGCGGTGCTCGACTACGTCATCCCCTACGTGAAGGAACGCGAAGCGTTCGGCGAGCCCATTGCGCATCGGCAATCAGTCGCGTTCATGTGCGCCAACATCGCCATCGAACTCGACGGGCTGCGATTGATCACCTGGCGCGGGGCGGCCCGCGCCGAACAGGGCCTTCCGTTCACCCGCGAAGCGGCACTGGCCAAACGGCTCGGCGCCGACAAGGGCATGCAGATAGGCCTGGACGGCGTGCAACTGCTCGGCGGCCACGGCTACACGAAGGAACACCCCGTCGAGCGCTGGTACCGCGACCTGCGGGCCATCGGTATAGCTGAGGGCATCGTCGTTATTTAAGTAGCCATTCACTTCGCAACCGAAAGACCAACCATGGCAATCAATCTGGAACTGCCCCGCAAGCTGCACGCGGTGATCGACAAGGCACATCAGGGCGGTGCGGAAATGATGCGGCCGATCGCCCGCAAATACGACCTCAAAGAGCACGCCTATCCGGTCGAGCTCGACACATTGGCCAACCTGTTCGAGGGAGCCGCCGAATCCAACACCTTGGATATGGCCGGAGCCGACGGGCTTCGCAGTAGCGAAAGCGAAGAGAAAAATCGCAACGGCGCCAACATGGCGGCGGCGCTGCAGGCGCTGGAGGCCAGTTGGGGCGACGCGGCGATGATGCTGTCGATCCCCTACCAAGGCCTCGGCAACGCGGCGATCTCCGCTGTGGCCACCGACGAGCAGCTGCAGCGTCTGGGGAAGGTGTGGGCGGCGATGGCGATCACCGAACCGGGCTTCGGGTCCGATTCGGCGGCGGTGTCGACCACCGCCAAGCTGGACGGCGACGAATACGTGATCAACGGCGAGAAAATTTTCGTCACCGCGGGTTCGCGAGCCACCCACATCGTGGTGTGGGCGACGCTGGACAAGTCGAAGGGCCGTCCGGCGATCAAGTCGTTCATCGTGCCGCGCGAACACCCGGGTGTCACAGTCGAGCGGCTGGAGAACAAGCTCGGAGTCAAGGGCTCCGACACGGCCGTGATCCGGTTCGACAACGCCCGCATCCCGAAAGACAACCTGTTGGGTAACCCCGAAATCGAGCCCGGCAAGGGGTTCGCCGGGGTGATGGAGACCTTCGACAACACCCGGCCGGTCGTGGCGGCCATGGCCGTCGGGATCGCCCGCGCCACACTGGAAGAGCTGCGCAAGATCCTGACCAACGCCGGCGTGGAGATCTCCTACGACAAACCGTCGCACGCCCAAAGCGCCGCCGCCGCCGAGTTCCTGCGGATGGAGGCCGACTGGGAAGCCAGCTACCAGCTGACGCTGCGCGCGGCGTGGCAGGCCGACAACCGGATCCCCAACTCCAAAGAAGCGTCGATGGCCAAGGCCAAGGCCGGCCGGGTGGGCAGCGACATCACGCTCAAAGCTGTCGAATTAGCCGGCACCGCAGGCTATTCGGAGCAAACGCTGCTGGAGAAGTGGGCACGCGACTCAAAGATCATGGACATCTTCGAGGGTACCCAGCAGATTCAGCAGCTGGTGGTCGCCCGCCGCCTGCTGGGCCTGTCGTCGTCCGAACTCAAGTAGGCACGGCGAGCAACACAAAAGCCCCCGAACGTTCGGGGCGGGTTCACGGGCTTTTGCGTCTGCTCGCGCTGGCGCCACGCGCTTGCCTGGTGTGAAGGTGACCGGGATCTGGCAATGACGGCGCCGCCGTGGTTTTAGAACCTCAACGCGGAGCTCATGCTGTGGACAGGTCCGGCAGGTCGGCCATGCAGATTTCGTGAGCTTCAGCGGGATCGATTCCCATTGCGCGTAGTAGGAGTTCGGCGGTTGAGGTTCCAGCGTCGCGCCATGTCTGATGACCCTCGAGCACCATCCACATGGCGCTCACGGTGGCGCCGACGGCTAGCGAGGCAATGCTGTCGATGCTGGACGCGCCGATGTCGTATCTGCCGGCTGCGATGCCCGCGTTGATGTCTTGCATGGGCGGTCCGGTCATCACGGCCCGCAGCGATTCCTCGGTGAGGCCAAATCTGACGGCGAAGCGGCCCATCGTCGGGTCCTCATGGGCGTAGCGGACCCACAGCCGTACCCCGGTCGCTAGCCGCGCCGCTGGATCATCAATATCGGCGGAAGTCGCCGCCACCCTCCGATGCAAGTCCGCGCTGAACTCCGCGACGACGCGATCGAACAGGCCCTCGACCGATCCGACATTGCGATAAAGCGTCCCGCGGGCCACGTTGGCCTCCTGGGCCAACTCGCTGACCGTTAGCCGGGTCGTCCCCTTCGCGGTGAACAGGCGCACCGCGGCGGCGTTGATTCGCCGATCCGTCGGTGTCGTCATGACTTTGCCCTCCGGTCGTTTGCACCGCCCCAACGGAGAATGCACCTATGTTCTTTAACCCAGCACAGTGTAGCTTGAAAGTCATACTTGATCTATTTTGAACAATGGTGTTCAATGATCCTCAAGCACGTAGAAGGGTAGGACCGGTGAGCACAGCGACCAACATGGGCCAGACGCAGTCGAGCGCCGAGCAGATTCCGGTTCTGATCGCCGGCGGTGGACCCGTCGGCCTGACTTTGGCTTTGACCTTGGCGCAGCACGGCGTGGCAGCGATCCTGGTAGAGCGCAACCCATCGACGACCACCCACCCGAAGATGGACATCACCAACGGCCGCAGCATGGAATTGTTTCGCCACCTTGGGGTGGCCGACGAATTGCGCAAAATCGCAGTGCCCGAGGATCATCCGTTCGACGTGTCGTGGGTAACTAACCTCGACGGGTGGGAACTGGCGCGCTTTCGGTACCCCACCCCCGCTCAGCGGCGCGCACTCATCCGCGAGCGCAACGACGGCACGATGGCCCTCGAACCCGCGATGCGGGTGTCACAGGCACTGCTCGAGCCGGCCCTCAAGACCATTCTCGAATCCCGTGCTACGAAGATCGACGTCCGGTTCGGCTGGGCGCTGGAGAGCTTCGCGCAAGACGCCAACGGCGTCGACGCGGTGATCCGCTGCTCGGCAACCGGAGAGACCCGCGCGATCCGGGCCCAGTTCCTCGCTGGCTGCGACGGAGCGGGAAGCGTCGTGCGCAATGGACTGGGTATCGGCCTCGACGACATCAATCTGCGTCGTCTTGCGGTGCGCGAACTCGGCCTCGGCCGACTCCTCCCGGCGGCGATCCGGGCCTATCTCGCCGACCGAGAAACCCCGATGGACGGTCGGCTCTACCTCATCCATTTCACCTCACCTAACCGTGAACTATTCGAGCGGTTCGGCACTGCGTGGCACACCCAATCACCCGAGGGATGGACGCTGATCTCACAGAACGACAACGACACCTGGACACTGCACGCACTCCTCGGAGCCGGGACCGATGCTGACGCGATCGAGCCCAGGCAGCTTCTGTTCGCGAAGCTCGGCGTCGAGTTCGACTGTGACATCATCTGCGCCAACGCGTGGCGCCCGCGCCTGTCACTTGCCGACAGTTATGGGAATGGCCGTGTGTGGTTGGCCGGTGACTCCGCGCACCAGGTCGTGCCGGCCGGCGGCTACGGCATGAACACCGGTGTAGGTGACGCCGTCGGGCTGGGCTGGATGCTCGCTGCCATCGTGCAGGGTTGGGGAGGTCATCGCCTCCTCGAAGCCTATGAAGCCGAGCGTCGCGCCGTGGCGGTACGCAACCGGACGGCATCGGCGCGGCACACGCTGGTGCGCTTGGCAATTAAAACCGCCTACCGCAAGGTCATTCACGCCGAGGGCTGGAACGGCGAACGCAGCCGCCGGCGCCTGGGCCGGGAGATCCTCGATTTAGGCAATCTCGAAAACGAAGCCGACGGAATCGAATTCGGATACCGATACGACAGCTCTCCGGTCATCTGCAATGAACAGCACACGGCTCCAGCCGATCACATGCACGCCTACACACCCAGCACCCGGCCGGGGAAGCGTCCGCCCAGCCTGTTCCTTGAGGACGGCCAGGCGATCTTCGACCTATTCGGGCTGGGCTTTACTCTCCTGCGATTCGCCGACCTCGACGTCGACTCGCTCGCTGACGCGGCAGCCGAACGCGGAATGCCCCTGAAGATCGTCGATATCCGCGAGGATCGTGCCCGCACACTGTATGAGCGCGACCTGGTGCTGATCCGTCCCGACCATCATGTCGCCTGGCGCGGCAACACCGTCCCCGACCGCCCCGGCGCCATCCTCGACCGTGTCCGCGGCACCGCACCAGCCTGGCCAGTCCGCATCCCGCGTCGCCATCTCGTCGACTCCACCAATTGAGGTAACACCGATGACCACAACGGCACACCAAGATCTGCACAGCGAGCACGGCGCACGCAAAGGCGAGCACCCCGGGCGATCCCGTAACCCGGTGATCAAGGTTCATGACATTGCCTGGCTGGAATTCGAGAAGCCCGACCTGACCCGGGCGGAGGCGTTCGCGAGCGCGTTCGGTTTCACAACCGTGTTCCGTACCGGGAGTGAGTTGCACCTACGCGGCACCGACCCTGGTGCGCCGTGCGTGCTCATCCGCCGCGGCGCAACCACACGGTTCCGCGGCATTGCATTCACAGCACAGGATGAAGCCGACCTGTTGCGCTTGGAGAAGGCAACGGGCGCCCGAACCCACGCATTGCCCGACAGTATCGGCGGGCTGGCAGTCGATCTGGTCGATCCCAGCGGCATCCCCGTACACATCGTTGCAGGCACCCACCAGCTCGACGCGTTGCCCACGCAGACGCCGCTCACGTTCAACTTTGGCGACGACCTCAATCGCGTCAACGCGACGCAACGGCCGCCACGCGTTCCGACCAAGGTCGAGCGGCTCGGCCATGTCGTGCTACAGAGCACCGTGTACACCAAAGCGCTGAATTGGTATCTGGACAACCTCGGCATGATCGTCAGCGACTTCCAGTTCTTCGCCGGCCAGCGCGATCGCGGCCCGACGATGAGCTTCATCCGCTGCGACCGAGGCATGTCGCCGGCCGATCACCACACGGTGGCGTTAGCTTTGGGACCGACAAACCGCTACCTGCACTCGGCGTATCAGGTGTGCGATCTCGACGCGCTGGCCGCTGGCGGTGAATACCTCAAAGACCATGGCTACCAACGATCCTGGGGAATCGGCCGCCACATCCAGGGTAGCCAGATCTTCGACTACTGGCGCGACCCTGATGGCTTCCTCGTCGAACACTTCGCCGACGGCGACATGTTCGACTGCACGCTCGAACCGGGATGGGCGCCGTTAACCGCTTCGGGGCTGGCCCAGTGGGGACCGCGGGCTACCAACGACTTCCTCGGCATCAGCCCCAAACACATTCGCCACGAAGCCCAGTCGATGCTCAGCGGACTTCGCGGCGACAACGAGTTCGACATCCGCCGCCTGATCGGCCTGCTGAAAGTAGCCAAATCATGACGATCTCCATCCTTCGTACCGCCGACGCCTGGTGGGTCCAAAACCCGGACGGCGCAGCCAAAATCGCTACCAGCGCTACCACCACCGCCGAGTTGCTGGCTGACCGCGCCGCCATCGAGGCCGCCGTCCACGGCAGTGACACGGTGCCCGTTGACAACCTCGAGTTGGTGTCTCCGGTGACAAAGCCGTGCCGAGTGGTGGCCCAAATGACCAACTTCGCGTCCCACGTCAAGGACGCCGGCATGGATCCCAAGACCATCCCGCTGACCTTCTTCCGCAAGTCGTCGGCCTCGATCACCGGACCGTCCGACGACATCATCAAACCCGGCCACGTCCGTCTCTTGGACTACGAGGTCGAGATCGGCCTGGTCATCGGCCGCGACATCCCGGTCGGTACAACGGTCTCCGAGTCGGACCTGTCCGATTTCGTTGCCGGCTTGGTGGTCACCAATGACGTTTCCGCCCGTGACATCCAGCTGCCGCAGACCCAGTTCTACGAGGCCAAGTCATATCCGACCTTCACCCCGGTCGGTCCGGCGCTGGTGCTGTTGGACGCTCCCGAGCTCAAGCGGTTCGGCGATCTGAGACTGCGCCTCAAGGTCAATGGTGAAATCCGCCAGGACAGCGTCGTTGAGGGCGACATGATGTACAAGCCGGTGCGGGCGCTGCAGTCGCTGGCCCGGTTCCAGGACCTCGCCGCGGGCGATTTGATCCTGACCGGCACGCCCGTCGGGACCGCGCTAAGCGCACCGCCCAAGCCGGTCCAGATCGTCGCCTCGCTGTTGCCGCCGGAGGTCAAGTGGAAGGCATTCTTCAAACGCCAAGCCGGCAACCCGAAATACCTGCAGGACGGCGACGTCGTGGAAGCCAGCGTCGCCACCGACGACGGCGCCATCGAGCTAGGCACCCAGCGCAACACGGTCAGGTATGCCTGAGCGCCGAGTCCTCGTCGCAGGCGGGGGCGTTGCTACCATGCAAATTCGCGGGGTCCGCGATTTGTACGCGACACGACACTGCGCGTTCTCGGGTCCATCGGCGGCTCAGCCGTTCTTGCGCGGTTCGACTGGCTTTACAACTTGGATGTGACGGCACCACCACGGTCAGACTGAAAGTACTTGTCAAAACACCGTGAGGTATGCGTGAACGTGTAGCAATTTGCTACACTTTGTAGCAGAGCGCTACAAGTGGAGGAAGAATGGTCGATCGTGTCACGCGCGTTGCCGCCGACCTCGTGGATAGCGCGGCGGCAGAGGGAGCCCGCCAAAGCCGCTCGGCCAAGCAGCAACTCGACCATTGGGCCCGGGTGGGACGGGCAGTGTCGAGCCAGCAGACGGCTTCTCGACGCCGCGTCGAAGCCGCACTCGCCGGCGACTTAGCACTTCCCGAACTCAGCGTGGAGGAAGGCGTGGTCTTCAATGCCGAAATCTCTGCGGCCATTGAAGAGAACCTGGCGCAAACCCACTATGGCAAGACCCTCGCCGCGGGCGGCATTACCACGGTCGCCCTCAACGAGGCCGGAGACCTCGTCGAGCACCGGCCCGATGGCACCTCGGTCCATCTCACGAAAAAGCGCGGACCGCGAGCACGAAGCCGCTAGCTCAGCGGTGCGATGAAGCGGCTCGATCTGGTAGTCGGACCCAACGGCGGGGGCAAGTCGACCTTCGTCGAACTCACCCTCGCGCCCCTGCTGCCGGGCAGCGCGTTCGTCAACGCCGACGAGATCGCCAAACAGCGTTGGCCTTCCGATCCCGCATCGCATGGCTACCAGGCAGCGCGAATCGCCGCCGAGACCAGGTCGAGGCTCATCCAGCTCGGCCGGCCGTTCATCGCGGAGACGGTGTTTTCGCATCCGTCGAAGCTCGAGCTCATCCGGGACGCGCACGAGGCAAACTACGTCGTCGTCCTACACGTGCTGCTAGTCCCCGAGGAGCTTGCGGTCCAGCGCGTCAAGTACCGGGTACGAGCAGGCGGTCATGACGTGCCCGAAACCAAGATCCGGGAACGATACCGCCGACTGTGGACGCTGGTTGCCAAGGCCATCGCCCAATCCGACACCGCGACGATTTACGACAACACCGACATTGAAGGACCACGGATCGTCGCCGAGATGAGCGGAGGGAGCATTGTCGGCTCACCTAGCTGGCCGAGATGGACACCGGAGGTCCTTCGCTCACGCTGGCCGAACTGAAATCGTCATCCGGTTAGATCAAGCGCAATGTCGACGAGCATGTCTTCCTGACCGCCGACCATGCTGCGTCGCCCGGCCTCTTCGAGCAAAGTTCGTGCGTCGATGCCATAGCGTTCGGCGGCGATTTCGGCATGACGCAGAAAGCTGGAGTACACCCCGGCGTAGCCCAGGGTCAGCGTTTCACGGTCGACGCGCACCGGCCGTTGCTGCAGAGGGCGAACGATGTCGTCGGCGGCGTCTTCGAGGGCGTGCAGGTCGCAGCCGTGCTTCCAGCCCATCCGCTCTGCGGCGGCAATGAACACCTCCAGCGGCGCGTTGCCTGCGCCCGCGCCCATTCCGGTCAGCGACGCGTCGACCCGGTTGGCGCCGTGCTCGACCGCGACGATGGAGTTGGCCACGCCCAGCGACAGGTTGTGGTGGGCGTGCACGCCGATTTCCGTTGTCGATTCCAGTGTTTCACGCACAGCATCGACGCGATCGGCGACGTCCCGCATGGTCATTGCACCGCCGGAGTCGACGACGTAGACGCAGGTGGCGCCGTAACTTTCCATCAGCTTGGCCTGCTCGGCCAACGCGAGCGGAGCGATCATGTGGCTCATCATCAAGAAGCCGACCGTATCGATGCCCAGCTCACGGGCCGCGGCGATGTGGCGCGCGGAGATGTCGGCTTCAGTGCAGTGGGTGGCCACCCGGACGACGCTGACACCCGCCTGGCGTGCGTCCTTCAGGTTTTGCAGGCTGCCGATACCGGGCAGGATCAGCGTGGCGACGTGGGCACGACGCACGGCGCCTGCGACGGCTTCGATCCATTCCAGGTCGGTGTGGGCGCCGAACCCATAGATGCAGCTCGATCCGCCCAATCCGTCGCCATGGGCAACCTCGATGGAATCGACACCCGCGGCGTCGAGGGCCGTGGCGATCGTCACCGCCTGGTCGAGGCTGTACTGGTGGCGCACCGCGTGCATGCCGTCGCGGAGTGTGACGTCGCTGATGTAGATCATGTTGGCGCTCCGGCTGTTTCGAAGGTGTGAGTGGCGATGCGTTCGGCGGTGGCCTTGGCCGCCGACGTCATGATGTCGAGGTTGCCGGCATGGGCGGGCAAATAGTCTGCGGCGCCGGCCACCTCGAGGAGAACGGTGACCCGGGTGCCGGTGAACTTGCCGGTCTCGGGGATGTACAGCGGGTTGCTGGCGGAAAAGGTCTCGAATTGGATCTGTTGCTTGAGGCGATAGCCCGGTACATAGGTGCTGACCGCGTCGACCATGGTCAGCACGTCGGTCTCGATTCTTTGATGATCGGCGTCACCGTCGACCAGACAATAGATTGTGTTGCGCATCAGAACGGGTGGATCTGCCGGGTTGAGGATCATCACCGCCTTGCCGCGCTGGGCGCCACCGACGACTTGCAATGCGGTAGCGGTGGTTTCGATGAAGTCATCGATGCTGGCGCGGGTGCCCGGACCGGCCGACTTCGACGAGATCGACGACACGATCTCGGCGTACGACACAATCCCGCTTTGCGCCACCGCGGCCACGATCGGCACGGTGGCCTGTCCGCCGNAGGTCACCATGTTGAGGTTGGACGCATCGAGGTGGTCGTCGAGATTGACCACGGGCACGCAATACGGCCCAATCGCGGCCGGGGTGAGGTCAAGCATCCGCACGCCGGTGTCGGCCAGCTTTGCCCAGTTGGCGCGGTGTGCACCGGCTGACGTCGCGTCGAAAATCATTCTGATATCGGCGAAGTGCGGCATGGCAACCAGCCCGTCGACACCGCCAGCGGTGGTCGGCACGCCCATGCGGGCGGCGCGGGCCAGTCCGTCGGAGTCGGGGTCGATGCCGACCATAACCGCCATGGTCAGCGGCCCGTCGTCGCGCACGATTTTGATCATCAGGTCGGTGCCGATATTTCCCGACCCGATGATGGCCACCGGCCATTTATCTTGTCCTGTCATGGTTTTCCTCAGCGTCATTGAGCGGCATCCTCGGATATCAGGCGCAGTGCGGTGTCGTACAAGGCCTGGGCATGTAACTCGAACAGCTCGAGTAGGTCCACGGCGTCGCCGCCGACCTCCTTGGCGATGAACAGGCCGTCGGCGCCGGCGATCGCGTACGTGGCCAACTGGTGTATTTGGGCATCTGTGAGCTCTGGCGTGAATCCACGCATGGTCTCGGCCAGGTCGTAGTAGGTCTGCGCTCGGGCTTGGATGAACATCGCGCGCGCCCGCGGCTCGACCGGTCGGCGTTCCAGCGCCAACATCAGGCCGAGTCGGATGAAGTCGGGCGAGTCCAGGAGCGCCTTGGCGATCTGCAGCGCCATGCCCACCAGGCGGTCGCGTGCGGTGCCCTCGTCGGGCACCTGCCAGGCCTTGAGCCAGTCGGCGAAGCTGCGCTCGATCACCGCTGCGATCAAGTCGTCCTTGTTCTTGAAATGCCAGTAGATCGAACTGGCCGGCAGGCCACATTTCGCGCTGACCAGGGCGATGCTGGTGCCCTCATAGCCGCGCTCAGCGGCGATCTCGGTGGCGGCGTCGAGGATGCGTTCACGCGACAGTTCACCGTCGGCGCGCTTGCGCCGCTTCGGCTGGTCCTTTCCCGCCATCACCATTCTCCTCGATCAGGGTCTTGACTCTGTAGTGATCGCTACATTACCGTAGTGATCGCTACAGAACAAGTCCCCTTGACGATGAGAGACAACCGTGACCACTCCAGACACCTATGACGTGGCGGTGATCGGCTACGGCCCGACTGGCGCAACCGCCGCCAATCTGCTGGGCCAGCTCGGCCTGAAAGTGCTTGTTGTAGAGCGCGATCCAGATATTTATGGCCGTGCCAGGGCGATCTCCACGGACGAGGAAGTCATGCGGATCTGGCAGTCCGTCGGGTTGGCCGATCGGCTGCAGCACGACATGCTGCCCGACCGTCCACTGAACTTCGTGGACGCCAACGGTGTGCCGTTCATCGACCTGAAGATCACCCCACGCGGATGCGGGCACCCAGCGCAGCAGTTTCTGTATCAGCCGGCGGTCGATCACGTGCTGCGCGAAGGCGTGCAGCGATTCGCACGCGTCGAACTGCTGTTGGAACACGAGTGCCTCCGGGTAGTGCCCAAGGGCGACGTCGTCGAGTTGATGTTGGCCGATCTTCGCACCGACACGTTCAAGCGGTTGAGCGCGTCGTATGTGATCGCCGCCGACGGCGGCTCGTCGCCGACTCGCGGTCAGCTGGGTATCGGTTACACCGGACGGACCTACACCGAGCGGTGGGTTGTCATCGACACCAAAGTCCTCGAGGAGTGGGACGCTCATGACCGGTTGCGGTTTCACTGCAATCCGGCCCAGCCGACCGTCGACTGTCCGACTCCTCTCGGCCACCATCGCTGGGAGTATCCCGCGCGAGCAGACGCGGCCGACGAGGAGCTGTTACGCGAAGAAGCGATCTGGAATGTGTTGGGCAATCAAGGCATTACGCCCGAGCATGTGAAGATCCTGCGGGCCGTCATCTACAGCCATCACGTCCGCATTGCCGACCGTTGGCGGGTGGGCCGGGTCTTTCTGGCGGGGGATGCCGCACACGCCATGCCGCCGTGGATCGGGCAGGGCATGTCGGCAGGGGTTCGGGATGCGGCCAACCTGTGCTGGAAGCTCGCCACTGTTCTCAAAGGACAGGCGCCGGACTCGCTGCTCGACTCCTACCAAGCCGAACGCAAACCACACGTCACCGACGTCACCCGCCGTGCCTGTCTCGCCGGCCGTCTCATCACCGAACGCAACCGCGTCATCGCCGCCGCGCGTAATCACGTGTTGCGGACGCTCACGCGGCTACCTGGTCTGGATGAACGCCTGCAGAAACTGACCTGGATTCCGGACGCCCGATACGCCGACGGCTTCTTCGCGGCCGGCCCCCACCGCGCTGTGGGGTGGCAGATACCGCAGCCGTGGGTGACGGACGCCAACGGCGCCAGTGTTCGCCTTGACGATGTTCTCGGCGGGCAGTGGACCGTCGTGCACGCGTGCGAATCGCCGGCCGGCGCGCACGCCTGGACGGCAGTCGGCGTTCCGACGCTTCGGATCAGCGAGCCCACGCTCGTCAGCTGGTTGCGGCGCAAGAAAGCCGCAGCCGTGGTGCTGCGCCCGGACGGATTCATCTATGCCGCAGCAAAATCCGGGCAGCCGCTGCCACCTCCGCCAGTCGGCTGCACATTTTCTGCTTCGACGTCCCGTGCGACCAGAACCGAGGCCACCGCATGACCACGACCAACCTCACCGAGCACACCATCGCCGTCGCCGGTAAACCCATCTTCGTCGCCGAAACCGGCAGCGGACCGGCCGTGGTCATGCTGCACGGCGGCGGACCGGGCGCTTCCGGGGTGTCCAACTACTCCCGTAACATCGACGTCCTCGCACGGCAATTTCGAGTCATCGTGCCCGATATGCCCGGCTACGGCCGCTCGGCCAAAGGCGTCGACCAACACGACCCGTTCGGTTACCTCGCTGACATGATCCGCGGACTGCTCGACGAACTCGGGCTTGCCACAGCCCATTTGGTCGGCAATTCCTACGGCGGTGCGGCCGCGCTGCGGCTGGCACTGGACACACCGCAGCGAGTCGACAAGCTCGTCCTGATGGGTCCCGGTGGTATCGGCACCACGCGCGCTGTCCCCACTGCCGGGCTGAAATGCCTGCTGTCGTACTACGGCGGTGGCGGACCCAGCCGGGAGAAGCTGGAAGCGTTCATCCGTAATTACCTGGTTTACGACGGCGCTTCGGTCCCAGACGATGTGATCGACCTACGCTTTGCGGCCTCGATCGATCCGGAGGTGGTGGCAGATCCGCCACTAAGCCGCCCGTCCGGCCCGATGGCGCTCCGCACCCTGTGGCGCATGGACCTCACCCGCGACAGCCGCCTCAAGCATCTGCGGACACCGACGTTGGTGTTGTGGGGCCGCGATGACAAGGTCAACCGCCCGGCCGGCGGTCCGATACTGGTGAATCTGATGCCGAACGCCGAGTTGGTCATGACCTCACGCACCGGCCATTGGATGCAATGGGAGCGCGCCGATTTGTTCAACCGGCTTGTCGTTGAGTTCCTCAGCACACCTTCGGTTTTCGACCGATGAGCATCTTCGGCAACGTTCACCTCGGCTATATCGTCATCGAGACCAACAGGTTTGCCGACTGGCGCCGGTTCGGCCACGACGCCATCGGCATGCATCTCGACGAGGCGTTGCGTGACGTCATGCGGTTCCGCCTGGACGACAACGAATGCCGATTTCTGTTGCGGCGCGGACCGGCTGAAGATGTCACGGCCCTCGGGTGGCACATCGACGGCCACCGCACGTTCGAGGAGATCCTCACCCGCGTCACTCGGCACGGCGTGCCGATCAAAGAGGGCACCGCGGAGGAAGCCGCGCTGCGCGGCGTCGAGCGCCTCATGCGGTTCCCCGGCCCCAACGGCCTGGCGCAGGAAATCTTCGTTCGCGCTCGTCGCAGCGATACGCCGCCGGACATGGCGGTGCGCGGCGGCTTTGTCACCGGCGAAGGCGGCATCGGCCACGTCGCCCTCACGTCGAAGAAACCGCACCAGGTACGCGGGTACTACAACACCGTGTTCGACGCTCGGCTCACCGATTACATCGACGAAACCATTAGCGGCCTGAAGTTCAAAATTCGCTTCCTGCGCGTCAACCGACGCCACCACTCGGTCGCGATCGCCGCGGTCAACCGGTTGCCGATCAACCCGATCCGCACCCGCGTTCAGCACCTCAACATCCAGGTCGCCGAACTCGACGACATGACGGCGTCGTTTCAGCGGGTCAGAGAACTCGGCTTTCACATGGCACTGGCCGTCGGACAGCACACCAACGACAAAGAACTGTCCTACTACGCGATGACACCCTCGGGCTTCGAATGGGAGGTCGGCTGGAACCCGATCGTCGTCGACGAGAAGACGTGGGAGCCGAGCACACATCAGGGCATCAGCATCTGGGGCCACACCCGCGAGGGGCAGACCATCATCGAGAAACTCGGCCAGTTCAAGACCGCAGCGCAGTCGCTGCTGCACCGCGAAGACACCGTGCCCGCCCTGTCCGGCGCTGGCATCCGGGATAGCTGAACCGCGACGCCAATGCTGCGGAATAGAGGAGAAGCCGAATGACGACGAGTTCAGCGAGTCCCCTGCTGAAACCACTGCGTATCGGGCGCCTGAACGTTGCTGGGCGGCTGTACAAATCAGCAACGAGCGAGACCCGAGCAACCGACGACGGACACGTTACCGACGAGCTGCTGGAGTTCTACGAGCCAATGGTGCGCGCGGGCACTCCGTTGATCGTCACCGGAAATCTTTTCGTGTCACTGCAGGCGAAGTCGGCGGGTCGGCAGGCAGGGATCGATACCGACGACAAGAAGCCCGGCCTGCGTGATTGGGTGCAGCTTGCACACAACGGTGGCAGCCTTCTTATCGCGCAACTCAACCATGGTGGCCGCCAGATGCCCCGATCGTCTGATCCAGGCAAGGCCACCGTGTCGGCGTCGTCGGTTCGCGAACCTCTCTATGGGACCAAGCCCCGTCCCCTTCGGGCAGACGAGATACCAGCGTTGGTGGACACCTTCGCCGCCGCCGCTGCGCGCGCACAAGATGTCGGATTCGATGGTGTGCAGATCCACGCAGCGCACGGATACCTTCTCAGCGAGTTCCTCACCCCGCACACCAACCGCCGCACCGATGAATACGGCGGCAGCCTCGATAATCGGATGCGTCTAGTCCGCGAGGTATTCCAGGCGATACGGGCTCGGGTCGGAGACGACTTCCCAACCCTGTTGAAAATGAACGGCACCGACATGCTCCCGCTGCGCAAAGGGGCGACGACAGCTGAACTCGTGCGCGTCGCGAAGGTCATGGCCGACGAAGGTGTCGACGCAGTTGAAGTCTCCCGCGGTCACTATGAATCCTGGCCCGGAATGGTTCTGGGGCACTACAAGGGATTCATCAGCGGACAAGTCAAAGAGGGCTCGGGCACCAAAATGTCGCGGCGGCGACGCATGACCATGCTCGCCCTCGCACCCATCATCGAACGCGCCGCCGAACGTCTGGCACCTGGAGGTGAAGGATTCAATCTCCCGCAGGCCGAACAGTTCACCGCCCAACTCGCCATTCCGGTCATCTGCGTCGGCGGATTTCACACGACGAAGGGCATGGAATCGGCGATCGAGACGGGTCGATGTGATGCGGTGTCGGCAGCGCGGGCCTTTATCGCCGATCCCTACCTGTTCAAGAACGTACAGACGCCGACGCCCGGAAGACCGGCGTGCGGATACTGCAACGGTTGCATCGCCCGCTTCGGCGGAAAACCGATCGACTGCTACAACGACGAGATTCGTGCCCAAAAGGAGCGCATGCTTCGAGTCGAAGGAGTTCGATGAACGCTTCCGTCCCGACCACCTCGGCGATCTATCCGGTGCGCCTGAGGGCGGATCTGCCGCGCGACGTCGCGTACGCGTACTGGGCGGGAACGCACGCCGAGATCGTCAAACGTCTCCCGCACCTGGTGGAGTACAACCAGTATCACTTCTCGGCGGCCGACCACGGATACTGGCCGGCCACCGCTGCAGTCGGCACCATGGTTCCGTCATCGTGGCCGCTCGACGGGCTCACCGAGGTGCGATTACCCA
>JGI12627J18819_10000324_pt1 | contig 15584 bp, 27 predicted proteins | sample TexAe_OM1H0_M2_FD_18819 | JGI IMG/M metagenome (IMG submission 18819)
GCTGGCCAAGTCCGTAACCGGCGGCACCCCGGGCAAATGGAAATTCGACAAGGAGCACCGCTTTCTGTTCATCGACAAGATCGTTGGCGGCGCCATCCCGCGCGAATTCATTCCTCCCGTCGAGGCGGGCATCCGCGAAGCTCTCGATAACGGCGTTCTTGCTGGATTCACAATGGTGGATGTTGCCGTGGTTCTGATCGATGGCAGCTATCACGATGTGGACAGCAATGAAATGGCGTTCAAAATCGCGGGTTCCATGGCCTTCAAGGAAGCCTGCACTCGAGCCAAGCCGGTGCTGCTCGAGCCCATCATGAAAGTGGAAGTGGTGGTTCCGGAAGAATATATGGCGCAGGTCTTCGGCGACCTGAATTCCCGTCGCTCTGCCATTCAAGGCACGGAAAATCGCGCGGGAAGCAACGTCATTCGGGTGGAAGTGCCGCTCGCTCAGATGTTCGGCTACGCCACGGACTTGCGCAGCCGCACGCAGGGCCGAGCCACTTTCACCATGCATTTTTCGCATTACGCGGAAGCGCCGGCCTCGGTGTCGGAAGAAGTCATCAGCAAGACCACCGGCAAGGCGGCGAGGTAAAAGGTTGGTTTTGATTTAGAACGATTTCGAAACAGGAGCAGGAGAAGCAATGGCGAAGGAAAAATTTGAGCGCACNAAGCCGCACGTNAACATTGGCACCATCGGTCACATCGACCATGGAAAGACCACGTTGACCGCGGCAATCACCAAGGTGCTCAGCAAGCACAATCCGAAGGTTGCCTTCCGCGCGTTTGACACCATCGATAACGCGCCCGAAGAACGCGAGCGCGGTATCACGATCGCGGTTTCGCACGTCGAGTACGAAACCCCGAATCGTCATTACGCGCATATGGACTGCCCCGGCCACGCCGACTACATCAAGAACATGATCACCGGCGCGGCGCAGATGGACGGCGCGATTTTGGTCGTAGCCGCGACCGATGGACCGATGCCGCAGACCCGCGAGCACATCCTGCTCGCCCGTCAGGTGGGCGTGCCGTACATCGTCGTGTTCCTGAACAAGTGCGACATGGTCGAAGATGCGGAATTGCTCGAACTGGTCGAGCTCGAGGTTCGCGAGCTTCTGAAGAGCTACCAGTTCCCCGGTGATACCGTGCCAGTGATTCGCGGCTCCGCGCTGCAGGCTTTGAACGGTGACGCGAAGTGGGAAAAGAAAATCGAAGAGCTGATGGCCGCCGTCGACGAGAAGGTGCCACTACCGGTCCGCGACGTCGATAAGGCCTTTGCGATGCCCATTGAAGACATCTTCTCCATTTCCGGCCGCGGCACCGTCGTGACCGGAAGAGTCGAGCGCGGCAAAGTCAAGACCGGCGAAGAAGTCGAAATCGTCGGCTTCCGCGCGACGCAAAAGAAAGTCGTCACCGGCGTCGAAATGTTCAAGAAGCTTCTCGACGAGGGCCTTGCCGGCGACAACGTTGGCTTGCTCCTGCGCGGCACGGAAAAAGACGACGTGGAGCGCGGCCAGGTGGTATGCAAGCCGGGCTCGATCACGCCGCACACGAAGTTCAAAGCCGAAGCGTACGTGCTGACGAAGGAAGAAGGCGGGCGTCATACACCGTTCTTCACCGGCTATCGTCCGCAGTTCTACTTCCGCACCACGGACGTAACCGGTGACGTGAAGTTGCCGCAGGGCGTGGAAATGGTGATGCCGGGCGACAACGTGAGCTGTGAAGTCACGCTGATCACGCCGGTGGCGCTCGAGAAGGGTTTGCGGTTCGCGATTCGTGAAGGCGGCCACACTGTGGGCGCCGGCGCGGTCACGGAGATTCTCGAGTAACGCCATGAGACAAGGAGACAAAATTCGCATTCGTCTGAAGGCGTACGATCACAGGATTCTGGACCAGTCCACGCGCGAAATCGTGGAAACGGCGAAGCGGACAGGCGCCGATGTTGCCGGTCCGATTCCTCTGCCTACAACCATCAACCGCTGGACGGTTTTGCGTTCGCCGCACGTGGACAAGAAGTCGCGCGAGCAGTTCGAAATGCGCACCCACAAGCGGCTGATCGACATCCTCGAGCCCACACCCGATACGGTGGACGCGCTGATGAAGCTCGATCTGCCTCCGGGCGTGGACGTGGAAATCAAGGCCTTCGGCCACGCGGCGAAGTAGGTGGGTTGCTGATATCGGATCGCTGATATCTGATATCCCGGCAGGAAAAGCAGGAATTTAGATTCGAGCAGCCAATACCGGAAGGGCACGCTGCTAAGAGAGAGACGAAAAAATGGCCGTCGACGGAATTATTGGAGTCAAGTTGGGCATGACGCAGGTCTTCGCCGAAGACGGCAACCTGGTAGGTTGCACCGTTCTTCAGGCAGGGCCGTGCGTTGTGGTTCAGCGCCGCACAAAGGAAAAGGACGGCTACGACGCCGCCCAGCTCGGCCTGGTGGAATTCGTCAAGCCGCAGCGCGTGAACAAGGCGCTTACCGGCCACTTCAAGAAAGCCAATGTGGCGCCCGTCAAGGTTCTCAGGGAAGTCCGCATCGCCGAATCGAAGGACGAAACAAAGGTCGGCGATCGCGTGCTTGTCGAAAACTTCAAGGCCGGCGAGCTTGTTGACGTTACAGGCGTCAGCAAGGGCCGCGGCTTCGCTGGTGGCGTCAAGCGCTGGCACTATGCCGGCGGCGACGCTACGCATGGCTCGATGTTCCATCGCGCTCCGGGCGGTATCGGCGGCAGTTCATTTCCGTCGCGCGTGTGGAAGAACCAGCACTTCCCGGGACACATGGGCAACGCCAGGGTCACTGCGAAGAACTTGAAAGTGATCAAGGTCGATACCGACGAGAACCTGCTGTTGGTTCGCGGTTCGGTGCCCGGGCCAAGTGGAACCTACATTTTCATCCACAAGGCCAAGAAAGCCGCGAAGAAGGCGAAGTAAGGACTCGAAACAGCGAGATTGAGAGAGCGAGAAAAGATATGCCGGTCGTAGATGTCGTAAATCTGGATGGCAAGAAGGTCGGCCAGGTCGAACTGGCGGACACGGTCTTCGGCGCCGAGGTGAACAAGCACCTGCTGCACGAGGCTTCGCGGTGGTATCTTGCGGGTCTGCGTCGCGGCACCCACAAGACCAAGGAAAAGAGCGAAGTCAGCGGCGCCGGCCGAAAGCTCTGGCGGCAGAAGGGCACCGGTCGCGCGCGCATCGGCTCGATTCGTTCGCCTTTGTGGCGCCATGGCGGCACCGTTCACGGCCCGAGGCCGCGCAGCTACGAATACGCTCTGCCGAAAAAGATGTTGCTCGGCGCGCTGCGTTCGGCTCTTTCCGCGAAACTCGCAGAGCAGAAACTGACGATTGTAGATGCCTGGTCGCTTGAAACGCACAAGACCAAGGCGCTGCGCACCGCGCTCGACAAATTGAATGCCGAGAAAACCACGCTCCTGGTCGCGCATGGCGATAACCGCAACCTCGAGCTCGCCAGCCGCAATATGGATGGCGTGAAGCTTTCAGCAACCAACGTTCTGCAGCCTTACGATGTGCTGCGTCACGATCGTCTGGTGGTTTCAAAGGATGCCGCGGCCCGTCTGGTTCGCGCGCTTGATCCGGACCGCGAGCCCGTCGAAGCTCCGCATGTCGAATCGATTGCTCCGGCGCCTGCGCCCAAAAAGGAAGCAGCGCCAAAAGCAGCTGCGAAGCCTGCGGCCAAGAAGCCAGCGGCAAAAAAGCCGGCAACCAAGAAGGGGAAGGAATAAACGATGGCAGCCCCTCACTATCAGATTATTCGGCGTCCCATCATCACCGAGAAGGGACTCGGCGTGAAGGAGACGCAGCACACCGTGGTGTTTGAAGTCGCCGCGGGCGCCAGCAAGACCGAAATCAAGGAAGCGGTGCAGCAGATCTTCAACGTGAAGGTCACCGACGTTCGCACCGCCAACTTCCACGGCAAGATGCGCCGCCGCGGCCAGAATGAAGGCTACCGGCGCGACTGGAAGAAAGCGTACGTGAAACTCGCCGAAGGCGAAAAGATGATCGAGTACGCGGAGAATTTGTAGGGCCCGGGACAGATCAGAATGGACGGACCGCCTGACGGGCGGAGATTTAGAAGGTAGAGGCAGAGATGGGACTTAAGAGTTTTAATCCATACACGGCGTCGCGGCGCTTCATGACCGTGCTCGATAAGAGCGAGATCACCAAGCACACGCCCGAAAAGAGCCTGATCGAGCCCAAAAAACGCTCTGGCGGGCGCAACAATCAGGGCGAGATCGTCATCTGGCACCGTGGCGGCGGCCACAAAAAGCAGTATCGCGTGGTCGATTTCCGCCGTGATAAGCATGGCGTCCCCGCCAGGGTGGAAGCGATTGAATACGACCCGAACCGCAGCGCCAATATCGCTCTCTTGCACTATGCCGACGGCGAAAAGCGCTACATCCTCCATCCCGTCGGGCTGGAAGTCGGCGCAACCGTTTCGACTGGCGAGAACGCGGACATTCTTCCCGGCAACGCCTTGAAGATCCGCAACATTCCTCCAGGCACCATGGTGCACAACCTTGAACTCTATCCCGGCCGCGGCGGCCAGGCAGTTCGCACCGCCGGCGCCTCGGCCAGCTTCTTAGTAAGGAAGGCGACCTCGCTCTAGTGAAAATGCCCTCCGGCGAAGTTCGCAAGTTCTCGGTCGACTGCATGGCCACCGTCGGTCAGGTTGGCAATCTCGACCACGAGAACGAAACATTCGGCAAGGCGGGCCGCACGCGTTGGCGCGGAAAGAAGCCAACCGTTCGCGGCGTAGCAATGAACCCGGTGGATCACCCGCACGGTGGTGGTGAAGGCCGCGTGAAGGGCAATCACCCGCAAACCCCTTGGGCTTTCCCGACGCTCGGCAAAAAGACGCGTCACAACAAGCGCACCGATCGCATGATCGTGGAGCGCCGCAAGTAAAGACAGTTTTCGGTTCTCGGTTGTAGGTTTCAGTTTTACGTCTGAGAGAGGACAGCAAAGCGGATGGTAATGAAGTGGGAAGGTTTCAGTCTCAGGTTCCAAGTTCCGAAGGCCTTACTTAGAACTGAAAACTGATAACTGACGACTGGTAAAGACGGGGCGCAATCCTGAACGAGAGCGCCCAGGGTAGAAACAAGCAAGAACGCAGATCCTGGCTGGCGAGAGCAGAGTCGGCTGGGGAGAGCGAAAACCATGCGAGCGACACGAACAACACGCACCGCGGGACGCCGGTCACGGCTAGTAAAGCGGACGGCCAAGCGGGCAGTAAAACCAGCGGCGGCGAAAGCCACCGCGAAACCAGCGGCCAAACTGGTCGCGCCACCCGAACCGGTTCTCTACAAGTTGTGCAAGCCGGGCTGGGCGGTGATTGTAGAACGCATACCGAACGCGCTGGGTACGCGCTTCGTTTGCCCGTTCTGTCCGAAATCGCATCGTGTGCCCGGTCCGGTGCGTGGTTTTAAGAAGATGCGGCACGCCCAGTGGGGGCGCTTGCGCCGCGTGGAGGAATAAGGAAGCGATGGCACGTTCACTGAAGAAGGGGCCGTTTGTCGACGGCCACCTGCGCGAAAAGGTCGAAGGCCTGAATGCGCGCAATGAAAAGAAGGTTGTGAAGACGTGGTCGCGGCGGTCGACGATCGTGCCGGATATGATCGGGCACACCATCGCGGTCCACAACGGAAAGAAATTCATCCCCGTCTATGTGACCGAGCAAATGATCGGGCACAAGCTGGGCGAGTTTGCTCCGACGCGCCAGTTCAAGGGCCACGCCGTGAAGGCGGCACTTGAGAAGGCGGCCGGTGTGGCTCCGGCAGGAGGCGGCGCAGCGCCAGCAGCAGCGGCACCCGCGCCGAAGGCATAAGCAATGGCCGAGGTACAAACACAAGCACCCCTGGGTTCGATTGAAGCTCACGCGATGGCGCGGCATGTGCGGATGTCGCCGCAAAAAGCGCGCCTCGTGATTGATCTGATTCGTGGGCAGAAGGCGCAGGACGCGTTGCAGTCGCTCCGCTATACGCCGAAGCGCGCCGCCAAGCACATTGAAAAAGTGCTGCGCAGCGCCATCGCCAACGCCGAGAAAAAGGCGGAAGACTCCGGCGCGCCGCTCGACGTCGATCAGCTCTATGTGAGCAAGTGTTTCGTGAACGAAGGCTCGCGCTGGAAGCGTTTGCGCCCCGCGCCGATGGGCCGCGCGTTCCGTTATCAGAAGCGCACCGCGCACATCTGGGTCGGCGTGAGCGAGCACCACGTCGCCGCCGCCGAGCGCGTTGCGGCCAACATCGCCGAGGCCGAAGCCCAGAAGGGCGTACGTGGTACTGCGCGGCGCGTTCGCAAGGCTTTGACCGGTAAGCAAGCTCCCGGGAAGAAGGGGAAGAAGTAGTCGGCCTGCTGAGGGCCGCACGAAGGAAAAGACATGGGACAGAAAACACACCCTTACGGATTTCGCCTCGGCTACAACAAGCCTTGGAAGTCTCGTTGGTATGCGGACCGCGATTACGCCGACCTGCTCCACGAAGACGTAAAGCTCCGCAGGGAACTGAAGGAACGGCTGAAGAGCGCTGGCGTCAGCTCCATCGATATCGAGCGTGCGGCCAACAAGCTGGTCGTGCGCATCGCCACGGCACGGCCCGGCATCATTATCGGGCGCAAGGGCGCGGAAATCGACAAGCTGAAGCAGGAAGTTTCCAAGCGCACAAAGCGCGAAGTACACATCGATATCGTCGAAGTGCACCGTCCGGAACTCGATGCCACGCTGGTCGCGGAATCGATTGCACTACAGCTTGAAAAGCGCGTGGCGTTCCGCCGCGCGATGCGCAAGGCCGTGGATTCGGCGCTGCGTTTCGGTTGCAAAGGGATCAAGGTGCGCGTTGCTGGCCGCTTGAACGGCGCGGAAATCGCCCGCAAGGAATGGTACCTGCAGGGTCGCCTCCCGCTGCAAACGCTGCGCGCGGACATCGATTACGGCACTGCCGAAGCGCAAACCACGTACGGCGTGATTGGCGTGAAGTGCTGGATCTACCAGGGCGAAAACATTCCTCGCCGCACCAGGCGGGAGGAATCGAAGCCCGAAGCCGTGTCCGTCGCCTGAGCGGGCGGTTGGGCTGGCAAGCGAAAGAATTGGGGAAGCGAGAGCAAAACGATGTTGATGCCGAAGAAGGTGAAGTACCGAAAGCAGCAGCGCGGCCGCCGCAAAGGCAAGGCCTGGCGCGGTGGGAGTCTCGCGTTTGGCGAATACGGCCTGAAGGCGCTCGAAAATGCCTGGATTACCGATCGCCAGATTGAAGCTTCGCGCGTAGCCATCACACGCTTCATCAAGCGTGGCGGCAAATTGTGGATCCGCATCTTCCCGGATAAGCCGTTCACGAAGAAGCCGGCCGAAACCCGTATGGGTAAGGGCAAGGGAGCGCCGGAGCGCTGGGTGGCGGTCGTGAAACCCGGGCGCATCATGTTTGAAATGGCGGGTATTGACGAACCGACCGCGCGCGAAGCGCTGGAGCTGGCGGCACACAAGCTCCCGATTCCCACCAAATTCGTTTCCCGCGCAGGAGGAATCTGACGATGGCCCGGCGTATTGACAAGATTCGCGAGGAAGGCGCTACCGAACTTCAGGCGCGCGAAAAGGACCTGGTGGAGCAGATTTTCCGGCTGCGTTTTCAGCTGACCACCGGACAAGCCGAAGCGCTGAAGCGTCTTCGGGAAGCAAGAAAAGATCTCGCGCGCGTTAAGACGCTTCTGCGCGCTCAGGAATTGACCGCCGGTGCTAAGCCGGTGAAGGCAGGTAAGGCGTAATGACAACGGAAACGCAAGCAGCGGTGGCACCGGCGCGCGGCGAAAAGACTGAACTCGTCGGCAAGGTGACCAGCGCCAAGATGGAAAAGACGATTGTGGTCGAGGTGCAGCGGCTCGTGCAGCATCCCAAGTACCGCCGCGTCGTCCGCATTTCGAAAAAATTCTATGCGCACGACGAAAGGCGCGAAGCCAAGCAGGGCGACACCGTTCGGATCGTGTCCTCGCGCCCGCTTTCGCGCCTCAAGCGCTGGCGCTTGAAGGAAGTGCTGACGCCTTCCGCGTCGGCAAAGAAGTAAGGACAGGGGAGCCGAACCATGATTCAGATGCGAACCTGGCTGACGGTGGCTGACAATTCCGGAGCGCGGAAGCTCATGTGCATCCTCCCGGTCGGCGGCGATGCGGGATTGAAGGCCGGCCTCGGAGACATTGTCACCGCTTCGGTGAAGGAAGCGACGCCGGAGAGCCAGATTAAAGAAGGCAAGGTTGTGAAGTGCGTGATCGTCCGGATGCGCAAAGAACAGCGCCGCAAAGATGGCACTTACATCCGTTTCGATGACAACGCCGCGGTTCTGATTAACGACGCCGGCGAGCCCGTGGGCACCCGCGTTTTCGGGCCGGTGGCGCGCGAGCTGCGTGAAAAGAAGTTCACCAAAATCGTTTCGCTGGCTCCGGAGGTTTGGTAGGCCATGGCTCAGGCAACTGTGAAGCAGTTCACCATCAGCGTCCGTAAGGGCGACAACGTCCGCGTGATGACCGGCAAGGATGCGGGCAGGAACGGCCGCGTGCTTTCCATCAACCCGCGCAAGAACACCGTTATCGTCGAGCACGCCAACATCATCAAACGGCACACGCGCCCCAACCCGGCGAAGAACATCAAGGGCGGCATCGTAGAGAAGGAAGCGCCCATCAACGTTTCCAACGTCATGATCGTTTGCAGCAGTTGCAATAAGCACGCCCGCGTCGGCCACAACGTTTTGCCCGACGGCAGCAAGGTCCGCGTCTGCAAGCGCTGCGGCACCACGCTCGATAAGTAAGGTTTGGAAGGAACTGGACAGGCATGAAGAGTCGATTGCACGAAAAATACAGCAAGGAAACCACGCCGGCGCTGATGAAGCGCTTTGGCTGGAAGAACATCATGGCGGTGCCCAAGCTCCAGAAGATCACCGTCAATATCGGTCTCGGCGAAGCCAGCCAGAACGTCAAGCTGCTGGACACGGCCGCCGTCGAGCTTGGTCAGATCACCGGTCAGAAGGCCATCATCACCCGCGCCAAGAAGTCCATTGCGAATTTCAAGATCCGCAAAGGCATGCCCATCGGCTGCGCGGTCACGCTGCGTGGCGAGAAAATGTACGAATTTCTCGACCGGCTCTGCAATGTGGTGCTGCCTCGCGTGCGCGACTTCCGCGGATTGCCTTCCAACGCCTTCGATGGCCGCGGCAATTACACCCTGGGCCTGAAGGACCAGTTGGTGTTCCCGGAAATTGACTATACGCGCGTGGACAAGATCAAGGGCATGAACATCACCCTTACCACCACCGCGAAGAACGACGAAGTAGGACGCGAACTGCTCAAGGGCCTTGGTTTTCCCTTGCGCGAAAAAGGAGCCGCACAATAAATGGCACGCACCGCAAAAATCGCCAAGACCCTGAAGAAGCCCAAGTTCAAGGTTCGCGTGCGCAATCGCTGCCGTGTCTGTGGCCGCGCCCGCGGCTATATCCGCAAGTTCCAAATGTGCCGCATTTGTTTCCGCGGCATGGCTCTCAAGGGAGAGATCCCTGGAGTCGTGAAATCGAGCTGGTAGGAGCCAGATAGGAAAATTATGCAGACGGATCCCATTGCCGATTTTTTGACCCGAGTTCGCAACGCCACGGCCGCCAAGCACCAGCGCGTGGACGTCCCGGTTTCGAAGCTCAAAACCGAGATTGCCCGTATTCTTAAGGAAGAGGGTTACATCTCGACCTACAAACTGGTCGAGGAGAGCAAGACGCGCAAGACTCTGCGTATCTTTCTCAAGTACACGCCGGACCGCCGCAGCGTGATCACCGGCATGAAGCGCATTTCGCGCCCGGGCCAGCGCAACTACCTGGGGTCCGAGGAAATCACCCCGGTCGTCGGCGGGCTCGGCATCAGCATCTTGACCACGCCGAAAGGCCTGATGACCGGCCGCGCCGCGCGCAAGGCCAATGTCGGCGGCGAGATTCTTTGCGAGGTCTGGTAGTTGGGTTTCTAGGGGAGCAGCCTGCTGCGCCCCAGTTGAGCGAGGAAGCAGAGAGATCGAGGGAAGGAAGACGCAGCACATGTCACGTATTGGTCGCAAACCGATTCCAGTGCCCGCGGGCGTGAAGATCAACACCTCGGGCGGCAAGGTCGAAGTGCAGGGCCCCAAGGGCAAACTCAATGTGCTCGTGCCCCGGCAGATCCGCTTGGAGCAGAAAGACGGCGTGCTCACTGCGATTCGCGATAACGAAGAACACCGCGCGCTGCACGGTCTCGCTCGGGCGCTTCTGGCCAACGCCGTTCTTGGCGTTACGCAAGGTTTCAAGAAGGAGCTAGACATCGTCGGTGTCGGATATCGCGCCGAGCTCAAGGGCAAGGTTGTTTCGTTTGCTCTCGGCAAATCGCATCCTGTGGAATTTCCGATTCCCGAGGGCATTCAGATTGCCGTGGATAAGCAGACCCACCTCGTGGTCACCGGCGCCGATAAGGCGCAGGTGGGCCAAGTGGCTGCGAATCTCCGAGCGCTGCGCCCGCCCGATCCGTACAAGCAGAAGGGCATCCGCATTACCGGCGAGCGCCTGAAGAAGAAAGCGGGCAAGGCCGGAGCCAAGGCTGGCGCCGCGTAGGAAGAAAGTTTTCAGTTATTTTCAGTTATCAGTTTTAAGTAGTCAGTTTCGGAACTTAGGATTTAGGGCGGATGACGGAAGACCGGGAATTTTGCAGGCTCCGCGTTTTGAGGCGGGCAGCTTGAAGGAAAGAAGTTTTGAGTTGTCAGTTCGAAGCAATAGGTTCGACGGTTTTACCGAGAACTTATGACTGAAAACTGAAAACTGTAAGGGAGAAACAAAGTGGCATCGGTACCAGTTCGCAAGTTATCGAAAGATGAGGCTCGGCAGCGGGTTCACGCCCGCGTGCGCACCCGCGTTTCCGGCACTCCGGAGCGTCCGCGGCTCAGCGTTTACCGCTCTGTGGGTCACATTTACACTCAGGTCATCGACGATCGCAGCGGGCGCACGCTTGCTTCGGCCAGCTCTGTCGACAAGGAAACCAAGAAGGGTTTGAAGGGCGGTGGCAACATCGCTTCCGCCAAGACCGTCGGCAAGATCATTGCCGAGCGCGCCAAGGCGGCCGGTGTCAGCAAGGTGGTGTTCGACCGCGGCGGTTACAAGTATCACGGCCGCGTCAAGGCGCTCGCAGACGCGGCGCGGGAAGCGGGGTTACAGTTCTAATTTATGTCGAAGCAAATTTTGCGTGAAAGTCTGGCGGTTCGGCGGCTTCTGGAAGTCAATCCTTCCGACCTGAAGGACGATGTGATCGCCATCAACCGCGTTACCAAGGTCGTTAAGGGCGGCAAGAACTTGAGCTTCTCCGCTCTTGTTGTCGTCGGCGATAGCCACGGCCACGCCGGCTTCGGCATGGGCAAGGCTCGCGAAGTCCCCATGGCGATCAAGAAGGGGATCGAGCAGGCCAAAAAGAATTTGATCAAGTTGAACCTCAAGGGCTCCACGATTCCGCACCAGGTCACCGGCTGGTACGGCTCGGCACAGGTGCTTCTGAAGCCGGCCTCGGAAGGCACCGGCGTGATTGCCGGAGGCCCGGTGCGTAAGGTCATGCAGGTCGCGGGGATTCAGAACGTGCTGACCAAGTCGCTCGGCACCTCCAACCCGCACAACGTGGTCAAGGCGACGTTTGCCGCGCTACTCGGTCTGAAGGACGCCAAGCAGGTTGCCGAGACCCGCTCGAAGACTGTGGAAGAAGTGAGCGGGAAGCCGCCCAAGCCCGAAAAGACAGAAAAGACCGAAAAAGTCGAAAAGGCGGCAGGGGAATAAAGCATGCCAGGCGAAAAGAAGGGCGCGAAGAGCGCCGGCACGGTGAAGGTAAAGTGGGTCAAGAGCTTTATCGGCTGCACCGACGATATGCGGCAGACGATTCGCGGCCTCGGCCTGCGCAGAATGCATCAGGTGGTCGAGCGCCAGGATACGCCGGCGATTCGCGGCATGATCCACAAGGTGCGCCATCTTGTGGAAGTGGTGGGGTAAGGCATGGCTGACAAAAAGAAAAAAGAGCACAACACGGTTTCTCTGTCGACCCTCGGCCCGCCCAAAGGCTCGCGCAAGCGCAAAGTGCGCGTGGGCCGCGGCATGGGTTCCAAGCTCGGCAAGACCGCCGGTTCCGGCAACAAGGGCCAGAAGTCCCGGCGCGGCTATTCGCGCCGCCGTGGATTTGAAGGCGGGCAGATGCCGTTGCATCGCCGGATCCCGAAGCGCGGCTTTCATAACCCTTTTGGCGTGAAATATTCGGTCATCAACCTTGAGGAACTTAACGTTTTCCCCGCGGGCGAAACGGTCACGCCGGAATTGCTGCGCGCACATGGCTTCATCCGCCGCGCCAGCGACCCGATCAAAGTTCTCGGCGATGGCGAGCTCAGGAACAAGCTCACCATTCACGCCCATGCTTTCAGCGCTTCCGCCAAGGAGAAAATCGCCAGGGCTGGCGGCGCATTTGAGGTGGTAGCGTAATCCGCTGCACCGAGGAACCGGTATGAATCGATTCTTTCAAGCTTTCGCGAATCTTTTCCGGATCGAAGATCTGCGGAACCGCCTGTTCTTTACCCTGGCGCTTCTCGCGGTCTATCGCCTTGGTGCGCACATTCCCACGCCCGGCATCAACACCGACGTGTTGGAACAATTGTTCAAGCAGTCGGCGGGCTCCGTGCTCGGCATTTTCGATCTTTTCAGCGGCGGCAACTTCCGCCGGCTCACGATTTTCGCGCTTGGTATCATGCCGTATATCACCTCGTCGATCATCTTGCAGTTGATGACCGTGGTGTTTCCTTACCTCGAGCGCCTGCAGAAAGAAGGCGAGCTCGGCCGGCGCAAGATTACGCAGTACACCCGCTACCTGACGATTGTTCTCAGCATTATCCAATCGTCGACGATCGCCACCACCTTGCAGTCGCAAGCGCTTGGTGGCCAGTCGCTGGTCTACCACCCGGGTATCGGCTTCACGCTGATGACCATCCTCACGCTGACGACCGGTTCGGCCTTCATCATGTGGCTTGGCGAGCAGATCAGCGAACGCGGCATTGGCAACGGCATGTCGCTCATCATCTTTGTCGGCATCGTCGTTGGTCTGCCCCGCGCGATTTTGGACCTGTACGAAAAGGCTAAGACGCAGGCGTGGGGCGCATTTACTCCCATGGCCATCATTCTGCTCCTCGCCTTGATGGTTGGCGTTGTGGCATTCATCGTCTTCGTTGAGGGCGCACAGCGTCGCATCCCGGTGCAGTACGCCAAGCGCGTTGTTGGGCGCAAGATGATGGGTGGTCAGTCCACCTATCTTCCGCTGCGTGTGAACTCCGGCGGCGTGATTCCGCCGATTTTTGCCAGTTCTTTGCTGGCTTTTCCTGCGACTGCGGCGTTGCTTCTCGGCACGCGCTGGCCCTTCGTTAAGAAAATTGCAGACACGCTGAGATGGGGCGAGCCGCTCTATACGGTCATCTACGTCGCGATGATCATTTTATTCGCCTTCTTCTACGTCGGCATCGTTTTCAATCCGACCGAGCTCGCCGACAACATGCGCAAGAACGGCGGCTTTATCCCTGGGATTCGTCCCGGACGCAGCACTTCGGAATATGTCAGCACGATTTTGAAACGGTTGACGTTCATCGGCGCGGTCTATCTGGCGCTGGTTTGTCTGTTGCCGGAATGGATGATTGCCGGTATTCACCTGAACCACCTCCCGTACTGGCTCGGTGGCGACTGGTTTGACCGGCATTTTCCCGGCTGGATTTTGAACGGTCTTGGTGTGGCGTTTTATTTTGGTGGCACTTCGCTCCTAATCGTGGTCGGTGTGGCGATGGATACGGTGCAGCAGCTTGAGGCACAACTCGTCATGCGAAACTACGAAGGCTTCGCGCGGAAGGGACGGTTGCGCGGCCGTCGCTAAGTTAAGGGAGACGACAACGTGGCGCTGGAACAGCGTCCTGTTGCAAAACTCGACCGCGCGGTGATTTTTCTTGGGCCTCCGGGTTCCGGGAAAGGCACGCAGGCAAAAGTGCTGGCCGCCAAATACGGCATACCGCACTTGTCGACCGGCGACATGCTTCGCGAACACGTCGCCCAGGGCACGCCGCTTGGCTTGAAGGCCAAGCCGATTATGGAGCGGGGCGAACTGGTGCCCGATTCGCTGGTGCTGAAGATGGTGGCCGCGCGAATTGAACGGCCCGATTGCAGTCACGGATTTGTGTTCGATGGTTTTCCGCGGACCGTCACCCAGGCGAAGTATCTGGGTGAGTTGCTGAAGCAGCATGGCTTCAAGCCGCCGATCGTGATTCACATGGTCATCGGCAACGCGCTGCTGCTCCGGCGCTTGACGGGACGCAGGACCTGCAAGGTTGGCGGCGAGATTTACAATATCTACGACCGCCCGCCCAAGGTCGAAGGCATTTGCGATAACGACGGCGGTGAATTGATTCAGCGTCCGGACGATCGCGAAGAAGTGATCAGGCAGCGGTTGCATGCGTACGAAAAGCAAACCGCTCCGCTGGTCAACTACTACCGGCGGCTCGGGCTGTTGCATGAAATCGATGCCAGCAAGAGCGTGCAGGAAGTGGAGCGCGAGATCGATCAGGTGGTTGCCGGCATTAGCGGAGCGCGTTAGATGGCGATTCAATTACGCAGCGCCGCTGAACTCGAGAAGATGTACCGCGCCGGCCAGGNCGTCTACGAAGTTTTGAGCGCGCTCCGGCCGCAGGTAAGGCCGGGGATGAGCACGATGGACCTCGAGAGGCTTGCCGAGGACATCATCGCGAAAAGGCCCGGCAAGGCCGCGTTCAAGGGGTATCGCGGGTATCCCTGCGTGCTATGCACGTCGGTGAACAGCGAGATCGTTCATGGGATACCATCGCCGAAGCGGAAGTTGCGTGAAGGCGACATCGTCTCGATCGATTTTGGGATGGAAGTCGACGGGTACTTTGGCGATTCGGCTGTCACCGTCCCCGTGGGGCACATCAGCCCGGAGCTGCAGAAGCTTCTCGATGTGACCCGCGAATCGCTGGACCGCGCGATCGACAAAATGCGCCCGGGCAACCGGCTGGGCGATGTCGGGCACGCGGTGCAGAGTTGGGTGGAGCAGCACGGCTTTTCGGTTGTGCGGGAGTTTGTGGGTCACGGCATCGGTACCAGGATGCATGACGAGCCCAACCTTCCGAACTACGGAGAACCGGGGCGCGGCACGCGTTTGCAGGAAGGCATGGTCATCGCCGTTGAACCGATGGTGAATGCCGGCCGTCCGGAAGTGCAGATGCGCGGCGAATGGGTGGCGGAAACCGCCGATGGCAGTCCTTCGGCGCATTTCGAGCATACCGTCGCGGTCACCGCGAATGGCCCATGGATCTTGACCCGGCCGAAAGAGATGACCGGGCCGTCGTGGTAAGGGAATCGAACACGGGAGCATATGGCGAAGCAGCCGTTTGAAGAAAAGAAGAAGGGCGACTCCGGAAATCCAAAGGAGGACGCTATTGAAGTGATGGCCACGGTGATTGAGCCGTTGCCAAATGCGATGTTCCGGGTGGAACTGGAGAACAAGCACCAGGTGCTGG
>JGI12627J18819_10000326_pt1 | contig 15546 bp, 14 predicted proteins | sample TexAe_OM1H0_M2_FD_18819 | JGI IMG/M metagenome (IMG submission 18819)
GCTGCACCAGTGCGGTCTCCCCAAGAAGATGGCTCTGGAGCTCTTCAAGCCGTTCATCTATCACCGGCTCGAGCAGACCGGTCACTGCACCACAATCAAGCAGGCCAAGGAAATGGTGGAGCAGCAGGAACCGATCGTTTGGGACATCCTGGAAGAGGTCATTAAGGACCACCCGGTGCTCTTGAATCGCGCCCCAACCCTTCACCGCCTCGGCATCCAGGCTTTCGAGCCGGTGCTGGTCGAAGGCAAGGCGATCAAGATTCACCCGCTGGTCTGCACGGCGTTCAACGCTGACTTCGACGGCGACCAGATGGCGGTGCACATTCCGCTGTCTCCGGAAGCCCAGGTGGAAGCCAGCGTGCTGATGCTGGCCTCGCACAACATCCTGTCGCCCGCGTCAGGTCAGCCGATCACCGTGCCCACGCAGGACATGGTTCTCGGCCTGTACTACCTGACCAAGGCGAAGCCGGGAGCCAAGGGCGAAGGCCGGGCGTTCGCGAATATCGACGAAGTGCTGCTGGCTCTGGAAGCGGGCGAGGTCGAGACACTATCTCCGATCCGCCTGCGCTTCACTGGTGAAGTGATCGACCTGACCACCGCATACGACGATCAGGACATCACCCACACCGACGAAGTGCACTACGAGCGCAGCTTCCTCAACACCACCGTGGGCCGCGCCATTCTGAACGATCATCTTCCCGAAGGCATGCCATACATCAATGGCCTGCTCAAGAAGAAGGGTATCGGGCAGCTGGTGAACTATTGCTACCTGCGGTTTGGACTTGAGACAACGGTCAAGATGCTCGACGAGATCAAGTCGCTCGGGTTCCGGTTTGCGACCCGCGCGGGCCTGTCGATCGGCATCGATGACATGGTCGTGCCCGACAACAAAAAGACGCTGGTCAAGGACGCCGAGAAGCAGGGCGTGAACGTCCAGCAGCAGTACCTCGACGGCGCGATCACTAACGGCGAGCGCTACAACAAAGTCATCGAAATCTGGTCGGCGATTACGGAAAAGGTCGCGGACGAGATGTTCGGACAGATGCAGCAGCGCGACAAGGAAGGCCAGCTCAACCCGATTTACGTCATGGCCGACTCCGGCGCCCGCGGATCGAAACAGCAGATCCGCCAGCTGTCCGGAATGCGCGGCTTGATGGCTAAGCCCTCGGGCGAGATCATCGAGACGCCTATCACGGCGAACTTCCGTGAAGGGTTGACCGTGCTGGAGTACTTCATCTCGACCCACGGCGCCCGCAAGGGACTGGCGGATACCGCTCTCAAGACCGCGGATTCCGGCTACCTGACGCGCCGCCTGGTCGACGTTGCCCAGGACGTGATCATCAGCGAGTACGACTGCGGCACCGTGGACGGCATCTACGTTTCCGGTATCGTGGAAGCCGGCGAGATCATCGAACCGCTGCGCGACCGTATCGTTGGCCGCGTGTCGCTCGAGAAGATCAAGGACTACGACGGCAACGTCATCGTTGATATCAACCAGGAGATCACCGAAGACCTGGCAGGTTCGATCCAGGCAGCCGGCATTGAGCGGGTGAAGATCCGTTCCGTGCTGACGTGCGAATCGAAGCGCGGCGTCTGCGTGATGTGCTACGGCCGCAACCTGGCCTCCGGCCGGTTGGTCGAGCTGGGTGAGGCAACCGGTGTCATCGCAGCCCAGTCGATCGGCGAGCCTGGAACTCAGCTCACGATGCGTACCTTTCACATCGGTGGTACGGCATCGCGAGTCTCGGAGCAATCGCGCCTCGAAGCCAAAAACAATGGTGCGGTGCGCTTCATCAACCTGCAGACCGTCAAGGCAAAATCGGGCGACCTGGTGGTGATGAACCGGCAGGGTTCGATCGCGGTGGTCGATGAAAAGGGCCGCGAGCGCGAGCGTTACTCGGTGGTGTACGGCGCCAAAGTCAAAGTCAACGAGGGCGATCCGGTCACGCTGGGCCAGGTACTGGTCGAGTGGGATCCGTACACCTTCGCGATCCTGACGGAAATTGGCGGCACAGTCCAATTCAAAGACCTGCAGGAAGGCATCACTCTGCACGAAGAAGTGGACGAAGTCACCGGTCTGTCGCGACACGTGGTGGCCGATTCACCCGACGAGAAGCGCCAGCCGGCGATCGTGATCAAGGGCAAATCGAGCAAGCGCTACCTGATGCCGTCCCGCGCCCACCTGATGGTGGCCGATGGCGACACGGTATCGCCGGGCGACGTGCTCGCCAAGATCCCGCGCGAAACCACCAAGACCAAGGACATCACAGGTGGTCTGCCGCGCGTGGTCGAGCTGTTCGAAGCCCGCAAGCCGCATGAAACCGCGGTCATCAGCGAAATCGATGGCACGGTGAAGTTCGGCGAGGTCTCCAAGGGCCAGCGCAAAATCTACGTGGTCGCCGACAACGGCACCGAGAAGGAATACTCGGTTCCGCGCGGCGTTCACATCAACGTGCAGGAAGGTGAGCGCGTCAAGGCGGGTGAACCGCTGATGGACGGCCCGCTGAACCCGCATGACATTCTGGCGGTACTTGGCGAGAAGGAGCTGCAGTCTTACCTGGTGAACGAAATCCAGGAAGTCTACCGGCTCCAGGGCGTCAACATCAGCGACAAGCACATCGAGGTGATCGTTCGCCAGATGATGCGTTGGCGCAAGGTGGAAGACGTCGGAGACACGAGCTTCCTGCTCGAACAGCAGGTGGACAAGTTCCGCTTCGCCGAAGAGAACGACCGCGTGATCAAGGAAGGTGGACGTCCGGCAACCGGCCGCCCGCTGCTCCTCGGCATCACCAAGGCATCGCTCTCGACCGATTCGTTCATCTCCGCGGCGTCCTTCCAGGAGACCACGAGGGTGCTCACCGAAGCTTCCATCCAGGGAGCGGTCGATCACCTGCGCGGACTCAAGGAGAACGTCATCGTCGGCCGCCTCATTCCTGCCGGCACCGGCATGGAGTACTACCGCAACGTCCGCCTCTCGCCAGAAATGGAAGAGGCCGCCGCCAAGGTACAAGAAGAGGTTTCCGCTGCCTACGAAGAGGCGGAACGTGCCCTCGAAATGATGCGGCACGAAGGCGAGACCGAAGAGTTGGCTGCCGAGTAAGGTCAGGCAAAATCCGGAGGGGCGGCGTCGACCGCCCCTTCAGCTTCTTACCTTGCCTATGAATGCCAATCCCCAACATTTTGGACCGCACGAAGTTCGGCAGCGCATTTCGGAGTTGCACACCGCCGCTCCTCCCCCTACTCTTAAGCGTACAATGCTGCGCTTTTTCCGCCTGTTGCGCCTGGCGACGTGGCGCGCTTTTGAGCACGATCAGTTCGCTGTCGCCAAGGCCTCGGCGTACTCGTCGATCCTGACGTTTTTCCCCGCGCTGCTGGTTGTGGGCTCGGTGCTGGCCACCCTCAGCCGGGGCGACGCCTACCTGCGCGAGATTTCCTATGCCTTGGGCCGGATTCTTCCGGCCGGCTCCGCCACTGCCATTGCTTATCTGCGCGGGACATCCCAGCGTCCGGTCGGGCTGTTGGTCACCACATCTCTGCTGACCCTGTGGACTGCCTCCGGAACCCTGATTTCCTGGATGGAAGGCTTTCGGAATGCCTACACACTGCCGAAGACGTGGGGCCTGGTGAAAGAACGCCTGATCGCGTTTTCCCTGGTGATCATGGCCGGCATCCCTCTCACCGCGGCCACCGTGATGGTGGCTTTCGGCTCCGGAATTGAAACTCGTATCCTGTTCCATCTTGGACACGAATTCAGCCCGTATATCGTGATGCTGTGGGGAGCGATCCGGTGGGTAATCGCGACCCTGACCAGCATTGCCGTAATCGCGCTGATTTATCACAACGCGGTTCCGCGCACGCAACCCTGGCACAGCGTTTTGCCGGGAGCAACGTTGGCGACTGCTCTGTGGTTTCTGGCGACGACATTGTTCAGTGTTTATCTCCACAGCTACGCGGACTACAGCATCATTTACGGATCGCTGGGAGTGGGCATCGCGCTGCTGGTGTGGATGTACATGGTCTCGCTCATCGTGCTGATCGGGGCCGAATTCAATGCCATGCTGTTCCCGCGCGCGTTTCTTGGAAAAGAATTGCTGGAATCGAGCGCGGTGAACTCGCTCGCCCGCTAAGACGAAGTTTCGCACGCGGGATTCAGCTGTAAGCGCCCTTGGGGAGCTCCCGATACCATGGGCTGAACCACAAAAGGCTGAACCACAAATCGCGCTGCATTGCGCAGACCACTTCTACCTTTGGGGCCTCCGTCATCTTGGAGCTACCGATTTGAAACAGGGAAAGTTCGACCTGGTATCTGGCGATATTTCCACTCTGCATTCAGAAAGCGATCGAGTCGTCGCACTAGCCTTGCGCCCAGAGAACGGGCCCGGCGCGCTCCGCCGAGCCAAGATCATTGCCACCATCGGGCCTGCCTCGAATAGCGAAGTAATCCTGCGGGACCTGCTGCGCCTGGGTATGGATGTCGCCCGCCTGAACTTTTCTCATGGCACACATGAGGAGCATGCACGCAACATCCAGCGGATTCGGCGCGCGGCACGCAAGGAAGGCCGCACGGTTTGCATCCTGCAGGACCTGCAGGGGCCAAAAATCCGCACTGGGCGTCTCAAAGGCCACGAGCCCGTGCCGCTGAAATCTGGCACTCAGGTTACGATCACGCCGCGAGATGTTCTCGGCACGTCCACCTTAATCCCCACCACCTTTGTCCGGCTTGCTCGCGAGGTGACCCCGGGCGCCCGCATTCTGCTGTCCGATGGGCTCATTGAACTGCGTGTCAGCCGGGTGCGCGGGGAGGACGTGGACTGCGGTGTGGTGAATGGTGGAGTTCTGGGGGAGCACCAGGGCATCAACCTGCCAGGGGTTGCCCTGACGATCCCCGCGCTTACGGATAAGGATCGCAAGGATCTGGAATTCGGGCTCAAGCACGACGTCGACATGATTGCGATTTCATTCGTACGCTCAGCGGCCGATGTGCGCGAGGTGAAGCAACTGATCCAGGATCAGGGCCGCGAGGTGCCGGTTATTTCCAAGCTCGAAAAGCCGCAGGCGCTGGAGCAGTTGGAGGACATCATCGAAGCATCGGATGGCGTGATGGTGGCGCGTGGGGATCTGGGGGTCGAGATGCTTCCGGAGCAGGTGCCAATCATTCAGAAGCACGTCATCCGGCGGGCGGCCGAGTGGCGGAAACCGGTTATTATCGCAACCCAGATGTTGGAGTCGATGATCGAAAATCCCCGCCCCACGCGCGCCGAAGCAAATGACGTGGCGAATGCCATCTTCGATGGCACGGATGCGGTGATGCTTTCGGCCGAAACCGCAAGCGGACAGTATCCCCGCGAGACTGTGACCATGATGAGCCGCATTGTTGTCGAGGCGGAACACCACATCGCGTCCTCGAGCGAATTGCGCCGGCGCCGCGATCGCCGGCAATTGTCTGTGGCGGAAGCCATCTGCGAGTCCATCGCGCACGCAGCCGAGGATCTGCCCATGGGTGCGATTGCCGTGTTCACCGAGACCGGCAACACCGCCCGTATGATTTCGAAGTACCGGCCGCGGGTGAGTATTTACGCATTCAGCCACACCGCACCTGTGTGCAATCGAATGAACCTGTTGTGGGGCGTGCATCCCGTGCAGAGAAGGGAGCAGGCGTCGTCCGCGGAAGACATGGTCGATACCGCAGAACGCCAACTGCTACACCTGGGGCAACTCAAGCCGGGAGATGTGCTGGGCGTGGTTGCTGGCACGCAGATGGCTTCCGGGTCGACCAACTTCATGCGCCTGCACACGGTGACGGAACCGGCTGCAGGAGCGACCGGGAAAAAGAAGCGCCGCCGGAAGACAGCGAAGAAGTAACCGCAGGAGTGATACGACCGTGTCGAAGGAAATCCTATCCGTCGCGGTTTTTGCGCCTGAGGAGGGCTATGAGCAGCAGGCTCTCGCGACCGTGCGCGAACTTTCGGGCGTGCTCCGGGAGAATGGCTACAGCCGCGATATTCTTTATCGAGGGGCCGAGGGCGAGTACGTGCTGGTGCGCTACTGGAAGTCGGACGAAGCGCGCCGGCAAGCGCTGGAAGATCCCGAGGCCCAGCGCCGATGGGCAAGACTGGCGCACGAGATCCGCATTCTGAAGGTGTATGAGAGCCTGGAAGAAGTAGGGATGTGATGGGTGCAGCTATTGCCTTGAGCGGTCAGCTGGTGAGTCCCTTGCTCTTAGCGCTTTAATTCTTAGCTGTCCCGATGGAGCCGCGGGATTCTCGCTGCTTGACTGCGACCCGCGAGTCGGACAGGTGAGGATGCCATACGGGTTCTCATCCGCTGGTCGGGCGGGGATGCCCGTCTCTCCATCGCTTCGGAAGTGAACCCCGCAGGGGCGGTATTCATTAGCCCAGCGCGCAGCGCTGGGTGAGTTGCGACAATCATTCGAGCCCGCTTCAGCGGGCGACAGCATCATGCCTGACGTCGAGCTCTTCTCCGATGCCTCTGTACAACCGGCGGTGCGCGCGTACTTGCATCGTGCGGCCAGCCCCAACGGAAACGGGCTGGTTTTATCTCATGGAGCTGGGTCCAATGCGCGGGCGCCACTCCTGGTGGCTCTCGCGGACGCGTTTGCCGAGGCGGGGTTCAGCGTGCTCCGATGCGACCTTCCATTCCGGCAAGTGAGGCCGTATGGTCCTCCCGGGCCGGGCGATGCGGGTCGAGATCGAGCTGGCTTGAAGAATGCCCTCGCTGCCTTGCGCCGACTCGTCGCGGGGCGCCTTTTTCTTGGCGGGCATTCCTACGGCGGACGACAATCCACAATGCTTTGCGCAGAGGAAATCGGCATTGCGGAAGGGCTACTGCTGCTTTCCTATCCTCTGCACCCGCCGCGGAAGCCCGAGCAGCTTCGCATTCAGCACCTCCCTGACCTGCGCACTCCGAGCTTGTTTGTGGAAGGGACGCGGGATCCATTTGGCTCGATCGAAGAAATCGAAAGAGCGCTCAAGTTGATTCCCGCCAGAGTCAAACTCCTGACTGTGCAAGGAGCGGGCCACGACCTTGGGTTCAAAGGCAAGACGGATGGCACGGACTTAGCGAAAGATGTTCTGCAGGCATTCCTGGAATTCTTCTAGGAGCGCGGTACGAAGATTACGTCGGGGGTCGATGTGTCCACGCGAATTCCCTAATTCACCCATCCCGACTTCGTTCCGCCATTCTTCTTATCGCGGTCCTCGGGAGGAATGTAGTTGCCGAGGTCATCGAACTTCACGTCGCGATCGTGCTTGCGCATGTAGACTTCGAACTTGCGCGCAGCTCGGCGTCGCTTCCAGCGAAAGTAAGAATTCTTCATCCCGTAGTACCACTCGGAAGGCGATGCCTGGCGCGAGCTCTTCCGCGACGCACCGAACTTCACATAGAGATAGCCGAAGAACAAGCCGCCCAAGTGAGCCAAATACGCGGTACTTCCGCCACCGCTGATCGCGAATGCCACGGTGACTACGATCAGAATCAAAACGAAATATTTCGCCTTGATCAGGAACGGGAACGGGAACAGGAAAATCTCGTTCTCCCCAAACACCATGCCATAGGCCATCAGAATGGCAAACACACCTCCGGACGCACCCACGGTTGGAATGATCGGACTCGTCAGGATGTGTGCGAAGGCAAGCAGGATCGTAGTGATCGCCGCGCCGATCACGCCGGTGAAGTAGAGTTCCAGAAAGCGGCGCGTGCGCCAGGAGCTTTCAAAGGTTGACCCGAACATCCAGATGCCGAGCATATTGCCGAACCAGTGCCAGAAGCCCACATGGATGAAGCTGTAGGTAACGAGTTGCCAGAGTTCGAAGTGAAGCACTGCGCGCGCTGGCACCAGGCCGAGGTGCTCGTAGACCCAATTGATGACGCTGAAGGAACCAAAAGCCGCGAGGCCCAGGAAGATCGCCGTATTGATGCCGAGAAGCCAGGTTACCGCCCTGGTGAACGGCGGAAAGCTGAGCGTCATTTCCCTGCCGGTGTTACGGATCAAGCTTTCTCCTTATCGTCGCTCCGGTGTGGGGACAACCGGCAAACTCCAGTGTCCTTCATTATCCACTGCCCGGACCGCGAAAATCACATTATCTTTGGATACTTTTAGCGTCGCTCGGGTTTCGTTCCCGACCGACTGCGCATGTTCCCAATCCGGTGCGCTGGTGGCCCGCCAGACAATCTCGTAGGAAGCCGCTCCCGGCGCCGCATCCCAGGCAAAAGTCGAATCATTGTCCAGCTTGCGGGTGTCAAGCCTGACATTTGCCGGTGGGGCGGGCGCCGATGCCAGCGACGCCAGAGTCGCCGCATTCAGGCGCGCCACGGACGCCACGTAATCAAAATTAACGAATTTCGGGAGATCTCCGTATTCGACCCCATTTTCAATGCGGACGTTCTGGTGTTGATGATTGAAATCCTCACGATATTCGCTGAAGCGGACGGCCGTAAATCCCTGCTGGTTGAAAGAGTAGTGATCGCCGCCGCGAAGGTAACGGTCTAAGCGGAAAATCAGCAGCGGCTTGACTCCAGCATCGTAGGTGCGCCCGACATCCGCAACATAACGGGCCAGTTCGCGGGAACTCGAGTCGCTCTCGCCGCCCAGGTTGCGGATCCGGTCCAATTGCTTTTGATCGGCGGCGGCTGGAATGCCCTCCGAGAAAACCCGCGCCACGCTCAAGTCCTGCTCCGCGCTTTTGTTTCCGCCCACGATGTCGTTATTGAGAACGGCTTCAAGATTCCAGCCTTGCGCCTTTGCCATCTGCGCGAAATGATGGCTGCCGTTCAGTCCCTGCTCCTCCCCGGCTACGGTGAGAAAGATGATGGTGGCTGGGAATTTGAATTTACTTAAAACACGGGCACACTCCAGGCTCACCGCCGTCCCGCTACCATCATCGTTTGCGCCGGGAGCGTCGCCCTTAGTGTCCAACGTGTCGCTGTTGCGCGAATCGTAATGTCCTGTAACGAGCACAATGCGTTTCGCGTTCTCCGGATCTGAACCCTTCAGAACCGCATAAACATTGGTAATCTGTGTAGGCTGAGGAATGCGATCCGCGGGTGCTTCGGTGAAAGAGTCGGTTTGCACTTCCAGGCACCCATTGCAGTCCCTTGAATACTGTTCGAATTGCGAACGTATCCATTCGCGGGCGGCGCCGATACCCCGTCCTGCTGAGATGGACGCGGGGTCTTGCGCGGAGAGGGTAGAGCGCGTTCCGAAACTGGCCAGCTTCTCGATGTCAGTCCGAATTCGCTCGGACGAGACCTCCTTCAGGGCCGCGGCAATTTTGGGGTCGACAACTCTCCTCTCGGCAGCCTCTTGTGCATGCCCGCGCGATGTCAAAAACAAAGTCATCGAGAAAGCCAGCACGGGCATCAGAGGTGTGATAGAAAATGTCGGCGCGGTTCTCTCTCTCAACATGATGATCCAAGGCGACCCTGCTAGCGCAATCGGGCCGTCCCATTTATGACCGCGAGCCGGAGACCGGGAAACCGGGAGGACTTGACCGTTGGCCCGGGAGAATTAAATATTATCAGGGTAGGCACTGATACGGAGGCATTCATGGTGTATTGTCCCGAATGTGAGAGCGACCTCGACATCGAAGAAGATGAGGTCGATGAGGGTGAAGTGGTCTCGTGCCCGGAGTGTGGCACCGACTTCGAAATCGTAACTGTCAATCCCCTCGAACTGAAACCGGTCGAAGAAGAGGAAGAGGACGAAGAGGAAGACGAGGAAACTGAAGACGGTGACGTGTAATCGCCGGCCTGTGGCCGTCTCGCAAAAGATTTGCTGTGCTAGAAGATTATCCGTTGGTCTCGTCCTGCTCGCATTCCTCTCCCCCGTCATTCTTCGTGCTTCCGGCCATCAACTTGATCCTCGTAAACCCTACGCCCTGATTATCGGAACGGTGTGGGGGCCAGACGATCGCCCCGTGTATGGTGTCAAAGTCCGCATCCGCCGCACGGATCAGAAAAAAGCCAAATGGGAGCTGTACTCCGACCATAACGGCGAGTTTGCTCAGCGGCTTCCGGCGGGCAAGGCGGATTATGTCGTCCGGGCTGACACCAAAGGGATGAAGTCGTTGAATGGAAAGAGCTTAGATCCGGGCGCGGAGGTTACCGTGCACATTGAAGCGGATGAGCGCGCCGACATTGGTTTGCATCTAAAGTAGTGCAGGTTGGAGTGGGTGTTTATGGAGGGGCTGCCATGAAGAAGGCTTCAATCATCGCCCTGATGCTGCTTATCGTCGGTCTGGCCGCCTCGGCTGCGCCGTTCGACAAAAAGGGTGACAATAGCCGGCTTGTGATGGGCAGGGTGACAGACCGGCAAGATGGCCCGCTGGCAAACGCCGTGGTCTATCTCACCAACACCCGAACCCGTGCTGTGAAAACCTACATCGTGGGCCAGGATGGGGTTTATCGTTTTCCTTCTTTGTCTCCGAACATCGATTACGAGGTGTACGCACAGTACAACGGCCGCAAAAGCGATACAAAAACCGTCAGCCAGTTTGATAATCGCAACCAGGTAAACATCAACCTGAAGGTGGATACGAAGTAGTTGTACCTAGAAAATGCAGATCGGCGCGCAGGTATTGTGTAACTGCGCCGGGATCGCCGCCGCTCGTCTCGTCATCCACCCATTCGTTTCTGCCGTGACTCGCGCCCTTCGTAGAGCTTCAATCGCGATCGCGGTACTCCTGCGGAACATCGTCTTCAGGACGCTCGTGGACGCGAACCTGAGCCTCTCCATCCGCCGCTTTCTCGACGCCCGCGACGGCCTCCGCTTCCAGCGCCTGCCCTTCCTCGATGAGCTCTTCCACACTCTCCGAGTCCGCGTCCGCTACTTCCGAGAGTCCCTGGAGATCTCCTGATTGTCCTGCTGCGGCTGGTCCCAGGCCCTGCGGCTCGGTCGAATCTTCCAGGGCCTCAGGTGTAATTGGAACTTTCCGTCTTCGTGCCATAGGAATTTCCTCCAGCCATTTGGAGTCGATCGGGAACGCTTCGGTTGCTGAAAAACCGGCCTAAGACGGCTTTCTACGGTAAAAAGTGCATTCATCACCCTGCAACGTTACCGTCGTTACGCTTTGGGACGTGCAAGATCACAGACTCGACCTGTAACAATGCTACAAAGTAGACGTTGGAGGTGGTTTTGCGCCGTGCGGCTTGATTACTTATCCTGCGTCTTAACGATTCTTTCGACGATCCTTGTGGGCAAACGCTGCTGGGAAGGTTGGGCTCTGGCAGCAGTGAACAGCCTCATTATTTGCGTGATCGGGGTGAGAACCGCCCAGTTCGGCTTTATTCCTGCGAACCTCTTCTGCCTGATTCTTTACGGTGTGAACCTGCGAACGTGGCGGAAAGTAGAAACGTAGGGTCGAGCAGTTTGATCGCTTCGCCTCATCTATACCTGGTCAAGGCTTTTCAGATCCGGCACTCTTAGAGGATTGAGCGCACTACCCCGCCGTCCACCCGCAACGCGGCGCCATTCGTAGCCGACGAGAGCGGGCTGCACACGAAGGTGACAAGAGCGGCTACTTCATCCGGTCGCGCAAATCGACGTAGTAGCGATGTGGGGCGCATGCTGCGGAAAAATTCCTGCTCCACTTCGCCTGGGCTTTTCTTTAGTTCCTTCGCCATACGTCCTACGAACTCGTTCGCGCCTTCGGATGCAGTCGGGCCCGGCAATACGGCATTCACCGTGACACCAGTCCCTGCAGTGGTTTCCGCAAGGCCGCGCGAAATCGCCAATTGCGCGGTCTTGGTCATGCCGTACTGAATCATCTCGGCGGGAATCTGCACAGCGGACTCGCTGGAAATGAACACGATACGGCCCCAGTTTTGCTTCTCCATGCGCGGCAGATAGTAGCGGCTCAGGCGCACACCGCTCAGGACATTAACTTCGAAAAACTTCATCCACTCCTGATCGGAAATCAGCTCGAATGGCTTAGGATCGAAGATGCCTAGATTGTTGACGAGGATATCGAGATCGGGAAACTTCTCGATCGCGGCGGCGACCCCCTCGGTCGTGCCCAGATCAGCGGCGAGCGCTTCGACTTTTCCGCGGACGCCGGCGTGCGCAAGCTGAGCCATGGCCCGTTCCACTCGTTCACTCGTGCGCCCATTGACGATCACGGTGGCGCCTTCTTTCGCTAGCCCTTCCGCAATCGCGTAGCCGATACCCGCGGTCGATCCAGTGATGAGAGCGCGCTTGCCTTCGAGTTGCAGGTCCATGGCGTTTGGATGCTAGCGCGAATTTGCCGGATTCAGAGCAGAAGAAAGAGCGATTCCAGGAAAAAGAAAAGGCCGTCGTTCGACGGCCTCGTAGTGCTACTAATTTTGCGCGGCGAGAGCGCCCGCCCTACACAGTCGATCAGTTGTTTTCTCCGCCGGCGCGTTTCCAGGAGATCAGCTCGCCGATGGTCGAGCTCGTGCTCGAACTCGACACTGGATGTTTGTAAGCTTCCACTTCCGAGCGCGAAGCTTCTTCGCCTACGGCGCGGATGCTGAGGCCCACTTTCTTTTCTTCCGGATTCATCTTGATGATCTTGAAATCGTGCTCAACTCCCGGCTCCAGATGAACCGGCTGACCGTTCCCGTCCACGGCCTCGGAATTGTGGCAAAGACCTTCCACCCCCTCGGCGATCTCCACGAATGCGCCAAACGTGGCCACCCGGAGCACCTTGCCATGAACGACGTCGCCGACATGATGTTGCTGAAAGAACGTCTCCCACACATCGGGTTGGAGCTGCTTCACGCCCAGTGACAGGCGCCGCTTATCGGGCTCTATCGCGAGCACGACGGCCTTCACCCGGTCTCCCTTTTTGAGAACCTCCGATGGGTGCTTCACGCGCTTGGTCCAGCTGAGATTGCTGACGTGGACGAGGCCATCGATGCCGTCTTCGATCTCGATAAACGCGCCGAAGTCGGTCAGATTGCGAACACGCCCTTCCACCTGTTGTCCTACCGGGAATTTCTCATGCAGGCTGTCCCATGGATTCGTGGCCAGCTGGCGCATGCCAAGAGAGATGCGGCGTTCGGTCGGATTCACGTTCAACACGACGCACTCCACCTGATCACCGACGTTGACCAGCTTGGAGGGATGTTTCATTCGCTTCGACCAGGTCATCTCGCTGACGTGCACCAGGCCCTCGATGCCCTGTTCCAACTCTACGAATGCGCCGTAATCCGTGACGCTGATGACGCGTCCTGATACATGGGCGCCCACTGGATAACGGTGCTCCGCGTCCAGCCACGGATCGGGCGTGAGCTGCTTGAAGCCGAGCGACACGCGCTGTTTTTCCTTGTCGAACTTGAGAACCTTTACCTGAATCTGATCGCCAACGTTCACCAGATCACGGGGGTGCGTGAGGCGTCCCCACGACATGTCAGTGATGTGGAGCAAGCCATCGATGCCGCCCATATCCACGAAAGCGCCGTACTCGGTGAGATTCTTGACTACACCGGTCAGAACCGCGCCTTCTTCCAGGTGTTCCAGCGTCTTCGATTTCTTCTCGTTCTGCTCTTCTTCGAGCAACTGCTTGCGCGAGACTACGATGTTGCCGCGCTTTTTGTTCAGCTTGATCACGGCAACGTCGATGGTGGTTCCCTTCATGCCATCCAGGTTGCGAACCGGGCGCAGATCGACCTGCGAGCCGGGCAGGAACGCGCGGGCACCCGCGATATCGACGGTCAACCCGCCTTTGATACGGTCGATCACCACCGCCTTGATCGGCTTCTTCTCGTTATAGGCGGCCTCGATGTCGTCCCACGCACGCAGCCTTTGCGCCTTCTGATGCGAAAGGTTGATGTAGCCTTCCTCGGCTTCACCCTTATCGCGCATCACGTCGATTTCGTCGCCCGGCTGGAAGCGGGGTTTGCCCTCGTGGTCGAGAACTTCAGTGAGAGGCAACATGCCTTCCGACTTGGCGCCGATGTCGACCACGACATGCTTGTCGGTCAGCTTCAGCACGGTGCCTTTGATGACGCGGTCTTCGCTGACCGCCTCCTCGGCTTCAGTGGTGAAGGTTTCGAGTGCGGATGCGAAATCGTCAATGTTCGCTGCCGGCTTTTCTTCGGTGGCGGCAGTAATGGGTTTGTCTTCGGTAGCGGCGCTAGACATGGCTGGTTTTTGTTCCGGGTTTGAGTTTGTGTCGGGCTGTGAAAAATGAGTGCTGGGCACCTGACCCTCGGTGGAATTCGCGCTCGGTTCGCTGACAACGGAAACGGAGTTGGCCGAATTCATGTCGTGGGCGGTGCTGTCGTCGTACACGGTCATGGTCTCTCGATACCTCGCACAGCTCAGGTGCGGGTCGGATGCGGGTGTTTGGCGGACTGCCGGAACGGGTCTAAGGTTGTGGTGGGTTCAACCTGGCGGCTGAACTTGAACAATCCCAGCGTTCGGACGACTAAACAACCCCGCGTCCAATGGGAACTCTTCGAGTGTAGCAACCGCTTCCAAACAGTGTCAAACACCAAGTCCGCAATTTCTCAGCATCCACCCCGGCTTCTGCGGGTATTGGATTTCATGGGATCACAATCGGATACAACTTTCTTACGATTTTCTCACGAGAGTCACAAAGCCGCATAAGATGCGGCTTCCAAGCTTTACGAAAGGTTCCGAAAAACCATATCTATCTGCTACTCTGCCCTCCCATGGATTATTTGTGGACGCCTTGGCGGTACGCCTATGTGACCGGTGCGGAGAAGACCTCTGGATGTATCTTTTGCGAGATGCTGAAAGCTGGAGATGATGAGAAAGTTCGCATCGCCTACCGAGGTCAGCACAATTTCGTAATCCTGAATACTTTCCCCTACACGCCTGGACATGTGATGATCGTGCCTTACGCGCACGTGGACGAGTTGCGCAAGCTGTCCGCAGAGGCGGCGCAGGAAATGATGGCCCTTTCTCAGAGAATGGAGGGTGTTTTACGGGATCTTTACCGGCCTGATGGGGTAAATCTCGGGATGAACATAGGAAAGGCCGCCGGCGCAGGAGTGGCCGGCCACATCCACATGCATGCTTTGCCCCGCTGGGTCGCGGATGCGAACTTTGTCAGCGTGATCGGCGAGACCCGCATGCTGCCGGAGACGCTGGACGTCACCTGGAGCAGGATCAGGGAAGCGCTGAGCCGGTAGGGATTCGTGGCTCTTGGCAGGCCAGGCACGGCTAAGTGAGCTGGTGGACCTACCCGATCAGCTTCTCCATTTCTGCCTCCTCGATCACCAGCACACCGAGTTCCTTCGCCTTATCGAGCTTCGATCCCGCATCGCTCCCGGCAACGACGTAGTCGGTTTTCTTGCTGACCGAGCCGGATACGCGGCCGCCGGCATCTTCGATCAGCTTCTTCGCTTCATCCCGGCTGTACTTCGCGAGCGTCCCGGTCAGGACGAACGTCTTCCCGGCGAGCTTGGTTCCGCGTTCGCGCTTTTTTCCCGCGAAGGTTAGGCCGGCATCGCGCAGGCGTTTGATCAGTTCGCGGTTCCTCGGCTCGTCGAAGAACTCTCGAATGCTTTCCGCGATCCTCGGGCCCACCTCGGTTACGT
>JGI12627J18819_10000327_pt1 | contig 15533 bp, 12 predicted proteins | sample TexAe_OM1H0_M2_FD_18819 | JGI IMG/M metagenome (IMG submission 18819)
CGACCACACGGCGCAGGCCGATGCGGTCGGCGTGCCGGTGCGCGTCTATCGCGGTGGGCAGACGGCACCGGCGCCGGTGGTGATGTACTGCCACGCCGGCGGATTCGCGTTGGGAAATCTCGACACCGATCACCGGCAGTGCGTGGAACTCGCCCGCCGCGGCCGCTGCACAGTGGTATCGGTCGACTACCGGCTTTGCCCGGAACACCCGTATCCGGCCGCGCTCGACGACGCGGTCACTGCGCTGCGATGGGTCGCCGACAACGCGACCGAACTCGGCGTCGACGCGGCCCGGATCGCGGTTGCGGGCAGCAGCGCCGGTGCCACGCTGGCGGCGGGTTTGGCGCAGCGCGCCGCCGACGGCTCGTTGCCGCCGATCGTCTTCCAGCTGCTGCACCAGCCGGTGCTGGACGACCGCGCCACCGCGTCGAAGGCGGAGTTCGCCACGAGTCCGGCGTTCGACGGTGAGGCCGCAGAGCTGATGTGGCGCCACTACCTGGCGTCGGACGGGTCGGCGGCGGCCGTGCCCGCGCGACGATCCCGGTTCGACGGGCTGCCCGACACCTTGATCACCTGCGCGGAGATCGACCCCTTCCGTGACGAAGCGATCGACTATGCGCAGCGGCTGCTGCGGGCCGGGGTCGGCACCGAGCTGCATGTGTTCGCGCGCGCGTGCCACGGCTTCGATTCGCTGCTGCCCGATTGGTCGACGTCGCAGCGGTTGTTCGAGCTGCAGGGCGATGCCCTGCGCCGCATGTGGGATGGCACCTGAGCGTGCGGTAGATTGCCGTCGCGGGCGGCTCAGGAGGATCGATGGCGTGCTGCGAAATCCCAATTGCTGCGCAGGACTGCGACGGAGCATTCACCGTCGACGCGTCGCGGGTGACCTTCGGGCGCGGTTGCCTGGCGGAAGTCGGTGACCGAGCCGGCGCTCTCGGGTTGCGGCGGGTGGCGTTGTTCTCCGACCCCAAGGTGGCGGCACTGCCCATCTTTGCGACGACCCACGACTCGCTTGTCGCGGCCGGTATCGACGTCGTCACCTTTACCGACGTGCATGTCGAGCCCACCGACGCGTCGTTTCAGGAGGGCGCGCGGTTCGCTCAAGAAGTAGAACCCGATGGCTACGTGTCGCTGGGCGGCGGCTCCGTCATCGACACGTGCAAGGCCGCCAATCTGTACACCACCTATCCCGCTGATTTTCTGACCTACGTCAACGCGCCCATCGGAGAGGGCAAGCCCGTACCCGGCCCACTCAAGCCGCATATCGCGTGCCCGACCACGGCGGGTACCGGCAGCGAGGTAACCGGCATCACGATTTTCGACCTGTTGTCGCTGTCGGCGAAGACGGGCATCGCTTCGCACGCGCTACGTCCCACCGAGGCGCTGGTCGACCCCGACTGCACAGCCAGTCTGCCCGCCGAGGTCGTCGCCTCGGCGGGGCTCGATGTGTTGTCGCACGCTTTGGAGTCCTACACCGCGCGGCCCTCTGTCCAGCGGCGTGCTCCCGAGCGACCCAGCCTGCGACCCATGAGTCAGGGCGCTAATCCGTGGAGTGATCTTGGCTGCCGTGAGGCGCTGCGCCTGCTGGGGCACTTTTTGGAGCGTGCCGTGCACGACGCTTCCGATAGCGAGGCCCGCGAGCAGATGATGTGGGCCGCAACGCTTGCGGGCATCGCGTTTGGCAACGCGGGCGTTCACGCACCACACGGCATGGCCTATGCGGTGGCAGGGCTGATACATGAGCATGACTTCCGTCCCTCCGGCTACCCGGCCAACGAGCCGCTCGTTCCGCATGGCATGGCCGTCATCCTCAATGCACCGTCGTCGTTCCAGTACACCGCTGAGGTGAGTCCGGAGCGGCACTTGGAGGGCGCACGGCTGCTCGGCGCTGACACCCAAGGCGCCGGCGCGAATGATGCCGGCGAGGTGCTGTCCAACGAACTCATCCGCGTCATGCGGGCGGTGCGAATGCCCAACGGGCTGAGCGGGGTGGGATACACCGAAGATGACGTGGTCGCCCTGACCGAGGGTGCTTATCCTCAGCAGCGCCTGTTACAGAACGCTCCGCGGGAGATGAGCAAACAGGTTCTGGCGGACCTGTTTCGGCATGCCTTGCGCTACTGGTAGTCATACAACAATGACTCCGTTTTCTGCGGGTCCGCCCGACTCGGACGGGCTCACCAGCCGTGACTTTCCGGTGCTCTGGCCGGTGCTCACGCGATGGGCCGACAACGACATGTTCGGCCACCTGAACAACGCGGTCTACTACCAGCTTTTCGACACCGCGATCAACGGCTGGATCAACACGAATGTCGACGTTGACCCGGTCACCATGGCTGCCCAGGGCATCGTCGCCGAATCAGGTTGCCGCTACTTCTCCGAGCTGCATTTCCCGCAGCGGCTCGTCGTTGGGTTGGCGGTCACCAGGTTGGGGCGCAGCAGCGTCACCTATCGGCTCGGCATCTTCCAGGCGGTCGAAGGATCGGCCGCCGCAGAAGACGCAGAAGCGCAGAAGATCGCGGCACTCGGGCATTGGGTGCACGTCTACATCGACCGCACCAACCGCCGACCGGTGCCAATCCCGGACGCCATCCGCTCGTTGCTGTCCACGGCCAGCGTGAGTTAGCTCCCTCGTTATGCTCGGCCAATGCCGTTTGTCAGCAAGACCGTCGAAGTCGACGCGGACGCCGCCTCGATCCTGGCCATCGTCGCCGACTTCGAGTCCTACCCGCAGTGGAACCAAGAGATAAAAGGCCTCTGGGTGCTCGCCCGCTACGACGACGGGCGCCCCAGCCAGTTACGCCTTGATGCTGCTTATGAAGCCATCGAAGACACGTTGATCCAGGCGGTCTACTATCCGGGCCCGAATCAAATTCAGACCGTGATGCAGCAGGGCAATCTCTTCAAGAAGCAGGAGCAGCTGTTCAGCGTTGTGGAGATGGGTGCGACGTCGCTGCTGACGGTGGACATGGACGTCGAGCCCGCGTTGCCGGTTCCCGCGCCGATGGTCAAGAAACTGGCTGACAACGTCTTGGACTACCTCGCCGAAAACCTGAAGCGGCGCGCCGAGGAATTGTCGTCGGAGAACTAGCGCCAGATCCCGCTTTGCTCCAGCGTTTTGGTGAGCCGGCGCGCGCCGTCGGCGAATTGCCAATGGGTGTGCTCGACGACCGCGGCGGTGTCGCGGCGTCGCAGCGCAGCGATCAACTCACGGTGGTTCGCGACCGCGGCCGCACCCCACTGCGGATCGGCCGCGTAGACCGTCAACGGCATGTAGCGCGCGACATGCAGCAGGAACCAGGACAACTTGATTCGACCGGTGGCGTGATTGAAAGCCCGGTGAAACGCGAACTCCGTCGTCGCGATCGCCTCGGTGTCCGCGGCGGCGACGGCGGTGGCCAGCGCATCGGTGATGCGTTCGAGATCGTCGATCTCGGCGTCAGTGATGTTCTGGCTCGCGGTGGCGGCAAGCTCCTTCGCGATGGTTGCCTGCAGCCAGAAGATGTCATCGATGTCTTGGCGGGTCAGCGGCAGCACGACGTGGCCGCGGTGCGGTTCGAGTTGCACCATGCCCTCGCCACGCAGCTTCAGCAATGCCTCGCGAACCGGCGTGACGCTGACGCCGAGTTTGGCCGCCGTCTCGTCGAGCCGGATGAACGTCCCCGGCCGCAGCGCGCCCGACATGATCGCGACCCTCAAATGGCCCGCGACCTCGTCGGACAGCTGCGCTCGGCGCAGCGGAAGCTTGGCCTCCCGTCGCGCGGAAAGCCGCGGAGAAATGGGCGCCCCCAGGGAAGTCAACGGGGTTGTCTTCGCGCCACCAAGATCATAGTGTGATCCAGACAACACCAAGTTTTATCAAATATCAACTCGAGGAACGAGTTGGCGACCAGGAAGGAAGCAACTAGTTGACCGCAGAGTTGACTGGCCACCAGCCTCATTCCGGCGCTGATGTCGGGGTCACCGCCCAGCAGCCGTACTTGGCGCGACGACAGAATTGGGTCAATCAACTCGAACGGCACGCATTGATGCAGCCGGGTGCTGCGGCGCTGCGATTCCTGGGTCATACCGTCACCTGGTCCGAACTACGCCGCCGCGTTGCTGCGCTGGCCGGCGCCCTGAGCCGCCGAGGGGTCGGTTCCGGGGACCGGGTGATGATCCTGATGCTGAACCGGACCGAGTTCGTCGAGTCGGTGCTGGCGGCCAACATGATCGGAGCCATCGCCGTTCCGATCAACTTCCGGCTGACCCCGACCGAGATCGCCTTCCTGGTCGACGACTGCGAGGCCCGGGTGATGATCACCGAACCCGTCCTCGCCGCGGTGGGCAACGGCGTCCGCGATATCACCTCGGTGCTGAACACTGTCGTCGTCGCGGGCGACGCTGCCGATGCGGGACTGCTGAGCTACGAGGAGTTGGTGAATGAGTCCGGTGATCCGGCCGAACCGGTCGACATTCCCAACGATTCGCCGGCGCTGATCATGTACACCTCGGGCACCACCGGGCGGCCGAAGGGCGCCGTGCTGACCCACACCAACCTGACCGGGCAGACGATGACCGGCCTCTATACCCACGGCGTCGACGTCAACGACGTCGGCTTCATCGGCGTCCCGTTCTTCCACATCGCGGGTGTCGGCAACATGTTGACNGGGATGCTGCTCGGGATTCCCACCGTGATCCATCCGCTGGGCGCGTTCGACCCGGGGCANCTGCTCGACGTGCTGGCCGCGGAGAAGGTCACCGGGATCTTCCTGGTGCCCGCGCAATGGCAGGCGGTATGCAATGCGCAGCAGGCCAATCCGCGCGACGTGAAACTGCGGGTGATGTCGTGGGGTGCCGCCCCGGCGTCGGACACCCTGCTGCGACAGATGTCGGAAACCTTTCCCGGAACGCAGATTCTGGCCGCATTCGGCCAGACGGAGATGTCGCCGGTCACCTGCATGCTGCTCGGCGAGGACGCGATCGCCAAGCGCGGTTCGGTAGGCAAGGTGATTCCGACGGTGGCCGCGCGGGTGGTCGACGAAGACATGAACGACGTGCCCATCGGCGAGGTCGGTGAAATCGTCTACCGCGCACCCACATTGATGAGCGGCTACTGGAACAACCCGGAGGCGACTGCCGAGGCGTTTCACGGCGGCTGGTTCCACTCCGGCGACCTGGTACGGATGGACGACGAGGGTTATGTCTGGGTGGTCGACCGAAAGAAGGACATGATCATTTCCGGCGGCGAGAACATCTACTGCGCGGAGGTGGAGAACGTCCTGGCCAGCCACCCCGGGATCGTCGAGGTCGCGGTCATCGGTCGTCCACACGAAAAGTGGGGAGAGGTACCGATTGCGGTTGCGGCCGTTGCGGTTGACGGCCCGCAAAAGAGCTTGAGTCTCGAGGATCTCGACGACTTCCTCAACGAGCGACTGGCGCGCTACAAGCACCCCAAGGGGCTGGAGATCGTCGACGCGCTGCCCCGCAACCCTGCCGGAAAGGTATTGAAGACCGAATTGCGGGCACGCTACGGTGCCTCGGACGCCTCTCAAAGCGCTTACGCGTCAACGGATCCAACGAGGGATGGGTGAAGCTGACATAACGAAGAACTCGCAGGTCAAATTGACGAAAGGCTAATAACGCGGATGCTGTGCAAGCCCACGAACCCATCGGGTACAGTCCTGTGGTCTGCCTTACTACCTGCGAGTAGGGAGACGGACGTCACACACCTAGGGACGGGGCAAGGAGGAGGCGTGCGACACGATCGGGCGCTCCGCCGCCAGGCACGCGTTTGCCTCGTGTGGAGGTGCCCGTGACGACCACGCAGCCGCGAGTTACTGAGTACGTCCGCGATCAGTTTGGTCCGGGCCTGGTGCTTCTCGGCGGTTTTTTCCGGATGTGTGTGCTGACCGGAAAAGCGTTGTTCCGCCTGCCTTTTCAGTGGAAAGAATTCATTCTGCAGTGCTGGTTCATCATGCGGGTCGCCATTTTGCCGACGATGGCGGTATCGGTGCCGGTCACGGCGCTGTTCATCTTTACCTTCAATATCCTGCTGATCCAGGTCGGTGCTGCTGACATCTCGGGTGCGGGTGCGGGTATCGCGGTGATCACCCAGATCGGCCCGATTAACACGGTGCTGGTGATCGCCGGCGCGGTGTCGACGGCCATCTGTGCGGACCTGGGAGCGCGCACCATCCGCGAGGAGATCGACGCGATGGAGGTGCTCGGCATCGACCCCATCCACCGGCTGGTGGTGCCGCGGGTACTGGCCTGCGCGCTGATCGGGATGCTGCTCAACGCCCTGGTGAGCATGGTCGGCCTGGTCGGCGGCTTCCTGTTCGGTGTCTATATGCAGAACGTGTCAGCCGGGGCGTATCTGGCCACGCTGACCCTGGTTACTGGGCTACCCGAGGTGGTCATCGCGACGATCAAGGCCCTGGCCTTCGGGCTGATCGCGGGCCTGGTCGGCTGCTACCGCGGGCTGACGGTGAGCGGCGGTTCTAAGGGGCTGGGCACCGCCGTCAACGAGACCGTGGTGCTGTGCGTGGTCGCGCTGTTCGCGGTCAACGTGGTGCTGACCACCATCGGCGTGCGATTCGGAACGGGGATCTGACATGTCGACCGTCCAGGTGTTGCGCGGCCGCTTCCCGCGGGTATCGGCCAACCTGCGTCGCTACGGCGAGGGGGCGACCCGGCCCCTCGACGAGGCCGGAAAGATCGGCTGGTTCGCGCTGACCGGCGTTCGCGACATGTGGTGGGCGCTGACCCGGTATCGCAAAGAGATCCTGCGGCTGATCGCCGAAGTCGGCATGGGCACCGGCGCGATGGCCATCATCGGCGGCACCGCGGTCATCATCGCTTTTGTGACTCTCTCGGCCGGCTCGCTGGTCGCGATTCAAGGCCTGGCGTCGCTGGGCCACATCGGANTCGAGACCTTGCTCGGGTTCCTCTCCGCCTTCATCAACGTGCGCCTCGTTGCTCCGATCGTCACCGGCATCGCCCTNGCCGCCACGGTCGGCGCCGGCGCGACGGCCGAATTGGGCGCGATGCGGATCAGCGAGGAGATCGACGCCCTGGAGGTGATGGGCGTCAAGTCGATGGCGTATCTGGTATCCACCCGGATGCTGGCCGGGCTGGTCGTCATCATCCCGCTGTACTCGGTCGGCCTGATCCTGTCGTTCTTCTCCCCGCAGGTCGTCACGACGGCCTTGTACGGACAAACGTCGGGCACCTACGAGCACTACTTCCGAACGTTCTTACGCCCCAACGACGTGTTCTGGTCGTTCGTGGAGGTGATCATCATCGCCGCGGTGGTGATGCTTTCGCACTGCTATTACGGGTACAACGCGAGCGGTGGTCCGGTCGGTGTCGGTGAGGGCGTCGGCCGGTCGATGCGCTTCTCGTTGGTGGCGAACCCCATCGTCATCCTGTTGGCCGAGATGGCGCTCTACGGCGTCAATCCGAACTTCAACTTCACGGTGTAGGCGGCCATGACTACACCGCGAGGGAAGATCAACAAGGCGCCCTTTCAGCCCTACCGGGTGGCCGGTCTCATCGTCTTTCTGATTGCTGCGCTGGTGCTCTGGTTGGTGTTCCTGCAGTACAAGGGCGACTTCACCGAAAAGACCAAACTGACGATGTTGTCCGATCGCGCGGGCTTGGTGATGGATCCCGGCTCGAAAGTCACCTACAACGGTGTGCAGATCGGCCGCGTGTCACAGATCGACGAGATCGAGAACGACGGCAAGCCCGCGGCGAAGCTCACCCTGGACGTATATCCCAAGTACCTGCGGCTGATTCCGGCCAACGTGGACGCGCGAATCGTGGCCACCACTGTGTTCGGCGAAAAGTACGTGTCGTTTACGGCGCCGAAAAACCCCCTGCCGCAACGGATCACGCCGCAGAATGTGATCGACGCCCGGTCGGTGACGACGGAGATCAACACGCTGTTCCAGACGATCACGCAGATTGCCGAGAAGGTGGATCCGGTCAAGGTCAACCTGACGCTGAGCGCTGCCGCCCAGGCGTTGAGCGGGTTGGGCGACAAGTTCGGGCAGTCGATCATCAACGCCAACGCCGCGCTCGACGAAGTCAATCCGCGGATGCCGACGATCCGCCACGACATTCAGCAATTGGCAACGCTGGGTGACATCTACGCCGACGCGTCGCCGGACCTGTTCGACTTCCTGAACAACGCGGCGACGACGGCGCACACGATTCACGCGCAGGAAAAGGACCTCGATCGGGCGTTGCTGTCGGCGGCCGGCTTCGGCGCCACCGGCGCCGAAATCTTCAACCGCGGCGGGCCGTATCTGGCCCGCGGGGCCAAAGATCTGGTGCCGTCCGCTCAGCTGCTGGACACTTACAGCCCCGAGGTGTACTGCGCCATCCGCAACTTGCACGATGGCGAACCGAAGGTCGCCGCATTCGCCGGTGGCCGCAACGGCTATTCGCTGCGGTCCGAGACCGAAATATTCTCCGGCCTCGGGCTGGCTCTGAGTCTGCCAGGGCTCGGTCTCACGCTCGCCACACAGGGACTGTTGGGGCTGGCCGGACTGGTCGGTGGTGCGCCCAATCCCTATGTCTACCCCGAGAACCTGCCACGGATTAACGCGCACGGCGGCCCGGGCGGCGCACCGGGATGCTGGCAGACCATCACCCGTGATCTTTGGCCCGCACCCACGCTGGTGATGGACACCGGCAACAGCCTCGCGCCGTATAACCATGTCGACACCGGCTCCCCGTACGCAGCTGAGTACGTGTGGGGCCGCCAGATGGGGGACCAGACGATCAACCCATGAAAATCACCGGAACCCTCGTCAAGCTGGGCATCATCTCGCTGGTGTTGCTGTTCTTCACTGGTCTGATCATCGTGGTGTTCGGTCAGATGCGCTTCGACCGAACCACCAGCTACGCCGCCGAGTTCAATAATGTCAGCGGGCTGCGGGCCGGCCAGTTCGTACGCGCTTCCGGCGTGGAGATCGGCAAGGTCAAAGACATCAAGCTCATCGAAGGCGGTCATCGGGTACGGGTCGAGTTCAACGTCGACCACTCGGTGCCGCTGTACCAGTCCACTACCGCACAGATCCGCTACCTCAACCTGATCGGTGACCGCTATGTCGAGCTCAAACGCGGCGAAGGCGAAGGCGCCGATCGGGTGCTGCCAGCCGGCGGGTTCATCCCGTTGTCGCACACATCGCCGGCGCTGGATCTGGACGCGCTGATCGGTGGTTTCAAGCCGCTCTTCCGGGCGCTGGACCCGGAGAAGGTGAACAACATCGCGACCGCGATCATCACCGTCTTTCAGGGTCAGGGCGGCACCATCAACGACATCCTCGACCAGACCGCACAGTTGACCTCGCACATCGCCGAACGCGACGAGGCGATCGGCGAGGTGGTCAAGAACCTCAACATCGTGCTGGACACCACCGTCAGGCACCGCGCGCAGTTCGACTCGACCGTCGACAACTTCGAAAAGCTGATCAGCGGATTGAACACCCACGCCGAGCCGCTGGCGGCCAATACCGCCAACATCAGCAACGGAGCCGGAACGGTGGCCGACCTGCTCGCCGATAACCGGACCCTGCTGCACAAGACACTGAATTACCTTGAGCCCATTCAGCAGACGATCGTCGACCAGCGTGATCTGTACGACGATCAGATCCACCGAACGCCGATCGGAATGAACATCGTGGGCAACGCCGTCGGCAACTACGGCGACTGGGTCAACTTCTACCTGTGCGATCTGACCCTGAAGACCAACGGATTGCAGGGCGGCGGGCCGATCCGCACAGTGCGCGTCTGGTCGCAGCCGACGGGTAGGTGCACGCCGCAATGAGAACGCTTGAACCCGCCAACCGGCTACGGATCGGCCTGATGGGCTTGGTCGTGACGGTGATGGTCGTCGCTGTGGGCCAGACCTTCACCAGTGTCCCGATGTTGTTCGCGGCGCCCGTGTACTACGGCCAGTTCACCGACAGCGGCCAACTGAACAAGGGCGACAAGGTCCGGATCGCCGGCGTGGACGTCGGCCAAGTCCAGGCCATCAACATCGACGGCGACCACGTGGTGATGAAGTTCTCGACCGGAAGCAACACCATCGGCACCGAGAGCCGGCTGGCTATCAAGACCGACACCATCCTGGGTAAGAAAGTTCTCGAGATCGAGCCGAAAGGCACCCAGACGTTGCGGCCCGGCGGCGTGCTCCCGCTGGGGCAAAGCACCACCCCGTATCAGATTTACGACGCGTTCTTCGACGTCACCAAGGCCGCCGCCGGCTGGAACATCGACACCGTCAAGCAGTCACTGAATGTGTTGTCGCAGACCATCGATCAGACTTATCCGCATCTGAGCGCGGCCCTGGACGGGGTGGCCAAATTCTCCGACACCATCGGCAAGCGCGACGAGCAGATCACGCATCTGCTCGCGCAGGCTAACCAGATCGCCAGCATCTTGGGCGACCGAAGCCAGCAGATCGATCGGCTGTTCGTCAACTCCAACAACTTGTTGGCCGCGTTCAACGAGCGGAGTCGGGCGATCAGCGCACTGCTGAACAACGTGTCGACGTTTTCGGCCCAGGTGGAATACCTCATCAACGACAACCCGAACCTCAATCACGTGTTGGAACAGCTGCGCACCGTCAGCGACCTCTTGGACAAACGTAAGGACGACCTGGCGCTAGCACTCAAAACGTTCGGCAAAACCGCTGCGTCGCTGAACGAAACAGTTGCGTCGGGACCGTACTTCAAAGTGCAGCTGACCAACCTGCTGCCGTACTGGATCCTGCAGCCGTGGGTGGACGCCGCGTTCAAGAAGCGCGGGATCGACCCGGAGAACTTCTGGCGCAGCGCTGGCCTGCCGGCCTTCCGGTTCCCCGACCCCAACGGCACCCGGTTCCCCAACGGTGCACCGCCGCCCGCGCCGCCGGTGCTGGAAGGCACCCCGGATCACCCGGGACCCGCTGTGGCGCCCGGCTCACCGTGCTCGTACGCGCCGGCGCCGGAGCTGTTCCCGCGGCCGGGCAACCCGATGCCGTGTGCCGGCGTCGACCAAAACCTGGGTCCCTTCGGGCCGAACGGGCCGTACCCGGCACTGCCCGACGTCGCGTCCTCGCCGCCGAACCCCAACGGCCTGCCCCCGACACCGGGAATCCCGATCGCCGGACCGCCTGGCCTCGCACCGCCGGACGTGCCGGGCACACCCGTGCCGATCGCGCCCGGACCGCCCGGAGCGCGCACCGAGCCACCCGGGCCGGTATCGGGCCCGGCCCCGGCGAACCCCGGGGCGGCACCACCACCGGCACCAATGGCCCCCGGCCCTCCACCACCACCGGGACCCGGCAATAACCTGCCGGCACCGCTCATCCCCAACACGGGTGGAGCTGGAGGTAGCGGCGCGCAGGGAGGTAGCCAGAATTGAGCACCGTCTTTGATTTCCGCAACCTCCGGCTGCCGAAGCTGTCCCGGGCGGCGGTGATTGTCGGCGCGCTGGCGGTTGTCCTGGCGATTGTCCTCGCGTTCGCCGGTTTCCAGCTGTTCAAGAAGCTGACGAATAACACTGTGGTGGCTTACTTCCCGGCGGCCAACGCCCTGTATTCCGGGGACAAGGTCGAGATCATGGGTGTCAAGGTCGGCGCGGTCGACAAGGTCGAGCCGGCCGGCGACAAGATGAAGGTGACCCTCCACTACAGCAACAAGTACAAGGTGCCCGCCGACGCGCAGGCGGTGATCCTCAACCCCACTCTGGTGGCGTCGCGACTGGTCCAGCTGGAGCCGCCCTACAGGGGCGGTCCGGTGCTGGCCGACAACGCGGTGATCCCCGAAGAGCGCACCCAGGTGCCCACCGAGTGGGACGAGCTGCGCAACACGATCACCAACGTCATCTCCAAACTGGGGCCCACCAAGGAACAGCCCAAGGGACCGTTCGGCGACATCATCGAGTCCTACGCCGATGGCCTGGCCGGCAAGGGCAAGCAGATCAACACCACGTTCAACGACCTGTCGCGGGCGCTGACCGCGCTCAACCAAGGGCGCGGCGACTTTTTCGCGGTGGTGCGTAGCCTGGCGCTGTTCGTCAACGCGCTACACGCCGACGACCAGAAGTTCGTGGCGCTGAACAAGAATCTGGCCCAGCTCACCAACAGCCTGACGGGCTCCGATCGCGACCTGGCCAACGCGCTACAAAATGTGGATGGTCTGCTGACGACAATTCGGCCGTTCCTCGACAAGAACCGCGAAGTGCTGACGCACGACATTCAGAACCTCGCCGACACGACCAACACGCTGGTCCAACCCGAGCCGTTGAACGGTCTGGAAACCGGCCTGCACGTCCTGCCCACCGCGCTGTCGAATGCCAACTTGATTTACCACCCGGCGCACAGCGCCATCGTCGGCCAGCCGGCGGCGACTCTCGGCACCGTCGGCTTCGCCAACCCGATGGAATTCCTCTGCAGCGCGATCCAGGCGGGCAGTCGGCTGGGCTACCAGGAATCCGCCGAGCTCTGTGCGCAGTATCTGGCACCGATCCTCGATGCGATCAAGTTCAACTACCCGCCATTCGGCCTCAACCTGTTCAGCATGGCCGCGACGTTGCCCAAGGAGGTCGCCTACTCCGAGCAACGGCTGCAGCCGCCCCCTGGTTACAAGGACACCACCGTGCCGGGTATCTGGGTCCCGGACACACCGACGTCGCACCGCAACACCCAGACCGGCTGGATCACCGCGCCCGGCATGCAGGGCGTCAAGGTGGGCCCGGTCACGGCGGGCCTACTGACCCCCGAATCGCTCGCCGAACTCATGGGCGGCCCGGACATCGTTCCGGTCCAATCCAACTACCAAACCCCGCCGGGCTACCCGAACGCCTACAACGAGGAGCCCGGTCCGGTGCCTTACGTCGGCGTACCGGGCCGCCCGGGCCCGATACCGCCGCCACCACCGGGCCCCGAGGTGGTCCCTGGTCCGGTCGCGCCGACGCCGTCGCCGCTGTCGGGGCCGGCGCCAGGGCCGGCACCGGCGGGACCGCCGCTGCCCGCTGAAGCTCCAGGAGGTGGCCAGTGAAGGGGGTAATGCGCATGATCCGGCGCCGCGCGTGGCAGGGTCTGGTGTTGCTGGTGGCCGCGCTGATGCTGAGTTCGTGCGGCTGGCGGGGTATCTCGAACGTGGAGCTGCCCGGCGGCCCGGGCAGCGGAGCCGGCGCCTACACCGTCTACGTGCAGATGCCGGACACGTTGGCCATCAACGGCAACAGCAAGGTGATGGTGGCCGACGTCTTCGTCGGCTCCATCCGCAAGATCGAGCTCAAGAACTGGGTGGCAACCCTCACGCTCGGCTTGAACAAGAACGTCAAACTGCCGAAGAACGCGACCGCCAAGATCGGGCAGACCAGCCTGCTGGGCTCTCAGCACATCGAACTGGCTCCGCCGTCCGACCCGTCGTCGCAGCCGCTGCGCAACGGCGACACAATCCCGCTGAAGAATTCGTCGGCGTACCCGAGCACCGAGCAGACGCTGGCCAGTCTGGCCATGGTTGTGCGCGGCGGCGGCCTGCCGAATCTGGAAGTCCTGCAGAACGAGATCAACAACATCGTGACCGGTCGGGGTCCGCAGATCCGCGCGTTCCTGGGCAAGCTGGACACCTTCACCCGTCGGCTCAACGAGCAGCGCGACGACATCACCCACGCGATCGACTCGACCAACCGGCTGCTGGCCTACGTGGCGAACCGGTCGAATGTGCTGGACCGTGCATTGACCGAATTCCCACCGCTGATCAAGTATTTCGCGGACCCGAACTATCAGAAGCATTTGATCAGCGCGGTCGAGTCGGTGGGTCAGCTCAGCCAAGCGGCCGCCCTCTACCTGGGCGAGGCGCGAGGACCGCTGCACCAGGACTTCCAGTTACTCCAGTGCCCGCTGAAGGAGTTGGGCCGCGCTTCGCCCGATCTGCTCGGCGCGCTGAAGTTGATCTTCACCGCACCATTCGATCTTGACACCGCTCCGAAGCTGATCCGCGGCGACTTCATGAACTCGTCGCTCGAGGTCGATTCGAGTTTGTCGGCGGTTGACAACGCCTTCCTCACCGGGACCGGGTTCTCCGGCGCGTTGCGGGCGCTGGAGCAGTCGTTCGGTCGAGACCCCGCGACGATGATTCCCGACGTGCGCTACACGCCGAACCCGAACGACGCCCCCGGCGGACCACTGGTGGAGAGGGCGGACCGGCAATGCTGACTCGTTTCATCAAGCGCCAGTTGGTCTTGTTCTCGATCCTGACCGTGGTGGCCCTGCTGGTGTTGGGCTGGTACTACCTGCGCCTTCCGAGCCTGGCGGGCATCGGCCAATACCAGTTGAAGGCCGACCTGCCGGCCTCTGGCGGTTTGTACCCCACGGCCAACGTGACCTACCGCGGTGTCACGATCGGCAAGGTGACCGACGTCGAGCCCACCCAGGGTGGCGCCCAGGCGACGATGAGCATCGCCAGCCAGTACAAGATCCCGCTTGATGCGTCGGCGAACGTGCATTCGGTGTCGGCGGTCGGTGAGCAGTATCTGGACCTGGTGTCGCAAGGCAAGGCGAGCGGGTTCTTCTCGCCCGGGCAGACCATGACCAAGGGCACGGTGCCCAGTGAGATCGGCCCGGCGCTGGACACCGCCAACCGTGGGCTGGAGGTGCTCCCGAAGGACAAGATCGCGCAGTTGCTGGACGAAACGGCCCAAGCAGTCGGCGGGTTGGGTCCGGCGTTGCAGCGCCTGGTCGATTCCACCCAGGCGATCGTCGGTGACTTCAAGACCAACATCAACCAAGTCGACGACATCATCCAGAACTCCGCGCCGATCTTGGACAGCCAGGCCCAATCCCGCAGCGCGATCGACCGTTGGGCGCACAACCTGAACATCTTGGGCGCGGAGACCGCGCAAGAAGACTCGCATCTGAAAAGCATTCTGACCCAAGCGGCACCGACCGCCGATCAAGTCAACTCGGTGTTCAGCGACGTCCGAGAGGCGTTGCCGCAGACCCTGGCCAACCTCGAGATCGTGATCGACATGCTCAAGCGCTACCACCCCGGCGTCGAGCAGACGCTGGTCTTCTTGCCGCAGCTCGGGTCGATCGTGCAGGCGATATCCGCGCCGTATGAGAAGGACGGGATGGCGGCGCTGGACCTCTCGCTGGCGATCAACTACCCGCCGCCCTGTCTGACCGGGTTCCGCCCGGCACCGGAGTGGCGCGCGCCGGCGGATGTCAGCATCGCGCCGCTGCGAGAAGGAAACTACTGCAGGATCCCGCAGGACTATCAAGCGAACGTGGTGCGCGGAGCGCGCAACCTCCCGTGTATGGATGTTCCGGGCAAACGCGCACCCACGCCGCAGGATTGCCGGAGTAACCAGCCGTACCAGCCGCTGGGTACCAACCCGTGGTTCGGCGACCCGAACCAGATCCGAAACTGCCCGGCGCCCGGGGCCCGGTGTGATCAGCCGGTAGACCCCGGCCACGTGATACCGGCTCCGTCAGTCAACAACGGGCTGAACCCGCTGCCGGCCGATCGGCTGCCGCCGGCAGGGCT
>JGI12627J18819_10000328_pt1 | contig 15530 bp, 15 predicted proteins | sample TexAe_OM1H0_M2_FD_18819 | JGI IMG/M metagenome (IMG submission 18819)
AGGCTCTGGGCTCTAGGCTCTGGGCTTTGGGCTCTGGGTTCTGGGTTCTGGGAGCCGACGAGACGCCGGCGCTACTGGCGGCTTTTATTTTGTCGGGCAGACATCGGATTTTGGCTGCTTGTAGACAGTTCCGTCCTTCATCACGAAATCTACGTTTTCGAGTACGCTCACGTCTTTTAACGGATCGCCGGAAACCGCGATTACGTCGGCGTACTTTCCTGGTTTGATGGAACCAACTTCTTTGGAATGTCCGAGCAGATCGGCCGCGTTCGCAGTGGCGGCCTGGATCGCCTGCATGGGAGTCATTCCATACTTCACCATGAAGGCGAACTGCTTGCCGCTGGTGCCATAAGGACAAACGCCCGCATCGGTGCCGAAGGCCATTTTCACTCCAGCCTTTAGCGATTTGCGGAAGTTGTCGCGCTGGAGTTGACCAAGTTCCGCATCGTGTTGCAGGAAGTCTGGCGGCGTAGTTCCCTTCTTGCCGCCTTCCTGAATACATTCTTCGTCGTAAATATCCATGTCGAAGTAGGTGCCGCGCTTGATAGCCATGGCGATCGCCTCATCGTCAACCATCTCGGCATGCTCGATCGACGCGGCCCCGGCGAGGATCGCATTCTTGATTCCCTGGGCAGCATGGGCATGCACCGCCACGCGCAAGCCGAAATGGCTGGCTTCATCCACGGCGGCGTTGAGTTCCTCGGGAGTGAACTCGATCGAACTGGGATTGCTGCCGTGCGTCAGCACCGCGCCGGTGGAGAGAACCTTGATGAGGTCAACACCATCATGGGCCAACTGACGAATTCGCTGGCGCACTTCCCACGGACTATTCGCTTCTCCGTAGTGCAGGTCCCAGGGAAGCTGGACGTCGGGCGCCTGGCCTGTCATCGCGCCGGCGCCTCCCGTAATCGTGATGTAAGCGCCCGCAACGTACATCCGCGGGCCGGGCACATCGCCACGCACAATAGCGTCGCGCAGGGCGACATCGTTCAGCGCGCGATAGGTGCCAACATCGCGGACGGTGGTGAATCCGGACTCGAGCATTTTGCGGGCGTTGGTCACGGACTCGAGCACGATCTGCGAGGCGGTTTTGCGCAGAACGTTGAATGGTTCGCCGTCGCTGTGCCCGTCGGCGACGTGGGTGTGGCAATCGATGAGGCCGGGAAGAACGGTCATGGAAGAGAGATCGATGACCTTGGCCCCCGGCGGGATCGCGAGATCCTTACCGACGCGATCAATCTTGTTGTCACGAACGAGGATGATTTGATTCGTCAGGACGGTGCCGGAATCGGGATCGACCAGGCGCCCTGCCTTGATGACAATCTCTTGGCCGGAGACAGAGATGACGCACAACATGACAGTGGCGGCAAGAAAAAGACGGGTTCTCACACGATTCTCCTCAGCTAACAAAAGGAGGGCGAGGCGCCCTCCTAATGACTGTTTGCGTCGCTCATGAAAGCTAATCGGCTGCCACGGCAGAACGGGTGAGACCACGTTTAAGATCGGCAGCCAAAAGCCGATGGAACAAGTGCTCTCCAGCTTCCCTGCGGACCGACAAACGCCCCGCGCCGTAGGCTCGCGACTTCAATCCGCGCTGCACATCCTCGCAAATGCCCAGATCTTCCGACTGAACACGATCTCCGACCGCGACGCTTTGTGCGTTGTGGTCGCGGCGGGACTCGCTGACATCGCTGAAATAGAAGTCGAAGATGACTCGGCAGTGATCGACGTCCACGGGGACGACAAGATTCGTGTCCATGTAGCCTTCGTAGCAATTGATCATGAAATTGGGATATTGCCAGAAGTACCAGGCGCGATCGCCTTTCCGGGTTGATCCGGTCGCCGCGTCTTCATTGGAAACCACCATCGGGCTGGACTGCAGGCAGTATCGATCTTCGTTCTCGATGGTGTACTGCTTGTAATCGAGCACGCTGTTGAGCCCCTTGTGCAAGTGGGGCACGTGATAACCGCCATCCAGGTAGTTATCGACGAAAACCTTCCAGTTGCACGCAATGTCGTAGACGCGAGTATCAAAGTAGTGCAGTTTCGCGAGCCCGAGAGGAGCGCAACGGTTCACCAATCCACCGAGGAAGTCGTGCAGAAGCTGTGCATTCGGATCGAGCGTCACGAACACAAATGCTTCCCAGATGTCGGCCTTTACCGGGACAAGACCGTTCTCGTGGCGCTCGAAGTTCTTCACCCCATCGAATTCGGGCATGCCTTTCAGTGATCCGTCGAGTCCGTAGTTCCAGCCATGGTAAGGGCAATGGAGGATGGATGCGCTGCCGCAAGGTTCGGTGACGACTTTGGCAGCGTGATGCCGGCACACATTGTAGAAAGCCCGCAACTGCCCATCTGCGCCGCGAACGACCACAATGGGCTCGCCCGTTATGGTCGCGGTGACAAACTGACCCGGCCGCTCCACCTGCTCGGCGCGGCCGGCGACTTGCCAACTGTGGGTGAATACGGTTTGCCCTTCAAGATCGGCGATGCGCGAATCCACGTACCACGGTGCAGGAATCGTAGAGGCCTCTGACAGGGGCGCTTTGTCCTTGTAGCTGGCCAGAATCTCTTCGATGGAGATCGGTCTGATCATGCTTGGGTGGCTCCGTCGCTTCAGGCGCAGTTGCTACGAATTGAATCGTCTCCAATCGCCCGGGTGAGCACGTCGATGAATTGATTGATGCGCGCTTCTTTGCGCTCACCGATTTCCCCCTGGCGCCGGAAAAGTCCCGGATCTAGCTCTTCCGTCAGCAAGGCATCCTGGAACCGTTCGATCGTCCAATCGAGGATCGAAACGATCATTTCCAAATCGAGATCCTGCCGCAGTTCTCCTCGCTGCAAGCCGAATTTCACGAACGCAACGGTGCCGTAAGGATCCTCGGTCATGAGAAAGCGATTGATCTCACGCTTGAGCGTCAGGTCGGTCCCATAGTTCCCGAGCAGGGAGATGCGATACGGAATCCAATCTTCGTGGAGAAGGTGCTCGGTTCGGGTAAGCCAATAGCGCAGGACTTCGAAGAATCCGCGGTCGCGGATCTCTTGCGGCGCATCAAGATAGGCGGCGAAGGTACGGACAGCCTTTTTGTAGACCTCAAAGAACAAACCGTCCTTGCTGACGAAATGCTGGAAAACCGAACCTTTGGCGATGCCGAGCTCGGCGGCAATGTCGGCCACGCGGGCGGCGTGATAACCCTGTTCGGCGAAGTGGCGCATGGCTACATCGATGATGCGCGCGCGTTTCGCTTCGGAGCGCGGACGGGGCGGGACATTGTTGCGGTAACGTGGCGGGCTAACCAGGCTGCTGCCGATTCCACTCATCAGGTTGACCTCAAGTCACGGAAAGATACCGAAAAATAGTTCCGAATTCAATTCCAATTTTTCCGCGCTGTGCGCTAATGTATTGGCCCTCAAGACGGTCATGGAATGACTGTTAGTCATCGCATGAGCATGATCGGAGCGAGCGAGCGAATTTACGATGCGATTGTGGTCGGCGGGGGGCACAATGGACTCACCGCAGCGGCCTATCTCGCGCGCGCGGGATTGCGAACGCTTGTCCTCGAACGCAGGGAAATCGTTGGCGGCTGCTGCGTTACTGAGGAAATCGCACCCGGCATCCGGTCTTCCACAACATCCTACATCGCCAGCATGCTGCGGCCGGAAGTGATCCGAGATCTCAAGCTGGCGGAATTTGGATTGCGAATGCTGCCCTGTGATCCGGCGGTGCAGGTCGCGTGCCCGGACGGTAGAGTCGTCTCCTGGTGGGTGGACCGCGAGCGTGCCGTCGCAGAATTTGGGAAGTACTCGCGCAAGGATGCCATAAGGTTTGCGCAAGTCGATGATCAGCTGAAAAAGCTCGCGCGCTACCTGCAGCCATTCTTTCTGGAACCACCGCCGGAGATCGGTGCGCAAGGTATTTCGGGCATCAGCGAGCTTCTTCGATTGGGTAGCCGGTTCCGGAATATCTCGAACTGCGAAATTGCCCAACTGGTGTCGTTTCTCACCGGGAGCCTGGGTGAGTTTCTGGATCGCAACTACGAATCGGACACGATCAAGACGATGTTCGTTGCCAACAGTGTCTACGGCAAGCATGGCGGCCCATACCAACCGGGGACGGCGATCGGACTGCTCTTTCATTTACTCAGCGGCGGAGAACACGAACTGCAGGGATTTCAAGGGCATGTGATTGGAGGCATGGGAGCGATCTCCAATGCATTAGCGGCGTCTGCGCGCAAATTTGGGGCTGAGATTCGAACCTCGGCGCCTGTGGCACAAATCGACGTGCATAACGGACGCGCACACGGAGTCGTGCTCGAAGATGGCGCGGAGATTCGAGGGCGGATCGTATTGTCGAATGCGGACCCGAAGCGCACGTTCCTGAAAATGATCCCGCAAAACGAATTGCCGGAAGAATTTTTGCACGCAATTCGAGGTATCCGGATGGCTGGCCCGTGCGCGAAAGTGAATCTTGCGCTTTCCGAGGAGCCGCGTTTCACGGGCACGCCTTCGAGTCACACGCCAATGGAGCGGACGTCCTACACACTCGTGCCTTCGCTTGAATTTGCTGAGCGCTGCTACGACATCACTAAGTTTGGCGACATTCCCGATGAGTTGTGGGTGGACTGCGTGATCGCGTCGAACGCCGACGATACCTTGGCTCCCGCAGGCACGCACATCATGACCTGCTTCGTGCAGTATGTTCCCTATTGTCTTCGGGAAGGAACATGGGATGAGAAGCGGGAACTGCTGGGCGATCGTGTCATTCGAAAAATCGCCGAGCACGCCCCCAACGTGCCGAACTCGATCATGGCGCGACAGGTGCTCACGCCTCTCGATCTGGAACGCACCTATGGGCTCACGGAGGGCAATATTTTTCACGGCGATTTGAGTCTGGATCAGCTCTTTTTTATGCGGCCGGTGCCGGGCTGGTCGCAGTACCGGACTCCGATTGAAGGTCTCTATTTATGTGGCGCCGGAACACACCCTGGAGGCGGAGTGACGGGCGCGCCCGGTCACAATGCGGCACATCAGGTCCTGCGCGACCGGAAGAGAGGCCGAATCAAGGCGGGTGCCGCATGATCCAGTCTGATCACGCCGTAAGGAGATTTCATGCCGAAGAAAGGGATTCTGGAACGCTTGAAAGAGGGGCTGGTACTCGGGGACGGCGGCTACCTGCTTGAGTTAGAGAAGCGTGGCTGGGTACGACCCGGCCCATTCACTCCTGAAGTCGCAATCGTGTATCCGGATGCCCTTAGTGAGTTGCATGTCGAATTCCGTGAGGCCGGCGCAGAAGTTTTGCAGGCGTTGACCTTCTATGCAAGTCGCGACAAGCTCGCGACGGTCGGACTGGAAGACCGGGTGGAAGACATCAATCGCGCGGCAGTGCGCATTGCCAAAGAAGTAGCCGGAGATGACTGCCTGGTAGCGGGGAATTTGAGTCTCACATGGATGTATGAACCTGATAGTCCAGCCGCCGCTGATCGTGTTCGGGAGACTTTCGACGAACAGTTGCGAGTGCAGATGGATGAGGGCGTGGATTTCATCATTGGAGAGACTTTTTCATGGCTGGGTGAGGCCCTGTTGGCATTGGAACGCGCGCAGAAAACCTTCTTGCCGGTAATGGTCACCATCTGTTTCGAGAACAAAAATGAGACTAGCGAGGGTGCGAGTGCTGCGGACGCGGCGAAGGCACTGCTGGATGCCGGCGCCGACATCGTGGGAATGAACTGCCTGCGCCCGCCCGAGCACATTTTGCCCGCAATGGAAGAGATGCGGGCGGCGGTCTCGGGCTACCTTGCCTGCCAGCCGGTAGGATTCAGAACGCCGAAGCAACAGCCGGACTTCACCAGCTTGCCTGAGTTTCCATATGCACTCGACCCGCTGCAATTAACTCGCAAAGAGATGGGCGCGTATGCTGCGCAGGCGCGCGACATCGGTATCAACTACATTGGGTCGTGCTGCGGCTCGACGGCTTCGCATGTGCGGGAAATGGCGAGGGTGCTCGGAAAATTGCGCCCCGATACGCGAATCTGGAAAAAAGGCGGAGCCAAACCGATGTCGGCTTTCGAGTACTACGAACACGATAAGCAGGAAATCAAAAGCTAGCGTGATCGAGGCGGGGCTGGTGTTCGGGCAACACATACCCATCCGGCTTCTGATTGCAGTCCGGTTTTCGATTCTGGCGTGCCATGGAATCGCAGATTCCCCGCCAAGTTCGGCGTCGGAATGACAAGGCTTGAGTCCTGCAGTGCTTCCAACAAAAAGCAGGCCCGCTATAGAAACGGGCCTGTTTTTTTGTATCCGAACAGCCGGTAAGTCGGCGAATCAGGCCGCCTCGCCCCGATCTTCCGCAATTACGAGCGGCACATTCACCAGGTGCTCGTTCAAGAACCATTGCTGCAGTTCATTGGTCCGGAGCACGTCGCTTACGACCAGGTCATTGGTGCCGTCGTCGCCGATGGTCTGAGCGCGCTTTGCCAGCTTGCGGCAATGGCCAATGATGATTTGATGCGCGTCGAGCAGGCGGGAAATCTGGACTGGCACCTCTTCCCTGCCGCGCGGCGGCCGTTCGATGTGCGTGGTCTCGGCGATATCGGCAGCCATCGCCAGGCTGATACCGCCGAGCAGTTGGATACGCTCAGCGATCTTATCCACAATTTCGTTTTGCTCTTCGTAGTGTTTGTCGTAGAGCAAATGAAGCTGATAAAAAGTCGGTCCGGCGACTTGCCAGTGCGATTTCTTGTAGAGATCCCGCAGTGTAATGGTATCGGCGAGAAGCTGGTTGAGTTGCTCGGTCATTTCGAGGCGAACCGGCTCTTCCAGCTCGAGAGGAAGCAAGTTCTCGACTGTGCCGTACTTTTGAATTTCGGGCGCCCTTTGATGCAGACGCGGTTGGGCACTCACTTTGCCGCGATTAGCAGAAACTGGGTCCTTCTTGGCCATGGGAAAGCTCCTTGCGATGCGAAAGGATGGGGCTGCAGGCAGCCAGCATTGAAATTGTAGACCTAGTAGAGGTGAAACTCCCGCACGGTTGGATGAATGAGAACTGTAATCCGATGCGACGTGAACTCAAATAGTGCGATGTTCGATTTATTTAGTTATGTTTTTGTAACAACTTACATGGCCAATCTAGTGCATCGCTTGAGGTGAAGCTCCGGCAACATTCAGGCCCGCATCGTACCGAAATTCCACTGCTGGCCGATTTGCTGGGTCACGGCTCTGTCTTCTACTCTGCTTTGCCGTGCCTCATCAGAGCGCAGATCCCAGCAGACTGTAAAACAACACAAGCAGAACGAAAGTCGCGACCCCGACGTAGAGCCAATCACGCTCCAATAAGAACGCGAATACCGAAAATGCGACGCGTGCCACCGGCGTCGCAATCAGCAGCAGCAAACCGAGTTGGATGATTCCGCGTGCCCGCAACGCGAAAGCAGAATGAAGAATTCCCTTCCAATTGCGGAGGTCCGAGGGCTCACCCGCAAATACATGGTAGCCAGTCGGCTCATGACCATGGCGCACCAGGAATATGATGCCACCTGTGAGCACTACCAGCGCGGCCAAGCTCACCCCGGCACGCAGCAGATTCGCGATGATGATTTCGATCTTCTGATCAGTCCAGTCAGACTTTTTGAACATTAGAGCTTACCCGTAAAGGCCCCGTAGATCATTTCCGCGCCAAGTGCGACGATGACTGCGGCAAAGACCCAACGAAGCTGCCTGGTTTTGGTGCGAGCGAGAACCCGCGCGCCGGAGAGCGAACCGGCGAGCACCCCGAGCATCACTGGCATCGCGAGGCCTGGATCGACGTAGCCACGACTGAGGTAGACGCCCGCACTCGCAGCAGCCGTCACGCCGATCATGAAATTGCTGGTCGTGGTCGAGACTTTAAAGGGAATCCCCATCGCCTGATCCATGGCGAGAACTTTGACCGCGCCTGATCCGATCCCGAGCAGGCCGGACAATCCGCCTGCTCCGAACATCAGACCGAATCCCAGAGGCACGCGATGTACGAAATAAGATTTCGGGCCATTCAATGAGGGATACACGCCGTTCATGCCGAGCCGAGTTGCCAGACGATCGGGTTGTTCATCAGAAGGATGGTCGACTGGAGTGCGACTGGAAAGATATCCGGAATAAATGAGAACCAGACCGAAGACCGTACCGATGGCCGAAGTGGAAACCTTTGTGGCGATGAAGGCGCCGACCAGCGCGCCTACCGTGGTCGCAACCTCGAGGAACATCCCAATACGAATGTTCGAGAATCCATCTTTCAGATAGGCAACTGCCGCGCCGGAAGAAGTCGCGATCACCGACACCAGCGATGCGCCCACGGCATAGCGAATATCGACCTTGAATACGAGTGCGAGCAGAGGCACCAGGACGACGCCGCCTCCCAACCCGGTGAGAGCGCCCAAAAAACCAGCCATGAACGATCCCAGTCCGACCAGAACGGTGAACTCGAGGTTGTTCAAATTGCCTCCGAAACCAGTGTGCCATAGTCGGGTGGATCTGGTCTTCGGATGGTTTGCTAGTTGGGATTCACCTCTTGATTCCTTTGCGGGGCAGACGAGGGCGTCTGCCCCCAGGTAAGCGGTGCCATTATGCTTATCATCCTTGCGCGCAGGGCTCTCCGCCCAGATTCAGCCGAACCAGGGGCGAGGGTGCAATCGCCGCGTCGCTAATGTGGAGTCCGCACTCCGTCTTCTGGAATCCGGCCCAGCGTCCGGCACGTGGATCTTCGCCAGGACGAATCGCGCGCGTGCAGTGGGTGCAACCGATGCTGGTGAAGTTCTGATCATGAAGCGGGTTGTAGGGCACGTCGTGCTCGTGCAGGTAGTTCCAAACGTCTTTGGTAGTCCAGTCTGCAATTGGGTTGATCTTAGCCAGTTGAAATTTCTGGTCCCACTCGACTTTGCGCGCGCCGGCGCGGGCCGAGGTCTGATCGCGCCGGATCGCAGTGATCCAGGCGCGCAAGCCGGCCAGCTTTTCTTTCAGAGGTTCGACTTTCCGCAGCGCGCAGCATTGATCGGGATTAATGGACCACAGAGCAGGGCCGTAAACCTCTTCCTGCGCCTCTGGCGTCAGGCGAGGGCGAACCCTCTCAACAGTGATGCCATAGCGCATTTCGACTTTCTCAATCAACTGGTACGTTTCCGGAAAAAGAAACTCGGTGTCGATGGTAAATACGCGCAGGTCGGGATTGAGCCGCGCCGCGATGTCAATCAACGCCATGCCTTCGGCGCCGAATCCTGATGCCATCTCCACCCGTTTGCCAAATCTACGAAATGCCCATTGCAGAACTTCTGCTGCATTCCACGTTTCCGCCAGAATCTGTATGTTTTCCAGGTTCTCGATCACTGTCCAATCTCCTCGTTGCCCGAGAACGCCCGGTGGAGAGAAATTTCATGTTCCAGGGGCGCTTGTGGCAATGGTTCGGTTGCCAGGTTCCATGGTTCGGAGGACGTTGCGGCGAATTGTTCCGCTTGAACAACATCGCCGACCAGGAGCAGTGTGGGCGCGGGAAGAAGAGGCGCTTTGGGTAAATCGCGCACAGTAGTGCGATGAATTTGCTGATTCCGCGAACTCGCGCGCGAAATGACGGCGCACGGTGTCTCGCTCTTGAGCCCAGCCGCCATTAACTGACTGGCAGTCTGTTCGTAGTTGAATCCGGGCATGTAGATCGCCAGCGTAGCGCCGGAGGAAACGAAGGCTTGCCATGNAACGGTCTCCTTGGAATTTGCATGATGGCTGGCTAAGAAAATCACGGCCGAGGCTTTTCCGCGTTGTGTGAGCGAAATCTGACCCACGGCGGCCGAGGCCAAGGCCGAGGTCACGCCCGGAACAACCTCGAAGTCGACATTCGCCTTCCGCAGTGCATCCATCTCTTCGCCTGCGCGGCCAAAAATCGACGGATCGCCACCCTTCAATCGGACAACGTCAAGTCCGAACGAGGCGAAGGTGACGAGTAGAGAGTTGATCTCCTGTTGTGGCGTACTATTGCGACCGCAGCGCTTGCCCACATTGCGCACCTCGGCTGATAGGGGAATCAGTGCGAGGATCTCCGGGCTGATCAGGTCATCGTGCAGCACAACCTGGGCTGCCTGCAGGAGTCGCAGAGCTTTCAAAGTAAGTAATTCAGGATCTCCGGGCCCCGCTCCGACCAGAAAGACTTTTCCCTTCATGAGCCGCTCCCAGTGCCGGGCGCGACTGCTACGCGGTTTTCGAAAGATTCTCGACTGGCGAGTTCATGCAATTGTTGGCGACGATCCTCAGGGTTCAAGGGACGTCCAAAGAGTTGCTTCCGCACGCGTCCCAGTTCTTCGATCCAGCCGGCATAGATCGGTGCGAACTGGGCTTCGAACTCACGCCGCAATCTTTGCGCGAGCGCGGGACTCTTCCCGGCGGTAGAAATGGCGATCTGCAAATCGCCCCGGCGAACGACTGCGGGATAGTAGAAATCGCAGCGATCGGGGTCATCGACTACGTTGCAAAGAACCTCGCGGCGCCGGGCTTCACGGTAGACGGCATCGTTCACCTCAAGGGACGAAGTAGCCGCTACCACGAGGAAGGTCGAATCAAGGTCTGCGCTCTCGAATTCGCGTGCTTGCCACGCGAGGACGCGGGCACGTTCCCACGCCACAATGGCCGGCGTTGCCCGCGGCGCGACTACGCGCACATTGGCGCCCGCAACCAGCAGGCTGCGAATCTTTGACTCGCCGACCTTCCCAGCTCCAACCACCAGGCACGAGCGCCCTTCGAGCTTTAGAAACATTGGAAAAAGATTCATTGCCTCACCCATTTCGCATTGGCCATTACCTAGCCCTCCAGACCATGGGGCACGCGGCCCGGAGACGGATCGCGCAGCACGGCCGGAATAAATTCGCCTGCAAGAAATTCGCGCAATTCGATCTCGCTATGGCGCGCGAAGAACTGGCGCAGATTCTCGCTCGGGCGCCGGTCATCAAGATAGCGGCGCAGCAACCGCTCGATCGCATCCGGGACCTCGCTCGCAAGGCAGCGATACCCGACTGGACGCGCAATCGACTGATGGAGCCCGACCGCGCCACCTACGCAGAAGTAGTAAGCATCCTCCATGCGCTCGCCGACTCTGATCTTTTTGCCTTCGATTCCAATATCGGCGATCCAATGCTGGCCGCAGCTGTTCGGACAGCCAGTCACATGCAATTTCAAATGTTGCTCGAAACCGGGCAGCCGGTCTTCCAATTCCTCGACCAGCCACCGAGAAAAAGTCTTCGTCTCGGTGATGGCAAGCTTGCAGAATTCTGAGCCGCTGCAAGCGACCGCGCCCCGCCAGAATGCCGATCCGTGAGCAGGCAAACCGACCGCATTCAGTTCCTTGGCCAAGGATTCAACATTCTGCCGAGGTACGTTGACGATCAGCAGGTTCTGCATGGAGGTAGTGCGAATCTCGCCACCCGCAAAACGTTCGGAGAGATCGGCAGCCGCACGCATCTGGTCTGCGGAAATCCGGCCCCGCAGAACAGCAGAGCCCACATAGAAAAATCCAGATTGCTTCTGCGGGTGAATGCCCACGTGATCGCGATAGAGGTCGCTGGGAGGTTGCTCGTCAGCCGCAGGATCCAGCCGGAAGCCGAGACGCTTCTCCAGTTCCTTCTGGAAGATTTCCGTGGTCCAGCCCTGGCGCAGGAAAAGGAACTTCAGGCGCGCGCGTTCCCGGTTTTCGCGCAGCACATCACTGTCGCGGAAAATTTCCGCGATGCTGCGCAACACTGGAATCACCTGATCCTGTCTTACGAACGCATTCAGCCGTGCAGCCAGGTGAGGGTCCGCCGAGAGCCCACCGGCGACCCGCAAAGAAAAGCCGATCTCCTCTTCGCCGCGTAAGCGACGGGTCACTGCCGTCAATCCAACATCATTGATTTCGGGATAGGTACACCACGAGCGGCAACCGGTAATGCTGATCTTGAACTTACGCGGAAGGTTATAGAAATCGGCGTTGCCAACGAAGAAGCGGTTGGCTTCGAGCGCCAGCGCCGACGCATCGAAGATTTCTTCCGCGTCCACGCCCGCCAATGGGCAGCCAGTAATGTTGCGGGTATCATCGCCGCAAGAACCCATGGTGGTGAGCCCGGCGCGCCAGAGCGAATCGAGGACTTCGGGGAGGGCTTCAATTGAGACCCAGTGCAACTGGATGTTTTGACGCACGGTCAGATCGGCGGATCCGCGCGCGTATTGTTCGGTGACATCAGCGATCGTGCGCAGTTGGTGCGCATGCAGCAATCCGTTCGGAATACGGATGCGCACCATGAAGTACGGGAGCGCCTTCCCTTCCCCGTTCTTGCCCCCGATCACTCCCGCCCCATCTCCTTGTGTGTAGACGCCCCACCAGCGGAAATAGGTGCCGATCCACTCGGGAGGAATTGTGGCGAAACCTTCCCGTGCAAATCGCCGGATTTCGTCAAGACCCTCCCACGGGTTCTTCTCGCGTTTCAACCGTTCGACGCGTTGCGCTTTCGTTTCTTTGACTGGATTTGTCATAAATGCAAAAAGCCCACCGCCCGGAATGTCTCCTGGCGGTGGGCTGAATGATTGCTGATTATTAAGGACTTACTAGGTCAGCAGCCTCCCTGTGCCAGAAGACACACGCGCGCAACAACAAGTACAACAACACGCGGTGAATGTCTGGCGAGAAGCCAACATGATCGAACGATAGTAGAGCTAGAGAACGATTGTGTCAACTGGATGTGAGCCAGGTGCCATGCAAAATTTGAATGGTCACGATCGAAAAAATGGTGCCGGCGTGTGACGGTGACCATTGACGGGTACACCCGCGTACCATAGCCTACCTATGTTGTCATGCTGAAGCATCGCCACCACCGCCATCATCATCACGCGCACAGCGCGTCGGCGGGGGTGCATTTCTGAAGTAAGCCAGCACTCATCGAACTTCCGGCCCGCTGACGCAAAAGGTCAGCGGGCTTTTTGTTTTTGCTGCGAGAGGACGGAAATGAAGCCAGAAATCGACTTCAACAAAATGCAGGGCCTGGTACCCGCGATCGTGCAGGACGCCGATACGGACGAAATCCTGATGCTCGGGTTTATGAACCAGGAAGCCTTTGAGCGGACCCTGAGCGTTGGCTATGTAACCTTCTTCAGCCGGACCCGGAATGAACTCTGGACGAAGGGCGAAAGCTCCGGGAACCGGCTGAAGGTTGTGGCCATCCGCACGGACTGCGACCGCGACACCTTCCTGATTCGCGTGCAGGTGGAGGGAGCGGGACTGGTCTGCCATCGGGGAACGCGGTCCTGCTTCACGGAGGAACTTCAACTTCCGTGGCTGCGGGAAACTGTGGAGCAGGAGATTCCACGATGAAGATCCGCATCGGAATTCCGAAAGGCAGCCTTCAGGAAGCAACACTCCAGTTGTTCGCGCGCGCCGGCTTGCGCGTCTACACAAACGCGCGATCGTACTTCGCCTCCACAGGTGATCCGGAAATTGAATGCATGTTGATCCGCGCACAGGAAATGGCGCGCTATGTGGATCATGGAGCGCTCGATGCCGGACTCACCGGGCTGGACTGGGTGGTAGAGAGTGGGCTGGACGTGATCGCGGTAACGGATCTGATTTATGCGAAGCAGAGCCGTGGAAAGGTGCGCTGGGTGCTTGCGGCGCCGGAAGACTCGCCCTTCCGGCGGGCCGAAGATCTTGCTGGACGCATCATCGCGACCGAATTGGTACAAGTCACCAGAAACTATTTTCGAGACAAAGGTGTCGACGTGCAGGTGGAGTTTTCGTGGGGCGCGACCGAGGTGAAGCCACCCATGCTGGCGGATGCGATCGTTGAGGTCACCGAGACGGGGAGTTCACTTCGCGCCAACCGGCTGCGCATTCTCGAAACCGTGCTCGAATCGAACACCCAGATCATCGCGAACCGCTCGGCGTGGGCCGATTGCGAGAAGCGGCGAAAGATAGAAAACCTCGCGCTGATGCTGCGCGGCGCCATGGAAGCGCAGGATCGCGTCGGCCTGATGCTCAACGTGCGCAAGGAAAACCTGGACGGAGTTCTCTCGGTTCTTCCGGCCTTACAGAAACCAACCGTCTCTACGCTCAGCGACAGTGAATGGGTTGCGGTGAACACAGTGATTGAAGAATCCGAGGCGTGGCAGGTGATTCCGCGCCTGAAGCAGGCGCAGGCACAGGGCATCGTGGAATACCCGCTGAATAAGGTGGTGATGTGATGCGGATTCTCACGGGTCAGGCGGCATCGGAACGGGTTCGCAAACTGGAGCGGCGCGGCTCGGAATTTTCCAGGCTTGAGCCGGAGGTCCGGAAGATCGTCAAGCATGTGCGGCGCGACGGTGATCAAGCCGTCCGCAAGTACGCGCAGAAATGGGATGGGCTCGGGGCAAAGGAGGCGATGCAAGTCTTGCCGGCGGAACTGGAGGCTGCCTGGGCGATGGCTTCGCCCCAACTGCGGAGTTCGCTGAAACAAGCAGCGGGGAACATCCGGAGATTCTGCGAGCGTCAGAAGCCTCGCGAATGGACGAAGAATGGGGACGGCATTTCGGCGGGGCAAATCGTCCGCCCGTTGGAGTCGGCCGGGTGTTACGTGCCGGCAGGACGCCATCCGCTGGTCTCGACGCTCTTGATGACTGTAATTCCGGCGCAGGTCGCGGGGGTGCAGAAGATTCGTGTTGCCTCTCCCAATCCAAGAAATGAGGTGCTTGCGGCCGCGCACCTGTTGGGACTGCGCGAAGTCTTTCGCATTGGGGGAGCACAGGCGATCGCCGCACTGGCTTATGGGACAAAAACCATTGGCCGTGTCGACAAGATCGTCGGCCCGGGGAACATCTACGTCACCCTGGCCAAAAAGCTGGTTTCCTTCGACTGCGCGATTGATTTTCTGGCGGGCCCGACGGAGGTGGTGATTTTTAGTGATAGGGGCCGCGCCGAATTCATCGCGGCAGACTTAGCCGCGCAAGCGGAACACGATCCGAACTCAATCGCGGTCTTGATTACGACCTCCAGACAACTGGCTCGCGCAGTCCGGATGGGCGTGGAGCGTATTGCGGAGGCAAATGCCACAGCTCGTCAATCGATCGCCCGTAATGGCGCAGTGCTGCTGGCACGGTCTCGCGAGGAAGCAATCACGTGGGCGAACCGTATTGCGCCCGAGCACATCACGATCGAGGCCAGAAACCTTTCGCGCATTCAGAACGCTGGCTCGATCTTCGTGGGGGACTATTCGGCGCAAGCCGCGGGTGATTATGCCTCCGGTCCGAATCACGTGTTGCCGACAGCAGGAATGGCGCGCGTTCGGGGCGGTCTGAGCGTGCTCGACTTTGTGAAGATCATCACGGTGCAGCAGCTTTCAGAGTCGGGGCTGCGCAAAATCAGCAAGACGGTCACCTATCTCGCCGAGGCAGAAGGGCTCGAGGCGCATGCGCAGTCGATCCGTGTGAGGTGTTCGCATGCTTAATGCCCGGCAAGCAGTGCGGAACTTGCCTACCTATCATCCGCCACTAAGCGGCCGCAAGGGAATGCGGCT
>JGI12627J18819_10000329_pt1 | contig 15497 bp, 16 predicted proteins | sample TexAe_OM1H0_M2_FD_18819 | JGI IMG/M metagenome (IMG submission 18819)
GTCGCCGCTTCCGCGACCGTCGGCGCCGGGGCGAACGGTCCGGCGAGGGCGGCGAAGCCGAACTGCGCGAGGACGACGTCGTCCAGCCGGTAGCCGGCATCCTTGACGTTCTCGACAATTACGCCTTCGTCCGTACCTCCGGCTACCTGGCCGGTCCGCACGACGTCTACGTGTCGATGAACATGGTGCGTAAGAACGGCCTTCGCCGCGGTGACGCGGTGACCGGTGCGGTTCGGGTGCCCAAAGAAGGTGAACAACCCAACCAGAGGCAGAAGTTCAACCCGCTGGTGCGCCTGGACAGCGTCAATGGCGGTTCCGTCGAAGATGCCAAGAAACGTCCCGATTTCAGCAAGCTGACGCCGTTGTACCCNAACCAGCGGCTTCGTTTGGAAACCACCAGCGAACGGCTGACCACACGGGTCATCGACCTGATCATGCCGATCGGTAAGGGCCAGCGCGCGTTGATCGTGTCGCCGCCCAAGGCGGGAAAGACCACGATCCTGCAGGACATCGCCAACGCGATCACCAGGAACAACCCGGAATGCCACCTCATGGTCGTGCTCGTCGACGAGCGCCCTGAAGAGGTCACCGACATGACTCGCTCGGTCAAGGGCGAGGTCATCGCGTCGACATTCGACCGGCCACCGTCGGACCACACGTCGGTCGCCGAGCTCGCGATCGAGCGCGCCAAGCGCCTCGTCGAGCAGGACAAAGACGTTGTCGTGCTGCTGGACTCGATCACCCGACTTGGCCGCGCGTACAACAACGCGTCGCCCGCATCGGGCCGGATCCTCTCCGGTGGTGTCGACTCGACGGCGCTGTACCCGCCGAAGCGCTTCCTGGGCGCCGCGCGCAATATCGAAGAGGGCGGATCGTTGACGATCATCGCCACCGCGATGGTCGAGACCGGATCCACCGGTGACACAGTCATTTTCGAGGAGTTCAAGGGCACCGGTAACGCCGAGCTCAAGCTCGACCGCAAGATCTCCGAGCGCCGTGTCTTCCCGGCCGTCGACGTGAATCCCTCGGGCACTCGTAAGGACGAATTGCTGCTGTCCCCAGACGAATTCGCGATTGTGCACAAGCTGCGCCGGGTGCTGTCGGGTCTGGATTCCCACCAGGCCATCGACCTGCTGATGTCCCAGCTGCGAAAGACCAAGAACAACTACGAGTTCCTGGTTCAGGTGTCCAAGACGACACCGGGCATGGACAACGACTAGGTGACAACTCCTCGCGAGGCGGGCTGTGGCGGAGACGCTTCAACAACTGCTTCGTGAGCGCCTTGACCAGGACACGCCGGCGCTGAAGTACGGCGAGCGGATATGGACGTGGCGTGAGCATCTCGCCGATGCGAGCGCCACTGCCGCCGCGCTGATCGACCTCGCCGATTCGGGCCGCCCGTTGCACGTCGGTGCGCTCCTGGGCAACACCCCCCAGATGCTGACCGCCATGGCCTCGGCCGCGCTCGGTGGCTATGTGTTGTGCGGCATCAACGACACTCGTCGCGGCGTCGCCCTGGCTCGAGACATCCTGCGGGCCGACTGTCAGATTCTGCTGACCGATCCGGAACACGGAGCGTTGCTCGACGGTCTGGAACTGCCCGGCGTGCGGGTGATCGACGTGACCGGCGAATCGTGGGAGGCGTTACCGGGCAGCGTCGCAACGCTGACACCCCATCGCGAGGTCGCGCCGACCGACACCTTCATGATGATCTTCACCTCGGGAACCAGCGGTGACCCGAAGGCGGTGCAGGTCACGCATCTGACCGTGCTGTTCGCCGGAACGACGCTGATCGACCGGTTCGAGGTCGAAGCCGATGACGTCTGTTACCTGTCGATGCCGCTGTTTCACTCCAACGCGCTTTTAGCGGGATGGAGTGTGGGGGTCGGCGCCGGCGCGGCCATGGTGCCCGCCACGTTCTCGGCATCCCGTCTGCTGCCCGACTTACGCAGGTACGGGGTCACTTTCATGAATTACGTAGGCAAACCCCTGGCCTATGTGCTGGCCACGCCCGAACGGCCCGACGACCACGACAACCCGCTGCGGGTCGCGTTCGGCAACGAGGCCAGCGATCGCGACATCGCGGAGTTCAGCCGGCGTTTCGACTGCACGGTGTGGGACGGGTTCGGATCGACCGAGGGCGCGATCATCATCACCCGCGAGGACGGCTGCCCGCCCGGCTCGCTCGGTCGGGGCTTTCCCGGTGTCAGCGTCTATAACTCCGACACGGTGACCGAATGCCCGGCAGCGATCTTCGACGACGACGGCGCCCTGACCAACGCGGAGCAAGCGATCGGGGAGTTGGTGAACACCACCGGTGCGGGTCTGTTCGCCGGCTACTACAACGACCCACAGGCCACCGATGCGCGGTTAAGGCACGGCATGTTCTGGTCCGGCGACCTGGCGTACCGGGACGCGGACGGCTGGATCTACTTCGCGGGCCGCAGTGGCGACTGGCTGCGTGTCGACGGAGAGAACATGACGACCGCGCCCATCGAAAGGATCCTGCAGCGGCTGGGTCCCATCAGTCAGGTGGCGGTGTATGCGGTGCCGGATGAACACGCGGGTGACCAGGTGATGGCAGCCGTCGTTCTCACCGACAACGCCGAGTTGACGCCCGAGGAATTCGGGCGTTTTCTCGCTGACCAGGCCGATTTGTCGCCCAAGGCGTGGCCCCGCTACGTCTGGCTCACCGATCGGCTCCCGACCACGGCCACCAACAAGATCCTCAAGCGGGAACTGACCGCTCGCGGCGCAACTCCTGGCAGCGGCGTGCTCTGGACGCGCCCGGCGCAAGCCAGGACATACTCGACCGAGCATTGGGACGCCGGGAATGCCCGGGCGCATCTCGGTGTTTGGGGTGGTAGCGGTTGACCTGGCATAATCGACACTCGACTCGCCAGAATCGCTGAGATTCTGCAATCACGCTCGAAGCCGGTTCCTGTACCGGGCACGGGCGACACAAGAACGAAGAGGACAGCATGAAGACTGATATCCATCCCGCCTACGCGGAGACCACGGTGCTCTGCGGTTGCGGCAACAGCTTCACGACGCGCAGCACCAAGGAGGGTGGCCGCATCGTCGTGGAGGTGTGCTCGCAGTGCCACCCGTTCTACACCGGCAAGCAGAAGATCCTCGACAGCGGCGGCCGCGTGGCCCGCTTCGAGAAGCGTTACGGCAAGCGGAAAGGCGCTGCCGCCGACGCGGACAAGACCGACAAATAGCTGCGTCGCCGACGCCCGAACTGTGCGTGCATGTGCACAGGCCGGGCGTCGGTTCGCGTTTGTGGTCTATGAAAAGCGGTGCAACAGCGGGGCAGGAGGTGAGGCATGACGCAGCCGGTGCAGACGATTGACGTACTCCTGGCCGAACACGCCGAACTCGAGCACCGGTTGGCCGATCCCGAATTGCACAGCAATCCCGCCGAGGCGCGCAAAGCCGGCCGCCGGTTCGCCCGATTGGCCCCGATCGTCGCCACCCACCGCAAGCTGGAGTCGGCCCGCGACGACTTGGAAACGGCACGTGAGCTGGTCGCCGACGACGCGTCGTTCGTCGACGAGGTCACCGAACTGGAAGCGCGGGTCGCCGAGCTGGACACCCAGCTCACCGACATGCTCGCGCCGCGCGACCCGCATGACGCCGACGACATCGTGCTCGAAGTCAAGTCGGGCGAGGGCGGCGAGGAGTCGGCATTGTTCGCCGCCGATCTGGCCAGGATGTACATCCGCTATGCCGAGCGGCACGGCTGGTCAGTGACCGTACTGGACGAAACCACGTCGGATCTGGGCGGTTACAAGGACGCGACGCTGTCCATCGCCAGCAAGGGCGACACGGCCGACGGCGTGTGGTCGCGGATGAAGTTCGAGGGCGGGGTGCACCGGGTGCAACGCGTCCCGGTTACGGAATCCCAAGGCCGCGTGCATACTTCGGCGGCGGGCGTACTGGTCTACCCCGAGCCCGAGGAGGTCGGCGAGGTGCAGATCGACGAGTCGGACCTGCGCATCGATGTGTATCGCTCGTCGGGCAAGGGCGGCCAGGGCGTGAACACCACCGATTCGGCGGTGCGAATCACCCATCTGCCCACCGGGATTGTCGTCACCTGCCAAAACGAGCGTTCGCAACTGCAGAACAAGGCCCGCGCGTTGCAGGTGCTGGCGGCCCGCCTGCAGGCACTCGCCGAGGAACAGGCGCTGGCCGACGCGTCGGCCGACCGGGCCAGCCAGATCCGCACCGTGGACCGCAGTGAACGCATTCGCACCTACAACTTCCCCGAGAACCGGATCACCGACCACCGGATCGGTTTCAAGGCACACAATCTCGATCAAGTGCTCGATGGCGACCTGGATGCGATGTTCGACGCCCTGGGCGCCGCTGACAAGCAGTCCCGGTTGCAGCAGGCATGAGTGTCTTGCGGCGCGCGATCGACTCCGCTGCGGCTGCACTTGCCGAAGCCGGGATCGACTCCGCGCGTTGGGACGCCGAACTTCTCGCCGCTCACGTGACGGGTGCCGACCGCGGCCGGCTGACCTTGCTCGACCCGCCAGGGGACGACGTTCTCGGGCGCTACCGCGAAGTCGTGGCCGCCCGGTCCCAGCGGGTGCCCCTGCAGCACCTCACCGGGACGGCGGCGTTCGGGCCGGTCCTGCTGCACGTCGGGCCTGGCGTTTTCATACCGCGTCCGGAGACCGAGGCCCTCTTGGCCTGGGCCACCGCGCAGCGACTGGGGCCGCGTCCCGTGATAGTCGACTTGTGCACCGGCTCCGGCGCATTGGCAGTGGCCTTGGCCCAGCACCGCGCCGCCCTGGGACTAGAGGCGCGGATCATCGGCATTGATGACTCCGATGCGGCACTGGAGTATGCGCGACGCAACGCCGAGGGCACCGTGGTTGAACTCCGGCGGGCCGACGTCACCGAACTGACCGCCAAGGCCGACCCACTGGAGGGACAGGTCGATCTGGTGGTGGCCAACCCGCCGTATGTTCCAGACGACGCTGTGTTGGAACCTGAAGTCGCCCAATATGATCCACGCCATGCGGTGTTCGGCGGACCGGACGGAATGACGGTGATCCGACCCATTGTCCGGCTCGCCGCGCGCTGGCTGCGCCCGGGTGGACTGTTCGCCGTCGAGCACGACGACACCACATCCTCGCAGACGGTCGAATTGATCAAGGGCACAGGGTCTTTCGAAGACGTTCGACCACGCAACGATTTGGCCGGCCGACCGAGGTTCGTGACGGCCCGCCGGAGCGGCGCCGATGACTGAAATCTTCGCCTGCGCCGATCCCGACGAGCGCATCCGTGGAATTTCCTCCGCGGCCGGAGCGCTCAAGGGCGGTCGGCTGGTGGTGATGCCGACGGACACCGTGTACGGCATCGGCGCAGACGCTTTCAACAGCGCCGCCGTGGCCGCGCTGCTATCGGCGAAGGGGCGCGGCCGGGACATGCCGGTCGGCGTGCTGGTCGGCTCCTGGCACACCATCGAGGGCTTGGTGTACACGATGCCGGCCGGGGCACGCGATCTGATCCGGGCGTTCTGGCCGGGTGCACTGAGCCTCGTTGTGACACAAGCGCCTTCACTGCAATGGGATCTGGGCGATGCCCGAGGCACGGTGATGCTGCGAATGCCGCTGCACCCGGTCGCCATCGAGCTGTTACGCGAAGTCGGGCCCATGGCGGTGTCCAGCGCGAACATCTCGGGGCGTCCGCCGGCGGTGAACGCCGACGAAGCGCGCAGCCAACTCGGTGATCTCGTCGACGTATATCTCGATGCGGGCCCCTCCGAGCAAGGGGCCGCTTCCACGATCGTCGACCTGACCGGAGCCGCCCCACGCATCCTGCGGGCCGGTCCCGTGACCGCCGAGCGGATCGCGGAAGTGCTGGCGGTGGACCCCGAAAGCTTGAGCGGCTAGGTGCAGTACGGTCTCGAGGTGTCCAGCGACGTAGCCAACCTTGCCAGTGGCTTACTCGCGTTAGGGGACCGCGGCGCCGGTGTCCCGTTGCGCGAGCTTGCGCTCGTCGGGCTGACCGCCGCGATCATCACCTATTTCGCGACCGGTCCGGTACGGGTGCTGGCCACCCGGTTGGGTGCGGTCGCCTATCCGCGTGAACGCGACGTACACGTGACCCCCACCCCGCGGATGGGTGGGCTGGCGATGTTCCTCGGCGTCATCACCGCCGTGTTCCTCGCATCCCAGCTCCCCGCGCTCACCCGCGGCTTCGTCTACTCCACCGGCATGCCCGCGGTGTGGTGGCGGGCGCAGTGATCATGGGCATCGGTCTCATCGACGACCGTTGGGGCCTGGATGCTTTGACGAAATTCGCCGGCCAGATCACCGCGGCCAGCGTGTTGGTCACCATGGGTGTGGCCTGGAGCGTGCTCTACATCCCGATCGGCGGCGTCGGCACCATCGTGCTCGACCAGGCGTCCTCGATCCTGCTGACCTTGGCGCTGACGGTGTCGATCGTCAACGCGATGAACTTCGTCGACGGGCTCGACGGACTTGCCGCCGGACTGGGCCTGATCACCGCGCTGGCCATCTGCATCTTCTCCATCGGTCTACTCCGCGACCACAGCGGCGATGTGCTTTTCTATCCACCCGCCGTCATCTCGGTGGTGCTCGCGGGGGCATGTCTGGGGTTCTTGCCGCACAACTTCCACCGCGCCAAGATCTTCATGGGCGATTCGGGTTCGATGCTGATCGGGTTGATGCTCGCGGCGGCGTCCACGACCGCGGCAGGCCCGGTCTCGCAAAGCGCCTACGGTGCGCGTGATGTGTTTGCCTTGCTGTCACCGTTCCTACTGGTGGTGGCGGTCATGTTCGTGCCGATGCTCGATCTACTGCTGGCGATCGTGCGCCGCACGCGGGCGGGCCGTAGCGCCTTCAGTCCCGACAAGATGCACCTGCATCATCGGTTGCTGCAGATCGGTCATTCGCACCGGCGGGTGGTCCTGCTGATTTATCTGTGGGTGGGCATCGTCGCGTTCGGCGCGGCGAGCACCATCTTCTTCGATCCTCGCGATACCGGCGCGGTGATGCTGGGCGCGATCGTGGTCGCCGGCATTGCGACAGCGATCCCCCTCATGCGCCGTCGTGAGGATTACGAAGACGAGGGCTACGACAGCAAGTAGTAGTGATGTTCGCCATATGGTACGGTGCAGGTAGAACCCCAAAAAGCCGTGCAGGTTGCCGGTCCATCGGAGACTAATTCGGTGGCGCTGGTTAAGGACTCATGTCGGGAGATACCCCTTGGGTTATTCACCTGTGACGTGCGATACGCTCGGCGGGCCACCGATCGTTCGGTCGGAGGGGTCCCTGTTCCAACAACCCGGGATTGAGGTGCTGCAGTGACGACACCAGCGCAGGACGCGCCGTTGGTGTTTCCCTCTGTTGCTTTCCGCCCGATTCGTCTTCTCCTGATCAGTCTCGGGATCACCGCGGTGGCGGTGCTCGCCGCCGTCTGGGCGGGCCACCCGAAAGTCGGGATGTTTTTCGGAATTGGGCTGCTGCTGGGTTTGCTCAATGCCGTTCTGGTGCAGCGCTCCGTTACTTCGATTACCGCGAAAGACCATCCGGCGAAAAGCTCGATGGCTCTCAACTCCGCGGTGCGATTGGCGATCATCACCGTCGTCGGGTTGATCATCGCGTTTACATTCCGGCCCGAGGGATTGGGTGTGGTGTTCGGGCTGGCGCTTTTCCAAGTGCTGCTGGTCGCATCGACCGCCCTGCCGGTGTGGAAGAAGCTGCGCTCCGGCGAGGGGATCGCGCCCGCCGACCAACTGGGGGCCTCGGAAGGAACAGAGGATAGGACCACCGGCGATGACTGACATGACCTTCCTGGCCGAATCCGCCATCGAGGTCGGCGAGCACAAGCACGCCACGTGGCTCGGCCTGACCGTCAACACCGACACCATTCTGTCAACCGGGATTGCCGCGTTGATTGTGCTCGCGCTGGCCTTCTTTCTGCGCGCGAAGATCACCTCCACCGGCGTCCCGAGTGGCGTTCAGCTGTTCTGGGAGGCCATCACCGTCCAGATGCGCGATCAGATCGAGAGTGCGGTCGGGATGCGGATCGCGCCCTTCGTGTTGCCGCTGGCCGTCACCATCTTCGTGTTCATCCTGGTCTCCAACTGGCTTTCGGTGCTGCCGCTGCAATACACCGACGCCAAGGGGCACGCCACCGAGCTGCTGAGCTCGGCGGCCGCGGACATCAATTACGTACTGGCGCTGGCACTTTTCGTCTTCGTCTGCTACCACGTGGCGGGCATCTGGCGCCGGGGAATCGTGGGACACCCGCTCGCCGTGCTCAAAGGTCACGTGGCTTTCTTGGCGCCGATCAACCTCGTCGAAGAGCTCGCCAAGCCGATCTCGTTGTCGCTCCGACTTTTCGGCAACATCTTCGCAGGCGGCATCCTGGTCGCGCTGATCGCGCTGTTCCCGCCGTACATCATGTGGGCGCCCAACGCGATCTGGAAGGCCTTCGACCTGTTCGTCGGCGCGATCCAGGCCTTCATCTTCTCGATTCTGACCATCTTGTACTTCAGCCAAGCCATGGAGATCGAGGACCACCATGACTGAGACCACCATGAATTGGATTGAGCCACACCCCATTACAGGAGCCTGGTAGATCACTACCAGTTAAAAGGAGGAAAAGAATGGCCCTGGACCCCCAAGTCGCTGCCGCTGCACTCATCGGCGGTGGACTCATCATGGGCGGCGGCGCGATCGGTGCCGGTATCGGTGACGGTATTGCCGGTAACGCACTGGTTTCCGGTATCGCCCGGCAACCCGAGGCGCAAGGTCGGCTGTTTACGCCGTTCTTCATCACCGTCGGTCTGGTTGAGGCGGCGTACTTCATCAACCTGGCCTTCATGGCGCTGTTCGTGTTCGCCACACCCGTAGGTACCTAGTTCGCTGTGATTGGTGACGCGAGCTTGAGCGTTCTGGCGTCCAGCCAGATGGTGGCCGAGGGAGGCAACAACTTCCTCGTTCCCAACGGCACTTTCTTCTTCGTGCTGGCCATCTTCCTTGTCGTGCTGGGCATCATCGGCACGTGGGTCGTGCCGCCGGTCATGAAGGTGTTGCGCGAACGCGACAATATGGTCGCCAAGACCGCGGCCGACAACAAGAAGTCGTCCGAGCAGTTCGAAGCCGCCCGGGCGGATTACGAAGAGGCCCTGAAGGAAGGCCGAGTCCAGGCGGGGTCGTTTCGCGACAATGCCCGGTCGCAGGGCCGTAAGGTCATCGAAGACGCGCGCGCCGATGCTGAACGGCAGGTGATGGCGACGTTGCAAATGGCTGCCGAACAATTGAAGCGCGAGAGGGACGCGGTGGAACTGGATCTGCGCGCCAACGTCGGGAGCATGTCGTCGACCCTGGCCAGTCGAATCCTCGGCGTCGACGTCACCACATCTGCTGCGACAAGGTAACTATCGATGTCGACTTTTATTGGGCAGTTGATCGGATTCGCGGCCATCGTGTTGCTGGTGTGGCGCTATGTGGTGCCGCCGGTGCGCCGGCTGATGACCGCTCGGCAGGAGGCGGTCCGCCAACAGTTGGAGGATTCGGCGGCAGCGGCGGCTCGGCTGAAGGATGCGAATCAGGCCCACAGCAAAGCCGTCGAGGACGCTAAGTCGGAGGCGAAACGGCTGGTCGAAGAAGCCCAGGGCGATGCCGAACGTATTGCCGAACAAATGCAGGCCCAAGCCGTTGTCGAGGCGGACCGAATCAAATCGCAAGGTGCCCGCCAGGCCGAACTTTTGCGGACCCAGCTGATCCGGCAGCTACGACTAGAGCTCGGCCACGAATCAGTCCGTCAAGCAAGGGAATTGGTGCGCAACTACGTCGCTGATCCGGGCCAGCAGTCGACCACCGTCGACCGATTCCTGGACGAGCTCGACGACATGGCGCCGGCCTCGGCCGAGGTCGAGTATCCACTACTGGCGAAGATGCGCTCGGCCAGTCGGTGGGCTCTGGGCAACCTGACGGATCGCTTCAACACCATCGCCAAGGACCTCGATGGTCAAGCACTGGAGAAGCTTTCCGCCGAGTTGGTGTCGGTGGCCAGCATGCTGCAACGCGAGATCGTCGTCACCCGCTATCTCACCGTGCCGGCCGAAGACGCCGCGCCGCGCATCCAACTGATCGAGCGGCTGGTATCCGGCAAGGTTGGCGATGCCACGCTCGAGGTGCTGCGGGTCGCGGTCTCGGAGCGGTGGTCTGCCAACTCGGATCTGGTCGACGCCATCGAGCATGTGTCGCGGCAAGCATTATTGGAAGTCGCCGAGCGCGAAGGCCGGGTCGACGAGGTCGAAGACCAGCTTTTCCGGTTTTCGCGAATTCTGGACGCGCAGCCGCGGCTTGCCCTCCTGTTGGGCGATTACGGATTACCGGCCGAAGGCCGTATTGGGTTGCTGCGCAACGTGCTCAAGAGCGCGAGCGGCAGGAGTAACAGGATTACGAACGCACTCCTGGCCCAGACTGTCGAGCTGCTGAGAGGCGAGCCGGCCGAGGAGGCACTGAAGTTTTTGGCAGAAGTTGCAGTGGCGCGCCGCGGCGAAGTCGTCGCGGAAGTCCGTGCGGCCGCCGAACTCAGCGATGCTCAGCGAACTCGTCTGACCGAAGTGCTCGCCCGCATCTACGGTCATCCGGTAACGGTGCATCTGCAGATCGACACCGAGCTGCTGGGTGGGTTGCTCATCGCTGTGGCTGACGAGGTGATCGACGGTACGCTCGCGTCTCGACTGGACGCGGCCAAAGCTGCGCTACCCGACTGAACACACGACCCACAACCCTTGCGAACGAAGATCAAGTAGGAAGACGAAAAGCCATGGCCGAGTTGACAATCTCCGCTGATGACATCCAAAGCGCGATCGAGGAGTACGTAGGCTCCTTTACCTCCGACACGTCCCGCGAGGAGATCGGTACCGTCATCGACGCTGGTGACGGCATCGCCCACGTCGAGGGTTTGCCGTCCGTAATGACCCAGGAGCTGCTGGAGTTCCCCGGCGGGGTCCTGGGCGTGGCACTCAACCTCGACGAGCACAGCGTGGGTGCGGTGATCCTGGGTGATTTCGAGAAAATCGAAGAGGGTCAGCAAGTCAAACGCACCGGCGAAGTGTTGTCGGTCCCCGTCGGCGACGCGTTCCTTGGGCGGGTGGTCAACCCCCTGGGTCAGCCGATCGACGGGCAGGGCGACATCGACACCGACACGCGGCGCGCACTCGAGATTCAGGCGCCCTCGGTGGTGCAGCGCCAAAGCGTGAAAGAGCCGTTGCAGACCGGTATCAAGGCGATCGACGCGATGACCCCGATCGGCCGCGGCCAGCGGCAGCTGATCATCGGCGACCGCAAGACCGGCAAGACGGCGGTGTGTGTCGACACCATCCTCAACCAGCGCCAGAACTGGGAGACGGGCGACGAGCGCAAGCAGGTGCGCTGCGTGTACGTCGCCATCGGCCAGAAAGGCACCACGATCGCATCCGTCCGCCGAGTGCTGGACGAGGGCGGTGCGATGGACTACACCACTATTGTCGCGGCACCGGCGTCCGACTCGGCCGGGTTCAAATGGCTTGCGCCGTACACCGGTTCGGCGATTGCTCAGCACTGGATGTACGAGGGCAAGCATGTGTTGATCGTCTTCGACGACCTGAGCAAGCAGGCCGAGGCGTACCGCGCAATCTCGCTGCTGCTGCGCCGTCCGCCCGGTCGCGAGGCCTACCCGGGCGATGTTTTCTACTTGCACTCCCGGCTGTTGGAGCGTTGCGCGAAGCTCTCCGAGGACCTCGGTGGCGGCTCGCTGACTGGTCTGCCCGTCATCGAAACCAAAGCCAACGATATTTCGGCCTACATCCCGACGAACGTCATCTCGATCACCGACGGGCAGTGCTTCCTTGAGTCCGACCTGTTCAACCAAGGTGTCCGGCCGGCCATCAACGTCGGTGTCTCGGTGTCCCGTGTGGGTGGTGCGGCGCAGATCAAGGCCATGAAAGAGGTGGCCGGATCATTGCGGCTGGACCTGTCGCAGTACCGCGAATTGGAGTCGTTCGCGGCCTTCGCCTCGGACCTTGACGCCACGTCCAAGGCGCAGCTGGAGCGCGGTGAACGGCTGGTCGAATTGCTCAAGCAACGGCAGTACCAGCCCATGCCCGTTGAGGAGCAGGTGGTCTCGATCTTCTTGGGAACCGGCGGCCACCTGGACTCCGTGCCCGTCGAGGACGTCAGGCGGTTCGAGACGGAGTTGCTGGACCACATGCGGGCTTCCGAAGAGAAGTTCCTCGCCGGGATCCGCGACAGCCAGAAGCTCTCCGAGGAGGGCGAGAACCAACTCACCGAGATCATCAACAACTTCAAGAAGGGCTTTGCGGCCTCGGGTGGCGGGTCGGTGGTGCCCGACGAGCACGTCGAGGCGATGGACGAGGAGGAGCTGAAAAAGGAGTCGGTGCAAGTAAAGAAGGAAAAGCCCGCGGACACAAAGGAATCCAAAGACACCAAGAAGAACGCCGACAAGGACAAGAAGTAGCTAACGATGGCTGCCACACTTCGCGAATTACGCGGCCGGATTCGCTCGGCAGGGTCGATCAAGAAGATCACCAAGGCCCAGGAGATGATCGCGACATCGCGCATCGGTAGGGCCCAGGCTCGGCTGGAATCCGCAAGGCCCTATGCGTTCCAGATCACCTCGATGCTCCTCACCCTGTCTGCCGAAGCCGCGCTCGACCACCCGTTGCTGGTCGAGCGAGAAGAACCAAAGCGGGCGGGCGTCCTGGTGGTGTCCTCCGACCGCGGTTTGTGCGGCGCGTACAACTCCAGCATCTTCCGTCGCTCCGAGGAGCTGTTCTCCCTGCTGAGGGAGGAGGGAAAGACGCCGGTTCTTTACACGGTGGGCCGAAAGGCGCTGAACTACTTCAAATTTCGGAACTGGGATGTCACCGAGTCTTGGACGGGCTTCTCTGAGCAACCTCAGTACGAAAACGCCGCGGAGATCGGTTCGACCTTGGTCGACACATTCATGAAGGGCGCGGGCGACAACCAGGATCAGCAGTCCGAGGACGGCGAGGGTGTCGACGAACTGCACATCGTCTACTCGGAGTTCAAGTCGATGATGTCGCAAACGGCCGTTGCCCACCGCATTGCTCCGCTGGTGGTGGAATACGTAGAGGAAGATCAGGACCTGCACACCCTGTACTCCTTCGAGCCGGATGCGACGACGCTGTTCGACGCGCTGTTGCCCCGCTACCTGACCACCCGTGTGTACACGGCGTTACTCGAATCCGCGGCCTCAGAGCTGGCATCGCGCCAACGCGCGATGAAGTCGGCAACCGACAACGCAGACGACCTGATCAAAGAGTTGACATTAATGGCGAACCGCGAGCGGCAAGCCCAGATCACCCAAGAGATTAGCGAAATCGTTGGCGGCGCAAACGCGCTCGCCGATGCCGACGCTGGGTAGCACCACGAGGGAAGAAGAATATGACTGCTACTGATGAAAAGACCGAAAAGTCGAAAGACACCGGCACCAGCGGGCGTGTGGTGCGGATCACCGGACCCGTCGTCGACGTCGAGTTCCCGCGGGGTTCCGTGCCCGAGCTGTTCAACGCGCTGCACGCCGAGGTGACGTTCCAGGAGCTCGCGAAGACCCTCACGCTGGAGGTTGCGCAACACCTGGGCGACAACTTGGTGCGCACCATCTCGATGCAACCCACCGACGGCTTGGTGCGCGGGGTCGAGGTCACCGACACCGGTAGCTCGATCTCGGTGCCGGTTGGCGAGGAGGTCAAGGGCCACGTCTTCAACGCGCTAGGGCACTGCCTGGACAAGGAAGGGTACGGAGAAGACTTCGATCACTGGTCGATTCACCGCAAGCCACCGCCGTTCGAGGAGCTCGAGCCTCGCACCGAGATGCTTGAGACCGGCCTGAAGGTCGTGGATCTGCTCACGCCGTATGTGCGTGGTGGCAAGATCGCACTGTTCGGCGGCGCCGGAGTGGGCAAGACGGTGCTCATCCAGGAGATGATCAACCGTATTGCTCGTAACTTTGGTGGTACCTCGGTTTTCGGCGGCGTGGGGGAGCGCACCCGCGAGGGCAACGACCTCTGGGTTGAGCTCAAGGAAGCTGATGTGCTCAAGGACACCGCGTTGGTATTCGGTCAGATGGACGAGCCGCCCGGCACCCGTATGCGGGTGGCGCTTTCCGCGCTGACGATGGCGGAATGGTTCCGCGACGAGGCGGGCCAGGACGTGCTGCTGTTCATCGACAACATCTTCCGGTTTACCCAGGCGGGCTCGGAGGTATCGACACTGCTCGGTCGCATGCCGTCGGCCGTGGGTTACCAGCCCACCCTGGCCGACGAGATGGGCGAGCTGCAGGAGCGGATCACCTCGACCCGAGGCAAGTCGATTACCTCGATGCAGGCGGTGTACGTGCCCGCCGACGACTACACCGACCCGGCGCCGGCCACGACGTTCGCGCACCTGGATGCCACGACCGAACTCTCTCGTAACGTGTTCTCGAAGGGCATCTTCCCCGCGGTGGACCCGTTGGCCTCGAGCTCGACGATCCTTGACCCCAGTGTCGTCGGTGACGAGCACTACCGCGTGGCGCAAGAAGTCATCCGAATCCTGCAGCGATACAAGGATCTTCAGGACATCATCGCAATTCTCGGCATCGACGAGTTGTCCGAAGAGGACAAGCAACTCGTCCAGCGAGCACGACGCATCGAACGTTTCCTGTCGCAGAACATGATGGCGGCCGAGCAGTTCACCGGCCAGCCGGGTTCGACGGTTCCGCTGAAGGAGACCATCGAGGCATTCGACAAGCTGACGAAAGGCGACTTCGACCACATACCGGAGCAGGCCTTCTTCCTGATCGGCGGCCTGGACGACTTGGCCAAGAAGGCCGAAAGCTTCGGCGCCAAGCTGGATTCCTAAGGCTACGTCGAAAGGTGGTGTGACATGCCGGAATTGAACGTTGAGATCGTCGCTGTTGACCGGAAGATCTGGTCCGGTGAGGGGACGTTCCTGTTCACCCGCACCACTGTTGGGGAAATTGGCATCCTGCCGCGCCACATCCCACTGGTTGCGCAGTTGGTCGATGACGCGATGGTGCGCGTCGAACGGGAAGGCGAGGACGACCTGCGGATCGCGGTGGACGGCGGCTTTTTGTCGGTGACCGAGGAGACGGTCACGATTCTCGCCGAGTCCGCGGAATTCTCCTCGGAGATCGACGAGAGCTCCGCGAGGGAGGATTCCGAATCCGACGATCCCCGCGTTGCAGCCAGAGGGCGCGCAAGATTGCGCGCCGTCGGCGCGATCGACTAGCGCCGATGAGCGCGCCCATGGTCGGCATGGTCGTGCTCGTCGTCGTGCTGGGGCTGGCTGTTCTCGCCTTGAGTTACCGGCTGTTGAAGCTGCGCCAAGGTGGCACTGCGGGGATCCTGCGAGACATTCCCGCGGTGGGAGGTCACGGCTGGCGGCATGGCGTCATCCGCTACCGCGGCG
>JGI12627J18819_10000330_pt1 | contig 15488 bp, 15 predicted proteins | sample TexAe_OM1H0_M2_FD_18819 | JGI IMG/M metagenome (IMG submission 18819)
TAGCCATGACCAAGGAGAATGACATGACAACGAGGAATTCGGTTTCAATTGCTTGGTGCTCCCTCTTAGCCACTTTAGTAACCCTCGTGTCTTGGGCATTGGGAATACCATGCCGTGCTCAGACAGAATCGAAACAAACCACCGCTCCGGCCACCCTTGCCCCGCAGAAGGGGTTCGCCTCCCCAAAGGAAGCTGCGAACGCACTCGTTCAAGCAGCCGAACAATTTGATGTCCCATCACTGAAGGAAATCCTGGGTAAGGATGGTGAGGCTCTGGTCACTTCTAAGGACACCGTCGAGGACAAAAACAGAGCAGCAGCCTTTGCGGCTGAAGCCAAGAAAAATCTGACTGTGAGTATCGATTCCAAGAATCCCAATCGCGCCACGGTTGTGGTTGGGAATGAGGACTGGCCCCTGCCGATTCCACTCGTGAAAAGAGGCACAGAATGGTATTTCGATTCCAAAACTGGCAAGCAAGAGATCCTTGCTCGACGCATCGGCGAAAACGAGTTGAGTGCCATCACAATCTGCCGAGGTTTCGACGAGGCCCAGCATGAATATGCATCCGAAATTCACGATAACTCCGGCGTCAACCAGTACGCGCAGAAAATCATCAGCACGCCCGGAAAGCACGACGGGTTGGCATGGCAAAATCCGGATGGGACCTGGGGAGGTCCGGTAGGCGAGGGCGTTGCCAAGGCCATCGCAGCGGGGTACTCAAGCCGCGCCCAACCTCTGCACGGGTATTACTTCAAGGTACTGAAGGGCCAGGGACCTGCAGCGCGTTTGGGCCAACTGGATTACGTAATCCACGGTGTGATGATCGGCGGCTTTGGGTTGGTAGCCTGGCCGGCAGAGTATCGCGTAACTGGCGTGCAAACCTTCATCGTTAGCTACGACGGAGTCGTCTACCAAAAGGATTTAGGTCCAGATACAACAAAGATCGCTGAAGCGATGGAACGCTACAATCCAGACCAGACTTGGCGTGAAACGGATGATATGTGGGAGCCCTAGTTTGCTGGGTTGCTGGGTCCACAACGAAAATCCTTCTCGCGATTGCGGGCGCAATTGAAGGACAGAGTCGGTATGGGAGGGATTCGTACCACCACCAGATTAAGTGGCGTCACTGCAATAGTGCAACTGATCGAGCACTCTCAGTTCGCCGTCGATCAGTTGATTGACGTGCCTGGGCAGCGTGCAAGCTATACTGCGGCTTCACTGACGAGAGCCAAGAACGCAACTCACTTACCGCTCTTCGATGGGGGCCCGCCCATCCCTCTATTGAGCTGGTCTAGCTCAGCACTGGGAATGGCCATTTCCGAGAAACCGCAGTCTAAACAGACTAAGAGGTCCTGAGAAATATAAACTGGCGAGACTTTCAGCCTTGCAATGCCGGGGAAATTAACTGTGTGGTCGCTGGGAAAGCTCTGTTGAGCTGCGGACCCACACTTTTTGCACGCCATCGTCCACTCCGAGCCCTTGTCAGTTGCCAGAGCGGCACAGGCTGGTCCGCTCCTTTCTCCTGCTAGATCTTGACAGTCCTTATTGTAATCAAACGCCCCCAGTTTTGTGAATTCGACCTGGGCTCAAGCTAAACGCCAAGCTTTTTCGATTCCGGAGAGACGTCTGGGGTTGGACGCAGTTTCCAGACTCGCCTCCTCCCGGTCGGCTGTAAATACTGACAGTAGGCAGGATCGACTCCTCCCTTAATCTGTATAGGACTTGGTTGGTAGTGTGCCAAATGGTTAGAGCAAGAGTGCTCCTCGCAGACGATACGCCCCAAGTGTTGGAGGTTGTGACTCGAATCCTGACACCTATATTTGAAATTATCCACGCGGTGGGGGACGGCAAGGACTTGTTTGATTCGGCCATGAAACTCCAACCCGATGTTGTTGTCTGCGATATTTCGATGCCGGTCCTGAATGGGATCGAGGCAGCGAATAAGTTGAAGGTATCCGGCTGTAGGTCAAGGATTGTTTTCCTGACAGTTCATTCTGATCCTGATTTCGTTCGTGTTTGCCTGGACTCGGGCGCTCTAGGATACGTGGTGAAGTCCCGAATCGCAACTGAACTTGTGACTGCAATCCAGGAGGCCCTAGCAGGCCGGACCTTCGTTTCGCCGGCACTCCAACACTGGACTTGAATAGAGCTTCTCAGGGCCACATTGACTCCGTGTTTGATATTGCGGACAGGAAACTCTCGGAAAAAGGCGCTCCTTGAAATGGGACGACCGACTATTGCCCAAGAGGAAGAGGGGGGCATCGCTAGAGAACCGCATGACGACCTGAGTTTGGCGCTCATCGAAATTGGGATTGGGGAATTCGAGCACCACTCGCGCGCGTGAGTCTAACGGCTCTGCAGGGTACTCGAAGGATCCTGACGGAATAGCGGTTTGAAAAACGTCCTACGTGAATCGGCCAGCAGAGACCTTCAATCGTGTCAATTGTATGAGGTGTACGCCTTTGCCTCAAGCTTGCCTAGAGCTTTGTCATGTCCGTAGATGTCTTCAAGAAAGAAGACCTGTCCGTCCTCCTCTACAACAGCGCTGGTGTACACGATCAGAACGGGAATCGTACGCGTCAGGTTCACCTGTTGTTGCTTTCCCGCCGCAAATGCCTCTTCGATCCGATCTTTTGTCCATCCTGAATTGTTTCGCAGTACCCATATCGCCAGCGCCTCCGGATCTTCTACACGGATACAACCGTGACTGAAATCGCGACGCGATTTGCTAAAGGCAGACTGTTCAGGGGTTGAGTGCAAGTAAACGCTATTGTCGTTCGGAAAAATGAACTTCACAAGGCCTAGCGCGTTCTTCGGNCCAGGCTTCTGCCTCAACATCAACTTTCCCGCACGCAGCTGTGCCAACACATCATCACTTATCACACCATCGGTGACGACTTGTCCAGANTAGGTCGCCACTTCGTAGCCNTTNCTATGCACATATGCCCGATCTCTAGCAATTTTNGGAATCATTTCGCCCCGAAGAATACTNAGTGGAACGTTCCAATAAGGCCAGAAAACCAAGTATTTCATGTCCTCTTCAAGCACGGGCGTCTCCGTCCGCATGGCTTTTCCCACGACGACCGGTATGATAAACGTGGGTTTCCCCGNTGTGTCACCGGCCCGAAGTTTGAATTCCGGAATNTTCACCACGATCGGTGACTCCGAAAAGCTATGCGGTAACCACCTCCAGCGCTCGAGAGANAGCCGCAATTGTTCCACGCGGTCGCTCATTGGCTGATTCAATTCNNCAATTGTCTGCGACCCGAGCTTACCNTCGGCTTCCAGTCCGTGGCGAACCTGAAANCGTTTCACACCTTCCGCAATTTCCTTCCAATAAGTCCGTGAGTCCGCCGGTAGCGTCACATTGGCCGGCAGGTCGCCTAAGAATTGCAATCGACGGACCAACTTCCCCAATCCTTCGTAGGTCTGGCCAGGCTCGATTGGTTTCTTCACCTGGAGCAGCGGATCGGGTACCTCTTCCTTCTGCATCTGGAGATACCTCTGTAGCGCCACTAATAGACGCTGATAGCCAGGGTACGGGCATTCCACTTGTATCAATACATCCCTTACACTTTGCGCACCGAGCACATATTCCTGAAGAAAGGCCCCGGGATCATGATGCTGGCGTTCGGGATCAAAATCCTTGTGCAGAGTCTCGGGGTCCACTTTTCCGAGATGGAGGTCGGAAATGTACCTAATTCCCGAGACAGTTAGCGCCGCGTCAAATCTTACTCGCCCGGATTCCGCCGGTCCATTTCCGGTTTGTAACGCCTTCACGCGATCCGCCCAACGCGCCCCGTCGTAATCTGTGCTGTTGAGACCCTTGGAATCTGCTTCCTCGAGAATGCGAATGAGTTCCAATGCCTGGGCCGTCGGCTTGCCGCGCCGGCTCCATCCCAGTCTGAAGCCATTCTCCTCGTAAAACTCCCTCACAGAGGCGCCATGGTTGGAAAAGCTGGGCCACTGTAAGTCACTGAGCCTTCCGCTCTGCACGATCGTTCGGAGCTCTTGCTCTCCTGAAGCAGTCAAGGATTCAGCTGTTTCCTGTCTCTGCGACTGAGGAATCCTTCCACCTAGCCCGCCAACAGAGGAGGCGTCACCGCAGCACGCCACGAATCCCGGCGCGATCACGAGCAACACTAGGATTTCCTTTCTCATGTTTGTTCTCTACTTTCCCGTCACGATCTGTGGCGCTTGTTTTGCTATTTTGTTCAAACTTTCGATAGTCTCTCTTCGATGCCGAGGATTTCCGGCGAGGCTCGAATTCAAAGGCGCAGCGCAAAACGGTCTGGTACATCGCCAAGCGGCACTTGTCAATTGATTGGGATTTCGGTGGGTGCCATTTGGTGTGACAACTTCAAAAAGCCCCTAACTACCCCGACACGGACTGCACCACGGTGCGCACTGGGAGTCGGGTATTCAACTTCGGCTAACTGGTGATCAAATGCCTCATCATGAGAAATCGTGTCCGCTTGTGATTCCAACGGCTTTATTCCCGGAAAAAACTGAATCGCAGCGGGCCCCCAAGATCAGAGATCACGATCCTAGGAATTTCAACGAGCCCAGTTGTCCACTAACCACGTGGAGCGTGACGGATACTTTGCCCCGTGTCCCCTGTCAGTTCTTACAGTCTCGAGCAAGGGCAAGTTCAGCGAGGCATTGCGACCCTAGTTCCCGGTCGTCCGGCTTATCGGCAGTTAATTCCGAGGAAGAATCGAGTACACCACAGGTGGTTTTTTCTTCGAGACTGCTACCGCGCACCATCGGAAACTTCATTGCGAGTCTAGGGATCGAGCGAGGCTCTCTAAATTTTGCGGGTGCACCTGAATGGTGCCTCCACGCGGGCTTTCGATATCCGCAATGAGAAAGAGCGATATAGATAGAGCGACGGGCAGGATGAGGAGGAGGTAATTGCTGCGCCCATGCACGCAATAACCAATCAGAAGATTACAAAAGACGGAGATAAGAACCAGCAGGGTCCACGCAGCAATCGGGATGCGGTTCCACCAGGCGGCCTGCGTGTAGCCCTGCGAGTTCAATACATTATTCATGCCGGAAACGACCAGGGCGCCTACCTGAGTCGGCCTCGCCGAAGTCGATGGAACAATCTCATTCCACATTTCCACCTGGAGGCGAGTAGTTTGACTATTTATCTCGGAGAGCTTTTCTCCTTGGCCGGCTTCGTAGTAGAGGATGCGCTGATAGAGGTAGTTCTTTAGCAAAGCGCGTATCTTTACCGTTTCCGCGGTAGGCAAGTAGTCGGCGCGAACATATTCCGTCCCGATCGCATTCGCTTCCTCCTCTTCGTAGTTCTTCCGTTGATCGTACCTAGTAACCGCCATCGAATAAGTGAAGCCAATGATCAAACCCAATAATGTCATGGTGCCGCCAAGGACGAATGTCAAATCGCTCCTAGTGCTTTCTTGTATGTCTCGTTGCCTCCTGCGAAACGAAGCGCCCAACCAAGAGGAGAACCAAAAGACGGGGAGCGAGAACAGAAGAAGGAACACTGGGTGGTCCATAGGGTTGATCATCTCTTGTGCCTCCATTTGCAATCGTTCTAAGTCTACAACTGCAAAATCTTGGTGCTTCGCGAAAGGGGCTGAGAGGAAGACTCGCGCCGCTCCGAGAGAGGGCCTGCGTACCTGCAGGACTGTCAAAAATGACAGTTGGCCGGTTTTTCAGCCTTCGCTATAGGAATGGTCACAGGCATGCCAGGAAATTCTCGTGCGCCTATATACGCCTGAATAGGAGGAACTATGAACTCAAGCCGAATCACGATCATCGCGGGTCTGGCGACAGTATGTCTGCTCACACTGTCGCTACCGGTTGTAGCAAGGGGTGACGAAGTCCAGGGGATGATCATGTCCCGCGCGGGAGACACGCTGATAGTCAGCGGTTCAAGCGGGAGAACGACCGTTCTCCTGAGCGCCAACACGAGAGTCAAGGACGACAAGGGTCTGTTTGGCCTGGACAAGCAGGAAATGGCCGACACGGTCCTGATCCCGGGACTCAAGATTCGAGTGGATGGATCGTCGGATAGCCAGGGTCAGTTCAGAGCGCAGACAATTACCGTGGACGGCGATGACCTGGAAACATCCGAAATGATCCAGGCAGGCTTGCATCCCACCGCCGAGCAGGTCGCTACCAATGTTGTGGCCATCGAAAACAACAAGAAAGGTATCGCGACTAATCAGCAGAATATCGCAACGAATGAGCAGAACATCGGGGCTAACAAGCAGGCGATCGCTGCCCATTCTCAGCAGATTGAAAAGAACATTAAAGACATCCAGGAGAATACGGACCGCTTCGACCGGCTGGACGATTATGAGGTGAAGGGCGAAGCAACCGTCAAATTCAAAGTGGCCAGTTCCACCCTCTCGCAAGAAGATAAGGCGCAACTGAAAAAGCTCGCGGAAACAGCTATCGGCCTGAACGGATACATGGTCGAGGTAAAGGGTTTCGCAGATGCGACCGGAAGGGCGGCCATGAATGAAAAACTAAGCGAGGATCGCGCCAAAGCAGTAGTCGGGTACTTGATGAGAGAGTGCAACGTACCGGTGTGGCGCATTGTGGCACCGGGCGCGATGGGCGAATTCCAGCCGGCGGCGTCCAACGAGAGCGCCTCTGGGAGGGCCGAGAATCGCCGCGTCGAGGTGAAGATATTAGTGAACAAGGGCGTCGCGGGCTAGTGTGGGTTGCTCTTCGGAAATTGAGGAAGGTGACGGTGGCATCATGTCTTGACGGAGTATGAGCCGATCCGTCTTTCGGTTTGAGGTGACTCACTCGCAGCTTTCGCGAATCAAGGTAATGCCAGTGTTCGGGGATTGCTCATTCTCGGACATTCTAGGTTTCTCTTCGGCAACGCTTTTCGCGGTTGAAGACTTTAGGTTGCGAGGCTTTTCATTCGTAAGAGCGGCCACATCGGTCCGGGCCTGGACGGGTTCCTTTGCAGCCACAGGGCGCACGAATGATTCGCGGCGCGTGGATGGCCCATGGCCTTCCGCAATTTTCGGCGGAACGTTGTCCGCCAATGCAGCGTAACATCTCCCGTCCCGTGCCCCCTTGTGCTGTGTGTGCGCAATCCTGGGAAAGCTTGCTCTCAAGATTATTGCTACGCCGTTCGCCTGCGAGTCGCACGGAGGTGCCAAGGAAATGCACCTGCTGGCCAACCTGAAATTACGCAGGAAATTATTCGTGGCACTTGTGCCGGTGGCGGCAATGGTGATCTTCGCGGGCATCTACGCCTCAGTTGAGAGCGAGGAAATCGACACTTGGTATAGCCGGCTGATCGACCACGAAATCAAAGCGGTAGACAAGGTCAATGAGGCACGCTCGCTCAACATGCGGTTCGGTTTGTACCTTTACCGCCTCATTGTTGAAACCAACCCCGAAGCCATGCAGGCCATTAACCAGGGCCTCGACAACACCCACGACGAATACAAAGCACGCATGGCCGACGCGGCGCGGCTCTCTCCGATCTTCGAGAACCAAATCGGAACCGCGTCTGCGCATTTCGATAAGATGGCCTTGCATGCGATTCCGGTGCGCGAAGCTGCTCTCAAGAACATGAATGAAAAGGCCGCAGAATTAATGCGTACGGGTGTCGCCGCAGAATTGGAGCAGGCGCGACAGGAGGCCATGGCGATTTCCGCCGATATGCAGAAGGCGGTGGACCAGCGATCAGCCGAACTCACTCTCAAAACTCATCGCGCGGTCTATATCACATGGTTTGTGATCGGCGTCGGAATCCTTGTGACTTTCGTGCTGGCGTCTTACCAGCTTCAAAGAGGCTTGATCCAGGAATTGCTGGATGTGAGGGACTCTATCCACGCGATCGCTGGGGGCGAACTGGATCGTCCGATTCCGTATCTCGAACGCCCGAATGAAATCGGTGAGATCAGCCGGTCGCTGCGCACGCTTCAGGGCGGGGCGAAGGAACGAGAGACGCAGGCCTGGGTGAAGGCGGAGGTCGCAGCTACGGCCGTGCGGCTGAGAGCCGCTGAGGATTTCGACACGTTCGCTTCGGCATTTTTCTCGCGATTTTCTGAATGCATCCCCCTCCTCTATGGAGCGTTTTATCTGACCGACGATTCCCAATCGCGATTGAACAGAGTCGGGACGTTCGCGATGGAGGGTCCAGCCGATTCCACTTCGATCGCGTTGGGCGAGGGACTGGTAGGCCAGGCGGCGCGCGAGCGCCGGACGCTGGATATTTCGCCAGCGAAAGGTGAAGTCCTGCGCGTTCGGGCAGGGATGGCAACGATGGTTCCGGGAAAATTGCTTTATATTCCGATTTTGAATCATGGAATTTTGATTGGCGTGATGGAATTGGCGACGGTCTCGTCGCTGAGCGACCCGCAGCAGGCGCTGCTAGACGCGCTGGTGCCCTCGGTGGCAATGAACGCGCAACTGCTCTCGCGCAATCTCGAAACCAAGCGGCTGCTGGAACAAACGCGCGCGCAGGCAGATTCGCTAGAAGCTTCCGAACGTGTGATCCTGGCGCGCAAGGAAGAACTTGAAGCGAGCAACTGCGCCCTCGAAGCTTCGCAAGTGGAACTGCGGCACGCGAAGGAGGTGGCGGAGGACGCTACGAAGGTGAAGTCGGAATTTCTGGCAAACATGAGCCACGAAATTCGGACGCCGATGAACGCCATCATCGGGATGTCGCACCTGGCTCTGAAGACGGACTTGGATCCCCGGCAGAAGAGCTACGTGCGCAAGATTCAGCAAGCAGGCCAGCACCTGTTGGGCGTGATCAACGACATCCTGGACTTTTCGAAGGTCGAAGCCGGGAAGCTGACGATCGAGAAAATTGATTTCGAGATGGAGAAGGTTCTCGAAAACGTGAGCACGTTGATCTCCGAGAAAGCGGCGAGCAAGGGCCTGGAACTAATCTTCGACATCGATCCCGCGGTCTCGACGCATCCCGTCGGCGATCCTCTGCGGTTGGGGCAGATCCTGATCAATTTCTGCAACAACGCGGTGAAATTCACTGAGCGAGGGGAAATCGTCGTGAAGGCACGTATGGAGGAAGAAGACGAGAACGGTCAGCTTGTGCGCTTTTCTGTTTCCGACACGGGCATCGGACTGACCGAAGAGCAGTTGGGGCGACTGTTCCAAGCATTCGAGCAGGCGGACGCTTCGACGACGCGGCAGCACGGCGGGACAGGACTCGGTCTGGCGATCTCCAAAAAGCTCGCGCAATTAATGGGAGGAGACGTCGGGGTTACAAGCGTGGTAGGGAAAGGGAGCACTTTCTGGTTCACGGCGCTTTTGGGCAAAGGCGACGACGGCGCCGCCAAGCGGCGCAGCCATCCGGAGCTGCGCGGGCGGAAGGTGCTGATCATTGACGACAACTCGCAGGCGCGGGAAGTTCTCTCGAGCATGCTGCTGAGCATGACGTTTGTGGTGCACGAGGCGCCCTCGGGGCAGGAGGGCGTCGAACTGGTGCGTCAGGGGATCGAACGGGACGAGCCCTACGATATTGCGTTCATCGACTGGCAGATGCCAGGGCTGGACGGGATCGAGACGGGCAAACGGATCCGCGCGTTGCCGCATCCGGAGCGCCATCCGCACCTGGTGATGGTCACGGCGTATGGGAGGGAAGAAGTATTGCGGCAAGCGGAGCAGAACGCATTTGAGAATGTGCTGATTAAACCGGTCACGTCGTCGATGCTGTTTGATTCGGTGGTGCAGGTGTTGAGCGAGCAGCATCTCGCCGATGCGGAAACAAAATCGAAAGCACCTGTGGAGACGGAATTGTCGCTGATCCGCGGGGCGCGCGTGCTGCTGGTGGAGGACAACGAATTGAACCGAGAAGTGGCGTTGGGCGTGCTCGAGGATGCCCATCTCGTGATTGATCAGGCGGAGAACGGAGCGCAGGCCATGCAAATGATCACAAGCAAGGACTACGACTTGGTGTTCATGGACATGCAGATGCCAGTGATGGACGGAATCACCGCAACAAAATCCGTGCGCTCGAACCCGAAATACAAATCGTTGCCGATTATTGCCATGACTGCGAACGCCATGGACCGCGACCGGGAGGCGTGCCTCGCGGCTGGCATGAACGACCACATCGGGAAACCCATCGATCCAGAAAAGCTTTTCACTGCGCTGCTGCGTTGGATTCCTCCGCGCGCGGCATCGGTCGCCGTCTCCTCTTCCGCCGGTGTCGCGGCGTCGGAACCGCTGGACATTCCCGGCATCGATACGTCCACAGCGCTAAAGCGGACGGGAGGAAATCGCAAGCGATATGAGTCACTGCTTTCGCGCTTCGCCGATTCACAAGCCGGCGCGGTCGCCGAGATTCGAGCTGCGCTGGCCGCCGATGATTCGCCAACTGCGGAGCGGGTCGCTCACTCATTGAAAGGCGCGGCGGCGAACCTGGGTGCGACGACGTTGGCCGAAGCCGCCGCTCGGGCGGAAGCAGCCATCGACTCGAAGCTATCGATTTCCCCGACGCTCGAAGAGTTATCGCGAACTCTGGATTCGGTGATCGGCGCGATTCGCGCTGCACTTCCGGCGAACGCTCCCACACCTTCGCGAGCCGGCACGGCCGATCCTTCCACGGTGGCGCAGCCACTGGCGCAACTGAAGAAACTTCTCGAGGCCGACGACGGTGCCGCATCGGATTTTATTCTCGGCGCGCGGCCGGAGTTGTCGAAGGTGCTGAGCGCCGCCGAATTTGAAGCGCTCGCCGGGTACGTCGGCAATTTCGCTTACGCCGACGCGCTGGAGACGCTTTCCAGCATCGCCCAGCGTCTTTCTCTGAATTTGGTGTGAAATTATGTCCGCTACGCCCCAACCTGCGCCCTCCGCACAGAAGTTGATTTTGATCGTGGACGACACGCCGACGAACCTGGGCGTAGTTTCCGGAGCGCTCACCGATACCTACAAGACCAAGGTGGCGACGAACGGGCCGAAGGCGCTCGCTCTGGCCGCTGCGGAAGAGAAGCCGGACCTGATCCTGCTCGACGTGGTGATGCCGGAGATGGACGGCTACGAAGTGTGCACACGGCTGAAAGCCGATCCCGCGACACGAGAGATTCCGGTGATTTTCCTGACCGGCCAGACGAGCGTGGAGGATGAAACCCGTGGATTCAGCGTGGGCGGCGTGGACTATGTGCACAAGCCTTTTTCTCCTGCAATCGTAAAGGCACGCGTGCGCAGCCACATTTTGCTTCGCGAAGCGCGNGCGCAGCTTGCCAAGCAACTTGACGCGCTGAACGCGGAACTCGAGATGGCTCACCAGATTCAACTCTCGATTCTTCCGCACGAGCTGCCGAAGCTGCCGGGGCTCGATATCGCGGCGCGATTCCTGCCAATGGCGTCGGTGGGAGGGGATTTCTACGATTTCATTCGTATCGACGACAAGCATCTCGGCATCCTGATCGCGGATGTTTCAGGGCACGGATTGTCTTCCGCCCTCATCGCTTCGATGCTGCAGGTGGCGCTTGCGGGACAAGTGGCACATGCGTCGCAGCCAGCGGAAGTGCTGGCTGGGTTGAACAAAGCGGTCAGCGGGAAGTTTTCGACGAACTTCGTGACGGCTGCGTATGTGTACGTGGACCTGGAGAAAAATTTGATGCGGTATGCGGGCGCGGGTCATCCGCCTCTGATGCAATACCGCGGCAGCACGGGCAAGGCCAAGCAGATTTTGGAAAATGGGATGGTGCTGGGGATCTTGGAGGATTCCGATTATACGGCTCTCGAAATTCCGCTCGAGCCGGGCGATCGCCAAGTGCTGTTTACGGACGGGATTGTTGAGGCGGCGAATCCTGCACAGAAAATGTATGGAGACGAGCGGTTCATGCGATTCCTGGAAAGCAATGAGGCACTAAATGGTGGCAAATTCGCCGATGCTCTTCTCTCAGAGGTCGCGGGATGGACAGGGCAATCCGGCGAGCAGAGTCAGCAGGATGACCTCACGATTGTGGTGTTTGACTTCAAGCGATCGTAATTCCCGATCATTTGCAATCAGATTTGTAGTCGGCGCCGTCTGTGTCGGGGCAAAATGCGCCGAGCCAGCGCTACAGAACCAAAACCCGAAGACTGCGTGAGGCGGCATCGCGGCTTTGGAGCGAATGGTGAGGAAAAGAGCGGCGAGGCCGGTAAGTGAGGACCGTGCCTTCGAAGCGGAGGGACCAGACGTGGAGGCGGTCGAATTCGATGCGGAGAGGATTGCCTGTATCCGAAGTAGATAACCTGACAGGGGAGTGTTGTACCAACGAGAATCGCTGCAAGTTTGGCTTTCGGACGACTCGGACAGGATAGTATGATTGCTACAGAATTTCGCGCTTTGAACATTCCGCCTAGCGACGAACTGCTTCGGGGTTTTGATCGGCGGGAAATCGATTCAATCATAACTGCCGCGCGACCGCGACGATTTTCCGCCAACTCTTTGATTACGCGCCAAGATCAGGCTGCCGACCGATTCTTTTTGTTGTGGAAGGGTCGGGCCCGTTACTTCTTTGAAACCGCCGATGGGAAAAAGCTTATCCTCGCGTGGATCACTCCAGGCCATATCTTTGGTGCGGCTGCGCTGACATCCCCACCGTCTACATACCTCGTCAGCACGGAAGCGGTGCGGGAGAGTGTTGTGCTTGTTTGGGATGGCCGGACCATTCGCGCCCTGGCACAACAGTTCCCTCAACTCCTGAAGAACGTCTTCCTAACTAGTATGAATTATCTCTCTTGGTACGCTGCCGCCCATGCTGCTCTGATTTCCCAGACTGCACGGGAGAGGGTCGCCCATCTGCTCTTGGGATACGTACCCAGCATCGGGAAAAAAGTCACTGGGGGCATCGAGCTGGATGTGACCAACGAGGAGTTAGCCAACGCTGCAAACATCACTCCGTACACGACGAGCCGTCTAATCAGCGGATGGCAGCATACCGGTGCGATTCGGAAGTCCCGCGGGAAAATCCTTTTATGCTCGCCTCAAAAACTCTTCCTCCGCGCTGTTTGAGACAGAACTCCGGTTCTGCGCATTATTATTGGACTCTTTGGACACGAAATGCCGATCATCGAAGTCTCGGAAGACTCTGTCCGGGTCAGAAAACGGGCCAGCGCTGGGGTGTGGTTCTTGTGGATCGTGGCGATGCTCTTCTGCGAGGTGGCTGGGATAGCTCTTTCCACAGCGGTTCTTTCCTTTCAAAGAAGATTCGCAGCCCGATTCTATGCGAATCGGGCCTGACAACCATCGCTCAACCTCTAACGGAATGCTGGACACTTTCAGGTCCCAAGTGTCACACCGCTTGTGCAAGGACTCGCAATTCGCTTTCAAGAAGGGTGAATTCCGTGAAGCCACAATGCAGGCAGACAACTAGCTTTGGAAACACTAAGACAGCTGGCATGTCCAGCGCCTTCAGTCTGGGAATATGGATGTTAATCTCCGCACCAAACTCGCTTTGACTGTCTGATCCGCATGACTTGCATGCCATAACCGCCTCCCCAGATAATGAATCGGGAATTTGAGTGCGAAAGGCAGTGAAGTTTCCTAAGAGAAAAATGATGTGGGCTGCGAACGCACAGGCAAAGACTACCTAGTGAAAGGGTTCCCGTGTACTGTCAATACTGACAGTCTAAGGAAGGTAGGTGAAAGCCCTCGGAATGAGCCCTCGGTCGTATTCTCCGGGATAAATTCGGCTACACCCATGGGCCCGCTAAATCAAATGTTCGTTTACGGCTGTGTCTGGGATTGCAGTTTTATTTTGCCGAGCACCAGAAAAATTCCCACACCATATGGGATTCGTGCCCTTTTTGTTGCTTAACATTTTTCAAACAAACTCTTACGCCGTAAATGCACGAACACTTGCTCCGGAAGAGATGGTGGAACCGCGATATTGGAGAACTGACGCTCGCGCTGCGAAGGCTAGACGTTTCGTAATTCGTCCACAGTGCCGAGGACCTCAACAGTCGGGCTGGGAACGTTGGTCGTAAGTTGTTCGAGCTTGACCTCTAGCAATGCCATACGTTGACCGATATCGTCGTGAAGGTCTCTCGCGATCCGGGCACGTTCCCGCTCTTCTGCATCAATCAACCGTCGGTTCACGCTTGAGAGGGCCTCCTCCGCCATCCAGCGGAGTCTGGACACCAAGCGAGCGATGATCAACGACGAGATCAGGAAAGCCACGAAGGCCACATCATCGAGCGGATTGTCAATCCGAAAAGAGTAATTGGGTGGAGCAAGATATGCGGCAAACAGCCGCGACGATGGAGATAACGATTGATGAAACGAAGGTTCCCACGCGCGATAGTATCGCGACAACTATCACATAGAGGAGGGCGGCCGTGGTGAGATTAAGATGCGAAGAGGCAGAGAAGAGCAGGGGGCTTGGTCTCATCAGTATGGAGGAGCGACTGAAAATGCTGGACGGAGCGCTTTCAATCGAAACGCAACCCAACCGTGGTACCAGCATCCACGCCCGCGTGCCTCTCAGTTCGGCAAGCGATTCCATGCGTGCTGCGGGTAAGAACGCTCCTCGAAAAGGACTTTAGACACAGCCGACTTGGCCGTTCCGTTGGTTTGGGGCCGCAAAGTTGAGTGGGTTCGATACTACTACGCAATCCGTACGGAGTCCTTTGCATACCTTTCCAATTCCTTTTCATTTCTGGGGACCTGTTAGAAGTGACAGGTTTCAGGGGATCTTGAACATTTTATGTTTCTTCACTGCTTAGCGATCCAGGGTCTAGCGAGCCGTCTGTCGGTGTCGGGCGAGGGATCGAGTCATTTGGCATAGCTCACGCTAGAAATCTGGCGCGATCGGAGCGCCTGACCGAGCCAGCCAGTATCAATCCATTCAGTAGGTTGGATAGCATGGCTCACCCCTCATCGTGATTCTCGGCCGCACAATTTCGCACTACCGCATCATTGAAAAGAGTCGAATTCCAGGAGCGGACTTATGAGAGGAAGAAAATCAATTGCGTGCCTGCTAGTCGCATTATTCCTTGTTGTGCCTGGAATCGTTTTGTCACAGAACGCGAACCAGAACCGCACTCTCATCGTCAACGGCCAATCCACGCAGGTGCCCGTGGTCCAGGTGAACGGCCGCTCCTACGTTGACCTGGAAGCGCTGGCGAGCGTTGTGAATGGCTCGCTCAGCTTTGCGGGAAATCAAATCGCGCTGAGCGTGCCTCGCAGCTCCGCAACCAGCGCGCCCGCAATCACCGCAGCGAAACCAGCGTCTTCGCCTGCTCCAGCATCGAATCCGGGATTCTCAAAAGGGTTCTTGAATGCAGGAATAGAGGAAGCGGCGACCCTTCGGGAATGGCACACCGCTCTTGCTAGCGCCATTCAAAATGGATACCCCGTGACGGCCGCTGCGCTTGCGCCTTATCGTGCTCAAGCGACTACCAATCTACGTTTGGCCTCGACCGCAGTCTCGACCGATTCGGATCATAGTGCCTATCAGTTATTGAACAACGAATTTCAGAACATGGTGAAATTGACCGACAAATATGTCACTGCTCGCGCCAATA
>JGI12627J18819_10000332_pt1 | contig 15444 bp, 12 predicted proteins | sample TexAe_OM1H0_M2_FD_18819 | JGI IMG/M metagenome (IMG submission 18819)
ATGCCCTTCGGCGACAATGGCTTCGGCGATGTCCGCGGCGACGTCAGCTTCGGTTCGACCGGGCACCAAGAAGTCCGGCACCCGGGAGTGCACCCGGTCGATGGCCGCGCCGGCCTTGCGCAGCGCGTCGATCTCGGCGCCGTCCTTGACCATCCGCAGTCCCCGCAGCACACCGGTGGCCAGCACCGGCAGCACGCCGAGCACATCGGCCAACGGCAACAGATGCAGCGCGGGCATCGAATCGGTGACCGCAGTCGCTGCCGGTGCGCCGCCCACGGCTGCGGCGACTAGTTGATAGGGATCGTCGCCGTCGACCCAATCCCGCACCGCCAGCCCCAGATCCGCGACAGCGGACTGTTTCAGCGACGCCAGCTCCAGTCGAGGCACTACCACGGTCGGGTCACCGGAGACCGGCAACACCAGCGCGGTGAGCCGCTCGAATGTCTGCGCCCGTGAACCGAGCAGATACCGCAAGTCATAGCCGGGGGTGATCACCAGTCCGGCCAGACCGGCGTCGGCGGTGGCGGCTATCGCCGCCGCCATCCGGCGTCGGTAAACCTCTGCGTCGAACCGCTCAGAGCCCATGGCAGTCAGGCTAGCCGGACTTGGGCTGGCAGGATGGCGGGCATGTCCGCGCCTCTGCTGCTGCTTGACGGCGCCAGCATGTGGTTTCGCTCCTACTTCGGCGTCCCGTCTTCGATCACCTCCCCCGACGGCCGGCCGGTGAACGCGGTCCGCGGCTTCGTGGACTCGGTGGCCATGCTGATCACCAGACAGCGGCCCGGCCGCTTGGTGGTGTGTCTGGACTTGGACTGGCGTCCGCAATTTCGGGTGGACCGCATCCCGTCGTACAAGGCACATCGCGTCGAGGAAGAACACCCCGACGGGTTGCCCGATGTCGAGGAAGTGCCCGACGAGCTGTCTCCGCAGGTCGAGATGATCGGGGAGATTCTCGACGCATTCGGCTTCTGCACCGGCGGCGCGGCGGGTTTCGAAGCCGACGACGTGATCGGCACGCTGGCCGCTCGGGAAAAGCGCGACCCGGTCGTCGTCGTCAGCGGCGACCGCGACCTGTTACAGGTGGTCGGCGACGATCCGGTGCCCGTCCGGGTGCTCTACCTCGGACGCGGTCTGACCCACGCGACCCTGATGGGTCCCCCCGAGGTGGCCGAGCGCTACGGCGTGCCCGCCGATCGGGCCGGCGCCGGCTACGCCGAGTTCGCGCTGCTGCGTGGAGACCCCTCCGACGGGCTGCCGGGCGTGCCCGGTATCGGCGAAAAAACCGCCGCGACGCTCCTGGCGCAGCACGGCTCGCTGGCGGCGATCCTGGCCGCTGTCGACGACCCCAAATCGTCGCTCGCCAAAGGCGTTCGGGCCAAACTGCACAAGGCGGGCGACTACATCGAGGCCGCCGGCCCGGTGGTGCGGGTGGCGACCGACGCGCCCGTCGTGCTGTCGACATCGACGGACGCCGTGCCGCTGGTGGCGGCCGACCCGGCGCGTACCGCAGAACTGGCAACCCGGCTCGGGGTCGGGTCATCGATCGCGCGGCTGCAGAAGGCGCTCGACGCGCTACCCGCGTCGTGAGGCTGCCTGCGGACTACTTGGGCCGACCGACCTCGTAGGTGCCCTTGTTGTCCTGGAAGGTCACCGTCACCTGGCGCTTGGTGCCGTCGATGCTGACGTCGCAGTCAAAGCTGCTGCCCTTTTTCACCGTCGGATTCTGGCCGTTGTTGCACTTGACGTCTTTGACGTTCTTCGCCCCGTAGCCGTTGGTGTTGTCGCTGAGGATCTGCGCCACACCAGCCTGCGCCTTGTTGACGTCCAGCTGAGTGGTCACGAAGAAGCCGGGTGCCCAGAAGCCCAGCACCAAGACCACCGCGACCACGATGGCGGCGAACACGCCGGCCACCGTGCCGATGACCGCACGCGACCGCTTCGGGCCGGCAGGCGGCTGGCCGTAGGGCCCGGGATACTGGCCGTACTGCCCGGGCTGGCCATACTGACCAGGCTGCTGCCCGTACTGGCCGTACTGACCAGGCTGCTGGCCGTACTGCCCGGGCTGCGCGTACTGGCCGGGCTGGCCGTATTGAGCGGTCTGGCCGCCGTACTGGTCTTGCTGCGGGTAGCCCGTCGGCTGCGGAAACGGCTGCGACGGCGGATAGTACTGCGCCGGCGGCTGCTGGTACTGCCCGTATTCGGTAGGCGTATATGCGGGCGCATGCCACGTCGGTTGATCCCCGCTCGGCGCCTGCCATGTCTGCTCGCCGGACGGCTGCTGCCAGGGTGACACGTGCTGGGTCGGGTCCTCGCCGGCTTGCTGCCCTTCACCCTGCGGCGGCTGCCACGGCGTCGTCGGGTCGGGCCCCTGCGGTCCGCTCATGGTGCGTGTGTCCTCTCAGTCCTGATTGCAGTCCTCGCGTCGGTCGCGCATGCCACCGTAGCTTCGGCTTAGCCTACCCGGCGTCAACTGCTACGACGCCGCGCCGAATTGCGTCGATCGCGCGCTTCGCCGTTGCCCGCAACTCCGGTTGCGGGGCGGCGTTGCGGACCTGATCCAGCAAATCCAGCACCTGTCGGCACCAGCGGACGAAATCCCCCGGCAACAACGGCGAACCGCTGCCCTCGGTGTCTGCGGCGGCCAACGCGGCGACTAGGTCACCATTGCTGGCCCAGCGGTAGATAGCCGCGACGAAACCGTCGTCGGGCTCGCGGCTCAGTGTGATGCGGTGCCGGTGCTCGTCGCCGCGCAACTCCGCCGACAACCGTCGCGTCCGGTGCAGCGCCTGCCGCAACGCGGCGGTCGGCACCTCAGCGTTTCGCGGCGGTCCCGGGCCGTCCCCGCCTCGTGTTTCGTAGACCACCGCCGAGATTACGGCGGCCAACTCGGCCTCTCGCAGACCGTTCCAGGCGCCGGTGCGCAGGCATTCGGCCACCAGAAGGTCGCTCTCGCTGTAAATCCGGGCGAGCAGCCGGCCGTCGTCGGTCACCGTGGGGTTGCCGTCGGCGACCTGGATGAACCCGCGCTCGGTGAGCAACCCGACGATCCGGTCGAAGGTGCGGGCGAGCGAGTTGGTGGCCGCGGCCACCTTCTTCTGCAACGCCTCGTTGTCGCGTTCGATGCGCAAAAAGCGCTCGGCGACCCGGACTTGGGCGTCCCGACCGGGTTCGCGGTGGACGGGATGGCGACGCATCTGCTCGCGCAGCGACACCAGCTCGGGGTCGAGGTCGCGCTTCTCAGTGCGATCGCCGCCACTCGAGTGCCTGTGGCCGCCCGCACCTGGCAGTCCCGCAGCGGCCGAACGTAGCGCCGAAGCCAAATCACGGCGGACCCGTGGCTGTCGGTGCTCGACCCGTTTGGGCAACGTCATCGAGCCCATCGGTGCCGACGCGCCCGAATAGTCGGCCGACGAAATCCTTCCGGCCCAGCGGTTTTCGGTCAACACCAACGGCCGCGGGTCGTCGTTGTCATGAGCGGGTTCCAGCACGACCGCCAGGCCGCCCCGGCGGCCGTGGGTGATCGTGATGATGTCGCCACGGCGCAACGCCGCCAGCGCGTCGTTGGCCGCCTGTCGGCGGTGCAGTCGCGATGAGCGGGCCTGAGCGCGCTCGTGTTGGCTGATCTGTTCCCGCAGCCGGGCGTACTCCAGGATCGGCGCGTCGCTGCCCCCGAGATCGGCTGCGACCTCGTCGAGCATCCGCTGCCCGCGCTCCACCCCGCGGACCAAGCTCACCACCGACCGGTCGGCCTGGTATTGGGCGAACGACTGCTCCAGCAGCCGGTGAGCCTGCTCGGGGCCCACCCGGTTCACCAGGTTGATCGTCATGTTGTACGACGGGGCGAACGAGCTGCGCAGCGGAAAGGTTCGGGTGGACGCCAGGCCGGCGACTTCAGCCGGTTCGCTGGTGTTTTCACCGGGGTGCCAGAGCACCACGGCGTGGCCTTCGACGTCGATACCGCGCCGGCCCGCCCGCCCGGTGAGCTGGGTGTACTCCCCCGGCGTCAACGGAACGTGTTGCTCGCCGTTGAATTTCACCAGCCGTTCCAGCACCACCGTGCGGGCCGGCATGTTGATGCCGAGCGCCAAGGTTTCGGTGGCGAAGACCGCCCGGATCAGCCCGGCGGTGAACAGCTCCTCGACGGTGTGCCGGAACACCGGCAACAGTCCGGCGTGGTGGGCGGCGATACCGCGCAGCAAGCCTTCCCGCCATTCGTAGTAGCCGAGCACGGCCAAGTCGGAATCCTGGAGGTCGCCGCAGCGATGTTCGATCACCTCAGCGATCTGGGCCCGGTCCTCCTCGGTGGTCAGCCGCAACGACGACCGCAGGCACTGCGCGACCGCGGCGTCACAACCGGCGCGGGAGAACACGAAGGTGATCGCCGGCAGCAGACCCTCGGCGTCGAGCATCCCAATCACGTCGGGCCGCGACGGCGGGCGGTAGAACCCCGGCCGGCCGGAGCGTCCCGGGCCTCCTCTTCCGCCCTGCCGACGAGGGCCACGCCAGTCCGAGAGCCGATCGGCTTCGCGGCGATGGGCGATATGCCGCAACAGATTCGGGTCGACGATCGGCTGACGCCGCTCACCCGCGCCGTCGGCGGTGTAGTCGAACAGGTCGAATATGCGTTTGCCCACCAGCATGTGCTGCCACAGCGGCACCGGTCGGTGGTCGTCGACGACCACGGTTGTGTCGCCGCGCACGGTCTGGATCCAGCCGCCGAACTCCTCGGCGTTGCTCACCGTCGCCGACAGACTGACCAGGCGCACCTCGTCGGGCAGATGCAGGATCACCTCCTCCCACACCGCACCACGCATCCGGTCGGCGAGGAAGTGCACCTCGTCCATGACGACGTAGGAAAGTCCTTGCAGCACAGGTGAATCGGCGTAAAGCATGTTGCGTAGCACTTCGGTCGTCATCACCACAACCGGGGCGTTCGCGTTGACCGACAGGTCGCCGGTGAGCAATCCGATCTGATCTTTGCCGTAGCGGGCCACGAAGTCGGTGTGCTTCTGGTTGCTCAGCGCCTTCAGCGGCGTGGTGTAAAAGCATTTGCCGCCCGCTGCCAGTGCCAAGTGCACTGCGAACTCGCCGACGACGGTCTTCCCGGCGCCGGTCGGCGCGCACACCAGGACCCCATGGCCGCTTTCCAGTGCCGCACAAGCCTTTTGCTGAAAAGCGTCAAGACCGAACGCCAATTCCGCGGCGAACTTGGCTAATTCGCCCGCAGCGGCGGGCGCGTCAGGTGACGTCGTCATGAGGTCCGGCAATGCTCGACGGCGCCCCGACCGCGGAGGGCGGGTCGACGGGCGAGGCTTCGTCGTCAGCGATGGCGGTTAGCGCCTCGCGTTTGGCTTTCCGTTTGTCGTGCATCCGGGCGATCTGGATGGCCAATTCGAGCAACAGCGTCAGCGCCAGGCCCAGGGCCGTCATCGAGAACGGGTCAGAACCCGGCGTGAAAACCGCTGCGAACACGAACATCACGAAGATCAGGCCCCGTCGCCAGGACCGCAGCCGTTCGTAGCTCAGCACGCCGACGAAGTTGAGCATCACGATCAGCAGCGGGAACTCGAAGCTGATACCGAAGACCAGCAGCAGGTTGATCAAGAAGTCGAAATAGCGGTCGCCGGACAGCGCGGTCACCTGCACGTCGCTGCCCACGGTCAACAAAAAGTGCAGCGCCTTGGACAGCACCAGATAGGCGAGCACCGCGCCGGTGACGAACAACATTGCCGCCGGGATCACGAACGCCACCGCGAAGCGACGCTCCTTCTTGTACAACCCCGGCGTGATGAATGCCCAGAGTTGGTACAACCACATCGGGCAAGCCAGCACGACCCCGGCGGTCAGCCCGACTTTCAGCCGCAGCATGAACTGGTCAAACGGCGCGGTGGCCAGCAACCGGCACTGGCCGTCGGCGCTGATCTGCGCACGCGCGGACGGCGGCAGCGAGCAATATGGCTGTCGAAGCCATTCGCCCAGGCTCTGCAGACCGAACAATCCGTGCGAATACCAGACGAACCCGAACGCCGTGGTGACTGCAATCATCGCCAGCGAGATCAGCAGGCGAGCGCGCAGTTCGGTGAGATGGTCGACGAGCGACATGGTCCCGTCGGGATTGGTGCGACTGCGACGACGTCGCGGATCTAGCCGCCTGAATAAACCGGTGCTGCGCACGGTGAATGGGCGCTCGGGCGCCGTGGCTGCGATGCCAGGTTAGGCCGATCGACCGTCAGCCGCCGGCGGGTCGACCCGCTCGGACTGCACCGGCTGGGCGGCCGCGGGCGGCGCGACGGATGTGTCTGGCTTGCTTTCGTTCTGCAGTTCGCGGACCTCAGACTTGAAGATCCGCAACGACTTGCCCAGCGAGCGCGCCGCGTCGGGGAGCCGCTTGGCACCGAAAAGAACGACCACCAGGACCGCAATGATCGCCAGGTGACCCGGGGTAAGAGCGTTCACGTTTAACTACCTCCAGACGTCCCCCCGATGCTACCGCAGCAGGCCGTGCGACTAGCCGGACCGCGCCGCGGCCTGGTAGCACTCCAGCGCGGCCGCCGCGGCGTCGCGCACCCGCTTCGCCAGCGACTCGGGCGCCAGTACACGAACCGCCGAGCCCAAACCCAGCACCTGACGCGCCATCCACTCCTCCGAGGCGTAGGTCATCGCCGCCTCGCAGTAACCGTCGGGCAGCTCGGCCAGCAGGCGCATCGGGTAGTACTCGAACATCCAGGACGCTGCCGGTGCCAGCCGCAACCTCGCCGACGGCAGCGACGGATCGGCGTCGAACAGCGAAGTGTCCGGCGGCGCCGCAAGCGCGGGTTCCGGCGGAGCGGACGGCTCGTCGAGCACGGCGGCGTCGACGATGCGATCGAACCGGAACAGCCGCACCCCCTCGGCCTCCCGTGACCACGCCTCCAGGTAGCTCTGGTCGCCGACCAGCACAATCCGGATGGGATCGACGATCCGGGTGGACAGCGTGTCGTGCGACGCCGCGTAGTAGTCGATGCTGAGCGCGCGATTGTCGAGGACCGCGGACCGTACCGCCGCCGCGGCCTGACTCTCGACGGGTGCCGGCTCGTCGACCGCAGCGACGTCAGGTGCGTGTCCGGCGGCCCCGGCCGCGGCTTCGATTTTGGCGATCGCGCTGCGCGCCGCCTCCGGGTCGACCACACCCGGGATGTCGGCCAGCGCCCGCAGGGCCACCAGCAGGCCGGTGGCTTCCGGCGAGGTGAGCTGCAGCGGCGTGTCCATGCCCGCCGAGAACGTCACCTCGATGGTGTCGCCCTCGAAGGCGAAGTCGATCAGGTCACCTGGGCTGTAGCCGGGCAGACCGCACAGCCACAGCTGGTCGAGGTCCTCGCCCAACTGTTTGACGGAAACGCCGAGGTCAGCGGCGGCCTGCGCGCGAGTGACACGTGGGTTGGCCTGGAAATACGGGACCATGTTGAGCAGCCGCACCAGGCGGGTCGACACGGGTGTCATCTGCGCCGCTCCTCCTCATCGCTTCGCTCTGCATCGTCGACGGCGGGTGTCATCAGCGCCGCTCCTCTCCGTCGCCGGCGTGGGCACGCAACCGGCCGAGCACTTCGTCGCGCAGTGTGGACGGTTCCAGCACGACAGCGTCGGGGCCGTAACCGGTGATGTCGCGCGCCAGCCGGTCAGTGGTTCCGATGTCGAGTTCGATGACGTCGCCGTCGCGGCCGGCCAGTTGCCGCGGTCCCAGCGAGGTCCCGGCACGCCGCAGCGCGGTCGCGCGCCCGTCGGCCACCCAGACCTGAGCCCGCACGCCCGTCGGCGCATCTCCGACCGCCTGCGCCACGATCTTGCGCAGGTCAACGTGCTCGGGCGGGGTGAAGGCACCTGTTGAGCCAATCGGGGTCACCTCGCCGCCGATCCTGGACAACCGGAACGTGCGGGTGGCGTCGCGGTCCCGGTCGTGCCCGACCAGATACCAGCGGCCTTTCTCGGTCACCACGCCCCACGGCTCGACCGTGCGCACGGTGTACGGGTCGGCGCGTGATGGCCGGTGCGGAAATTGCACGGCCTGTGCCGAGTCGATGGCCGACAGCAACGCTCCCAGAACGTCTTCCGACCCGCGCAGTCCAACAGTCCCGGCCGGAGACGCGATCGCGACCGGCGCATCCGGGTCGACGTCCACGCCGGCGGCACGCAGCTTGAGCAGCGCACCCTGGGTGGCGGTAATCAATTCCGGCGACTCCCACAGCTGGGTGGCGACGGCCACTGCCGCTGCCTCGTCGGCGCTCAGTTCGACGGCCGGCAGCGCATACGCCTCGCGGTTGATGCGGTAACCCTCGACTGGATCGAACGACGACACCTTGCCGGTCTCCAACGGAATGCCCAAATCGCGCAGTTCGTTTTTGTCCCGCTCGAACATTCGCGAGAACGCTTCGTCGCTGGCGGTGTCNGAATAGCCCGCCACGCTGGACCGGATTTTCTCGGCGGTGATGTAGCCGCGGGTGGACCGTAACGCGATGACGAGGTTCACCAATCGCTCGACTTTCGAGATCGCCACCCGCACTACCCTAGGGGCTTTCGTCCGGCCGCTCCTCCCGGCACTCCGCGACGCGCGTCGTAGCCGGGCGGGGGCTACATGCTGGCGATCAGCCGCTTGACTCGCTCGTCGACCGATCGGAACGGGTCCTTGCACAGGACGGTGCGCTGGGCCTGGTCGTTGAGTTTGAGGTGCACCCAGTCGACGGTGAAATCCCGACCGGCGGCCTGGGCGGCGCTGATGAATTCGCCGCGCAGCCGCGCGCGGGTGGTCTGCGGCGGCTGGTCGACGGCGTCCTCGATCTCTTCGTCGGTGGTGATGCGCGACGCCAGGCCCTTGCGTTGCAGCAGATCGAAGACGCCGCGGCCGCGCTTGATGTCGTGGTAGGCCAGATCCAGCTGGGCGATCTTCGGGTCGGACAGCTCCATGTCGTAGCGGTCCTGGTAGCGCTGGAACAGCTTGCGTTTGATCACCCAGTCGATTTCGGTGTCGACCTTGGCGAAGTCTTGGCTTTCCACAGCGTCCAGCTGGCGCCCCCACAGGTCCACGACCTGCTCGATCTGCGCGTTGGGCTCGCGGGTCTGCAGGTGCTCGACGGCACGCGCGTAGTACTCCCGCTGGATGTCCAGGGCACTGGCCTGACGCCCGCCGGCCAGCCGCACCGGCCGCCGGCCGGTGACGTCGTGGCTGACCTCCCGGATGGCCCGGATCGGGTTGTCCAGCGAGAAGTCGCGGAACGCCACCCCGGCTTCGATCATCTCCAGCACCAGCGCCGCGGTGCCCACCTTGAGCATGGTGGTGGTCTCGCACATGTTGGAGTCGCCGACGATGACGTGCAGACGCCGGTACTTCTCGGCGTCGGCNTGCGGCTCGTCGCGNGTGTTGATGATCGGGCGGCTACGGGTGGTGGCCGACGACACGCCCTCCCAGATGTGCTCGGCGCGCTGCGAGAGGCAGAACGTCGCNGCCTTCGGGGTCTGCAGCACCTTGCCGGCGCCGCAGATGAGCTGGCGGGTGACCAGGAATGGCAGCAACACATCGGAGATGCGGGAGAACTCGCCCGCGCGAACGATCAGGTAGTTCTCGTGGCAGCCATACGAGTTGCCCGCCGAATCGGTGTTGTTCTTGAACAGGTAGATGTCGCCGCCGATGCCCTCGTCGGCCAGGCGCTGCTCTGCGTCGACGAGCAGGTCTTCCAGCACCCGCTCGCCCGCACGGTCGTGCGTGACCAGCTGTACCAGGCTGTCGCACTCGGCGGTGGCGTATTCGGGATGACTGCCCACGTCGAGGTACAGCCGTGCGCCGTTACGCAGGAAAACGTTGGAGCTGCGCCCCCAGGAGACCACCCGGCGAAACAGGTAGCGGGCCACCTCGTCCGGCGACAGGCGCCGATGACCGTGGAACGTGCAGGTGACACCGAATTCGGTCTCGATGCCCATAATCCGACGCTGCACAATTCGAGGGTACTGGTTGTGTCGGCGACGGGTGCGGAACCCCCGCGGAGTGTGGTGCGTGGTCTGGGGGTTTAACCCAACTGCTCCGGTAGAATCGGCGCTGCTCCTTTCCGCGAGCACAGTCGTCAGAAAGGCCTCTCCGGTCCTGTGGACAGAGCCAGGGTCGCGGAGCACCCGCGGCCGGATCACGTCATCGCACACATCAGCGACACCCACCTCATAGCCGGCGACGGTGACCTCTACGGCGACGTCGACGCGGAGGGCCGATTATCTGAGCTGCTTGAGCGGCTCGAGGCTTCTCAAACTCGCCCCGATGCATTGATTTTTACCGGCGATCTTGCCGACAAAGGTCAGCCTGACGCCTACCGCAAGTTGCGCAACTTGGTCGAGCCGTTGGCCGATCGCGTTGGCGCTGAAGTCATCTGGGTGATGGGTAACCACGACAACAGGGCCGCGCTGCGCGAACACCTGCTGCGCGAGGCCCCGAACATGGCACCGATGGACCGCGTGCATGACATCGGCGGATTACGTGTGATCGCCTTGGACACCTCGGTTCCCGGCCATCACCACGGCGAAATCGCACCAGATCAATTGCAATGGCTCGCAGCGCAATTGGCCGAACCCGCACCCTTCGGCACAATCCTTGCGATGCACCATCCGCCGATTCCCAGCGTGCAGGACCTGGCGGTCATGGTGGAGCTGCGCGACCAGGCACCACTTGCCGGGGTGCTGCACGGTACCGATGTGCGCAGCATCCTCGCCGGGCATCTGCACTACTCCACCTCGGCAACCTTCGCCGGAATCCCGGTCTCGGTGGCCTCCGCCAGTTGCTACACCCAGGACCTGCTGACGGCAGGAACCCGGGGCCGCGACGGTGCCCAGGCGTTCAACTTGGTGCACTGCTACCCGGAAACGTTGGTGCACACCGTGATTCCGCTGGCCGCCGGTCCTACAGTCGGACGGTTCGTGTCGCCGGAGACCGTGCAGCGGGAACTCGCCGATGCCGGGGTGAGCATCCTGCCGGCGGGCCGGATACCGCGTATCGCACAGCATCTCGCCCGCACCTAACGGGCGATCGCTCGTCCCAGCTGGTGAGGCGCAGCATCTTAGGGGACCGCTGCCACGAACGCCTTTCTCAGAGGCGTAATGATTTCGCCTGTCATGCGCTAAGAAACCGTAATGGGATTCACCGGCATCAAGAAGGCGTTATGGTTTCGACTGTCTTTCGTTAAAAACACATAATGGAATGTGTTGACGGCCCAGGCCCGGTTGCCCCCCGCTGCGCCACTCGATATCAAGGAATGCGACGCATCCACCTACGCTGCCCGTGATCTGAGGAAACTCAGATCNCGTGGTTGCGTGATGAACAGCGAACCAGCACGCATAACGTCCGCGCATTGGATCTCAGACAGGGGCACAACGATGTCCCCGCTTGTGATCTCAATCGATAGCTAGGGAGAATCGATGCCACTCGGTAATGTGCTGCAGGCACTAATCATGCTGGCCGTGGTTTTGATCGGCTCAGTATTCGTCGGAAACCTATTTCGTCGGATTAAGCAGCCGGCCGTCGTGGGAGTAATCTTTTTCGGCCTTCTACTCGGCACAATTCTGGCCCTACTTCCGCATTCCATGAAGTCTGTGTTGCTTTCGGCAACCTCGAAATCACTGATCGACGACGTCGGCCAAGCTGGCCTCTTGTTACTGCTGTTCTTGGTCGGAATTGAGCTGCGTTCCTACAGCAAAACGACCCAGCGGTCACCAGTCTGGCAATTGGTGCCCTGCGTGGTGATTCCGATCGTCGCCTGTGCCGCGGCAGCTTTCCCCTTCGCGCATCGACTCGTTGGCCCAGATCACAATCCGGTCCATGTCTGGCTGTTCGTCGGTGTGGCGCTGAGCGTCACCGCCGTTCCGGTTCTCGTGCTCATCATGAAAGATCTCGGGGTTCCGGCGCCCATCCCGGGGGTCGCGCTGCGCATTGCCGTCACGACCGATGCGGCGGCATGGGCACTCGTGACCTTGTTGATTCTGCTGACCACAGACTTGAGCTCGGTTTCGGTGCCTGCCCTTTGTGTGGGCGCCGGGTTGCTGTTCACGGTGATGTTCGTGCTGCCGAGGATCGTCCAACGGCTGTTCCAGGACTCCCCACAGGGAGCTCCCTTCGTGGTGGCGATGTTCGCATACGTGCTGATCGGCGCGGCAGCAACGCAGGTCTTCGGTCTCCACGCGGCCCTCGGTGCCGTGGTTGCCGGTCTGTTCTTCCCCGCGGGACTGGCCAACGAGGCATCGGAGCGAGCCTTGGCATCGGTTGCTGACATGCTCATTCCCGCATTCTTCGTTTCGAGCGCGCTGTCGGTGCCGCTGCAGGTTCTGGCGGATCTGTTCCGATGGAGCGGCCTGGTGTGCCTGGTGACCCTGACCATCGCCGCGTTCGGTTCAAAGCTCGCGGTCGGTCTCGTCGCCGGCAGGATGCAACGCTGGCCACGTGCCACCTCGGCTGAACTCGGCGTCTTGCTGAACTGCCGCGGTGTCACCGAACTCGCCATCGCTTCGATCGGTCTGCAAGCCCACTTGATCGGTCCGTACGCGTTCGCGATGTTGTGTGCGCTTGCCATCGTGACCACCGCGGTGACGGCTCCGCTGTACCGCGCGATCGACAGCCGCGTGACGCGCGCACGTTTCGATGTGCCACGCACAGAAGTCCAACTGGCCGCGTGAGAACCGGTGTCGCCTCGCGTGCGCGACCTTCTTTTGAAAGGAGGTTCCCTTGAGCACTCTGGATGAACGGCTGCGGGTCCCGTCCGACGAGCACCCGCAGCTAGAGGTTCGCAGTCGCAGCTGGTGGCCGCGCGTCAGGCTCGGCGTCATCGCGGTGGTAGGGGTCATTGGCTGCGCGATGATCACCTCGGTCATTCTGTACGTCGATGGCGCTGCGTCCCAACGTATTCCGACGCATGGGACGCCCACCAGCGGCGGCACCACTGTGACGATGAATTTGGTGAGCATTTCAAACGACTACAGCCAGCTCGTCGGCGATCTCGTCATCAGGCCCGGACCTGCGTTGGTCGATCCGGAGACTGACGGTCTCAAACAAGACCTCACTGTCGCAGTCACATCCGTGACGACGCCGGTGAGGCGCACTTATTCCAAGGGTATGTTGCCCGGAGTCTTCCCTGTTCCGCTGACCCTGGCGCGCGACGTCGAACGCTGGCCCTTCGATAGTTACTACACCGGGCCGATCACGGTCGAACTGTTCACCGGCGCGTCGAAAGTGCCGGAACGCGCGAACGTGACATTCGTCGATCGGCTGACTGGCTGGAAAGTCCAGGTGAATCGGGTCAATAACGCCAATGCGTTGGCACCCTATGAAGTCGACTTAGGGCGATCAGCCAGCACGATGGTATTCGCGATCACCATCCTGTGCATCTTCGTCGCGATCGCTGCAGTTGGCTTGTTCGTCGCGGTTCAGACGGTGCGCGACCCACGAAAGTTCCAGTCGCCATTGACAACCTGGTACGCGGCGATGTTATTCGCAGTGGTGCCGCTGAGAAACGCACTCCCAGGCTCGCCGGCCTTTGGCAGCTGGATCGACCTGACGATCGTGTTGTGGGTTCTGGTGGCGTTGGTGGTCTCGATGTTGCTCTATATCGCCGCCTGGTGGCGATATACATCGAGGAAGTGAGCCAGGTGATCGGGTGAGTCACCGGCGGACGGGGGGACAAACCCGCCCCGCCCGCCGGGAGTTTTCACTCGTCCCCAACCACCCGCTCCCACGGCGCGGGCACCGGGAAGTACCTCGCCAGAAACTCGCCTACGGCATCGGCTCGCTCACGTGCGCTCACCTCGGGGAAGCTACCGTCGTTTAGGCAGAAGAAGTCAAACTTGCGCTTCTTCAGCAACTTTGGCAATTTCTCCAGCCCCGACCGCAAAGTGGTGTCGACGTAGAGCACCTTTGCGGATTCGTGCTGCACCGCACGCCCCGTCATCAANGCGTAGTAGTGGTACAGCGAGTTGGTGACCGAGATGTCCGTGCTCGCGCGGAAGCGGCTGGNTTGGGTACGCGCGAAGTCNGCCGCAAACTCACNCTCGAGTTCGCACAGCACGCTGCGGCGCAGTGGCGCAGCGGTGTGTTCGAGGTGGCGGGTGATGATCTTCCCGAACCTTTCCCACAGCAGCTGCCGGTTGACCCGCGCCGCGTTCTCGAATCCGCTGCGCTCAGGGTGGTTGGACCCCAGCCCGATGCGCGTGCCCGCTTCGACGAACTTCGTCACCCCGCCCGGCGAGAAGAACGTCGTCGGTGACAGGGCCCGGCCGAAGAACATGTCGTCGTTGGAGTACAGGAAATGCTCTGCGAGACCGGGGATGTGGTGCAGCTGCGTCTCCACCGCGTGGCTGTTGTACACCGGTAGCGCCGACAGGTCGGTGAAGTGGTCCGTCGCACGCACGATGGTGACTTTCGGGTGAGGCGTCAGCCACTCGGGAACGGGCGAGTCGGTCGCGATGAAGATCCGCCGCACCCACGGCGCAAAGGTGTGCACCGAACGCAAGGCGTATTTCAGTTCGTCGATCTGACGGATCCGCGCGTCGGCGTCGTCGCCTTCGCCCACAAGGTGATTCGCCATCGCAGCTGCGCGCCGCGCCCGGAACTCCGGGTCGTTGCCGTCCACCCAGGAGAACACCATGTCGATGTCGAACGTGATGTCGGCCGCGTGCGGCGTGAACATCCCGGCGATCGTCGGCCACGTGCGACCGTGCAGTTCCACTTCTGCGTACACAATCTCGCTCAGCGGCAACGCTTTACGAGTAAGCGAGTTCTCGATCGGGCAGATCACCTGCTTCCCGTCGAACACCCAGAACTGCAGCTCCACTCCGGCCGAAGGGCCGTAACGCAGCCCAGAACGCGGGCATTCGCGCCGCCGGAACACCCGCAGCAGCCGTGGGTCCGGGTCTGACGACAGCAACCCGTCGCCCAAGTACACCGACGTACGCCCGGTCCCGTCGAGAATCTTGGCGCGCAGCGGCGCTTCCAGGCACGCCGACATCAGGGCGTCGGCGACTCGTGCACGCAGCCCGATGTCAACGACGAGCGCCGGACGCCCGTCAGCGCCGCGGATGAGGAGGAACGGAATTCCCGCCGTCTCCAGTTCCGCGCGAATAAACAGAAGATCTTGCGCCATCGCCTCATAGGGAGTCAGGCGCAGCCCATCGGATGAACCGGCCAAATTGACACGGGCGACGTCGATCATGCTGGTCATGGGAACACCTGCCTTCCACACTCAAGTTCGGTCAAGACGCGCACAAAGAGGGACCACGGCGGACCGGTGGAGCGGCGACGATGCCCTCACACGTTGAGCTTTGGCACTGAACGACGTATCCCCGCAGAGCTGGGAAAGCCACTTGGGACCACCCCTTAAGCCGGGGAGATCTGTCCTGATCTTGGGCGTCTCTCGACGTCGTCAGATCAGTGGCCTGTGTTCGCTTCAG
>JGI12627J18819_10000333_pt1 | contig 15409 bp, 13 predicted proteins | sample TexAe_OM1H0_M2_FD_18819 | JGI IMG/M metagenome (IMG submission 18819)
CGGCTTCGATCGCGAAAAAAATGAAGGTGAAGGAAGCGTAGATCAGCGAGGTGATGGTCGAGCCGATGTAGCCGAAGCCCGCTCCGCGCGTCAGCAGGTCGATATCGATGCCGCATTTGGCCGCGTGATATGCAATCGGCAGGCCGCAGCAGAAGATGATGATGCTGACCACCAGAATGGCGGCTGTCGCGTTGGTCACCCCATAATTCAGGGTGATCGTGCCGCCGATCGCCTCCAGTGCCAGGAAGGAGATGGCACCGATGGCGGTGTTAGCGACCCTGGCGGCGGACCAGCGCCGCGCGCTCTTGGCCGTGAAGCGCAGCGCATAGTCTTCCAGCGTCTGGTTGGCAACCCATTGATTGTACTGGCGCCTGACGCGGTCTATCCGCTGCCGCCCTGCCACGTCTGAAAACTCCCCAATGAAAGTGATGCTCCGAAAACCGTTCGCAAGACCCGTACCAAAGCCTACGTCGCTATTTTGCGGTGCAATATACGCGATCTTGCGTATCAGTGCGCTGCACAATTTCGAGCCATCCTGGTCTGATCAGAAACCAAGGTCTTCGAACCACAAGTCTTCGAACCACAAGTCCTCGAACCAGATGGGGTGCTCATGTCAGACGAAAGCAAACGGGGCCCGATGTCGCCGTTCCGGCGCAAATTGTTGAAGGGAGCGGTCGCGCTGCCGGCGCTATCGTTGTTGCCGCGGACATCGTGGGCGGATGTTCCTTCAACTTCCGCGGTCAATGCCACGGGTCTTGCGGTCACCGATACTGAGGTGACGGTCGGTATCCTCCACTCCGTCACCGGGACCATGGCGATCTCGGAAACCGGATCGGTGGAAGCCGAAAAGCTTGCCATCGAGCAGATCAATGCACAAGGCGGCGTGCTTGGGCGCAAGATCAAGTTCATCCAGGAAGACGGCGCCAGCGACTGGCCGACCTTCGCCGAGAAGGCAAAAAAGCTGCTCGTGAACGACAAATGCGCCGCTGTGATGGGCTGCTGGACCTCGGCCTCCCGCAAGGCGGTGCTGCCGGTGTTCGAGCAGTATAACGGCATGCTCTATTACCCGACCTTCTATGAAGGCCTCGAGCAGTCAAAGAACGTCATCTATACCGGCCAGGAAGCGACGCAACAGATCATCGCAGGCCTCGACTGGGTCAACAAGACCAAGGGCGCGAAGACGTTCTATCTCCTCGGCTCCGACTACATCTGGCCGCGCACGTCCAACAAGATCGCGCGCAAGCACATCGAAAGCCATCTGCAGGGCTGCAAGGTCGTCGGCGAAGAGTACTTCCCGCTGGGCAGCACCCAGTTCAACTCGGTGATCAACAAGATCAAGCTGACCAAGCCCGACGTGATCTACGCCATCATCGTCGGCGGCTCCAACGTCGCCTTCTACAAGCAGCTGAAGGCGGCCGGCATCGATCTCTCCAAACAGACGTTGCTCACCATCTCCGTGACCGAGGACGAGATCGATGGGATCGGCGGCGAGAACATCGCGGGCGCCTATGCCTGCATGAAGTACTTCCAGTCGCTCGACAATGCCAACAACAAGGCCTTCGTGCCCGCCTTCAAGAAAATGTGGGGCGAGAAGACGGTGATCGGCGATGTCACGCAGGCCGCTTATCTCGGCCCGTGGCTGTGGAAGCTTACCGCGGAAAAGGCAGGCAGCTTCGACATCGACAAGATCGCAGCCGCCTCTCCAGGCGTTGAGTTCAAGGGCGCGCCGGAAGGCTACGTTCGCATCCACGATAACCATCATCTCTGGTCGAAGACCCGCGTCGGCAGAGCCAAGGCGGACGGCCAGTACGAGCTGATCTATGAGACTGCCGACCTGGTCGAGCCGGATCCGTTCCCGAAGGGCTATCAGTGAGGACGCCCATTCATCTGAGGCTTGTGTGATCTCCATAATCAGGCGTGGACCAGCCGGCCCGCGCCTTCGATCCCGCGCGGCTCATCCGTTCGCGGTATGGGCCTTTCCCACAACGGAGAACGGATCATGTTCGGTGACTACTCGCTCGGCGACCTCGGCGCTATTCTCGCGATGCAGGGTTTTGCCGGGTTGATCCTGTTTTCAGTCTATGTGCTGATGGCGCTCGGGCTTGCCATCATCTTCGGTCAGATGGGCGTCATCAACATGGCCCATGGCGAGTTCATGATCCTGGGCGCCTACGTCACCTGGATGACGTCGAACGCCTTCCAGCAATATCTGCCCTCCCTGTTTCCCGGCTACTTCTTCGTCGCGATGACGTTGGCGTTCATTGCGTCGGGCTCGCTCGGCATGCTGGTCGAATGGGGGCTGATACGACATCTCTATAAGCGCCCGCTCGATACGCTGCTCGCGACCTGGGGCTTGAGCCTGATCCTGCAGCAGGCCTACCGCTCGGTGTTCGGCGCGCGTGAGGTCGGCGTCGAGTTGCCGGACTGGATGATGGGCTCGTGGCAGGCGACCGATGCGATCCAGATCCCGATCAACGGCATGTTCGTGATGGGCCTGACCATCCTCATTACCATGGCAGTCGCCTATGTGCTGTTCTGGTCGAGCTGGGGCAAGCAGGTGCGCGCCGTGGTGCAGAACCGCGTGATGGCGGGCGCAGTCGGCATCAACACCGAGAAGGTCGACCGCCTGACCTTTGGCCTGGGCTGCGGCATCGCGGGCGTCGCCGGAAGCGCCTTCACCATGATCGGCTCGACCGGGCCGACCGCCGGCCAGCTCTACATCGTCGACACCTTCCTGGTCGTCGTGTTCGGCGGCGCCGCTTCGCTTCTCGGCACCATCGCTTCCGCCTTCTCGATCTCGCAGACCCAGTCGACCCTTGAGTTCTTCCTGTCGGGCTCGATGGCGAAAGTCATCACGCTCCTGACGATCGTCGCCATCCTGATGATGCGGCCGCAGGGGCTCTTCGCGCTCAAGGTTCGCCGCTAAGAACAAGAAAGCACGGTCATGATCAACTCGCGCTTTTTCAACCGCTCGGAGCTTGTCGGCTTCATCTCGCTGGCGCTGCTGCTGATCGTCATCCTGCCGTTGGCGCTGGATGTATTCCGTCTCAACCTGGTCGCCAAATATCTGACCTACGCTTTTGTCGCGATCGGGCTTGTGATGTGCTGGGGCTATGGCGGCATCCTGAGCCTGGGGCAGGGCGTTTTCTTCGGCCTTGGCGGCTACTGCATGGCGATGTTCTTGAAGCTCGAGGCTTCGATCGTTGAGAACACTAAGATCCAGTCCACGCCGGGCATTCCCGACTTCATGGACTGGAATCAGCTGACCGCGCTGCCGTTCCTCTGGAAGCCGTTCCACAGCTTTCCGTTCACGCTTCTGGCCATCGTCCTGGTGCCCGGCATCTTCGCCTTCATCATTGGCGCTGCCATGTTCAAGCGCCGGGTCGGCGGCGTCTATTTCGCCATTATCACGCAGGCGATTGCGGCGATCATGACCATCCTCATCGTCGGCCAGCAGGGCTATACCGGCGGCATCAACGGCATCACTGACCTGCGTACGCTCTATGGTTGGGATATCCGCACCGACCACGCCAAGCTGATCCTCTATTTCGTCGAAGTCGCCTTCCTGTTCGCGTCGATCATCGCGGCGCAGTTCATTCGCCTGACAAAACTCGGCCGCATCCTGGTCGCGATGCGTGAGCAGGAGGATCGTGTTCGTTTCTCCGGCTACAGCGTCGCCAATTTCAAGATCTTTTCCTTCTGCGCGGCCGCGATCTTTGCCGCAATCGGCGGCGCCTTGTTTACCCTCGAGGTCGGTTTCATGTCGCCGTCATTCGTCGGCATCGTGCCCTCGATCGAGATGGTGATTTACACTGCGGTAGGCGGGCGCACCTCCATCATCGGCGCGATCTTTGGCACGATCCTGGTCAATTTCGCCAAGACGAGCCTGTCAGAAACGTTCCCCCAGCTCTGGCTGTTCGGCCTCGGTGCGTTGTTTATCGCGGTGGTGCTCGCCTTCCCCAACGGGCTCGCCGGCATCTGGGCGGATCATGTGCAGCCGCGCATCGATCGTCTGTTCGCTTCGCGCGGCTCGAAAACGTGGAGCGATGGTTCGGTCGCCGACGGCGCGCCGGCGGAGTGAGGAGAGATCATGCTCATCGGACATCAGCCCAAGGACTTCCTGCTCGCGGTCAGTGGCCTTACCGTATCCTTCGACGGCTTCAAGGCGGTCAATGATCTCTCCTTTTATGTCGAGGAGAGCGAGATCCGCGTCATCATCGGGCCAAACGGCGCCGGCAAGACCACGGTGCTCGACCTGATCTGCGGCAAGACCAGGGCGACGGCAGGCTCCATCCAGTTCCGCGGCAAAGAGCTGACGCGGATGAAGGAAAACGAGATCGTCAAGACCGGCGTGGGGCGCAAATTCCAGACGCCGTCGATCTTCGAAGACCTCACAGTGTTCGAGAATCTCGAGATCTCTTTCCCGCGCGGCCGCTCCGTGTTCGGCTCGCTGACCTTTCGGCGTGATGCGACGGTGAAGCGGCGCGTGGAGGAAGTTGCCGAGATGATCTTTCTGAAGGACCGCCTCAATGTCTATGCCGATGAGCTCAGCCATGGCCAGAAGCAATGGCTCGAGATCGGCATGCTGTTGATCCAGGACCCGGACCTTCTCATGCTCGACGAGCCGGTGGCCGGCATGAGCGTCTCCGAACGTTCCAAGACGGCCGAGCTGCTCAATCGCATCATCAAGAACCGCTCGGTGCTGGTGATCGAGCACGACATGAAATTCGTCGAGGACATCGCCCATAAGGTCACGGTGCTTCACCAGGGCCAGATNCTCTCCGAAGGCACCATGGANAGGGTGAAGAACGATCCCAAAGTCATTGAAGTCTATCTNGGTCACTAAGGAGCGCCGCNGATGCTGGCTATTTCAGANCTGCATGTCGCTTACGGCCAGAGCGAGGTGCTCCACGGNCTCAATGTTTCGGTTGCTCCCAATGAGATCGTGGCGATCATGGGCCGCAACGGCATGGGCAAAACGACCTTGATGAAATCGCTGATGGGTATCCTGCCGGCAAAAAAGGGTTCGGTGACTATGGACGGCGCCGAGCTCACTCCGCTCAAGAGCTATGAGCGTGTCGCCAAGGGGCTCGCGTATGTGCCACAGGGCCGCATGATTTTCTCCACCATGACGGTCAAGGAGAACATCGAGACTGGCCTGGTCGTCTCAGGCGAAGCCAACGTGCCCACCGATATCTACGAGCTGTTTCCGGTGCTCCTGGAGATGAAAGGGCGCCGCGGCGGCAACCTCTCCGGCGGCCAGCAGCAGCAATTGGCGATCGCCCGTGCCCTTGCGACCAAGCCGAAGGTGCTGTTGCTCGACGAGCCTACTGAGGGCATCCAGCCATCTATCATCAAGGACATGGCGCGCACGCTCAAACGCATCCGCGACGAGCGCGGCTTATCCATCGTCGTCTCCGAACAGGTCCTGAGCTTCGCGCTCGACATCGCCGACCGTGTGTTGGTGATCGAGAACGGCGAGATCGTGCGCGACGATGCGCGCGATGCAGTCGATGCCGCTCAGATCTCCAAATATCTGTCCGTCTAGTGTCACCGTTAGCCAGCCAAAGGGGAGTTCTTCATGCCAGAGACGCTGATCAAGGTCGATCTTACCAAGTCGGCTTACGACAATGACATGGTCCACAACCGCTGGCATCCGGACGTGCCGATCGTTGCCTGGGTCAATCCTGGCGACGATTTCATCATCGAGACCTATGACTGGACCGGCGGCTTCATCAAGAACAACGATTCCGCCGATGACGTGCGCGACATCGATCTGTCGATCGTGCACTTCCTGTCGGGTCCGATCGGAGTGAAGGGCGCCGAACCCGGCGACCTCTTGGTCGTCGATTTGCTCGATGTTGGCCCGCTGAAGGAGAGCTTGTGGGGTTTCAACGGCTTCTTCTCCAAGAAGAATGGCGGCGGCTTCCTCACCGATCACTTCCCGCTCGCCCAGAAATCGATCTGGGACATCAAGGGTCTCTACACCTCCTCGCGCCATGTGCCCGGCGTGAGCTTCGCAGGCCTGATCCATCCCGGTTTGATCGGCTGCTTGCCCGATCACAAGCTGCTCGAGAAGTGGAATTCGCGCGAGGCCGAACTGATCTCGACCAACCCGACCCGCGTGCCGGGGCTTGCCAATCCGCCGTTCGGGCCGACCGCGCATATGGGCCGCCTGAAGGGCGACGCCAAGGCCAAGGCCGCGGCCGAAGGTGCCCGCACCGTGCCGCCACGCGAGCATGGCGGCAATTGCGACATCAAGGATCTGTCGCGCGGCTCGAAAATCTACTTCCCGGTCTATGTGCCCGGCGGCGGTCTCTCAATGGGCGATTTGCACTTCAGCCAGGGCGATGGCGAGATCACCTTCTGCGGCGCCATCGAAATGGCGGGCTGGCTGCATTTGAAGGTCGATATCATCAAGGACGGTGTCGCCAAATACGGCATCAAGAATCCGATCTTCAAGCCGTCGCCGATCACTCCGAACTACAAGGACTTCCTGATCTTCGAGGGCATCTCTGTCGACGAGGTCGGCAAGCAGCATTACCTCGACGTGCACATCGCCTACCGCATGGCCTGCCTGAACGCGATCGAGTATTTGAAAAAGTTCGGTTACTCGGGCGCGCAGGCCTATTCAATCCTCGGCACCGCGCCGTGCCAGGGTCACATTTCCGGCGTGGTCGACGTACCCAATGCCTGCGCCACGCTGTGGCTGCCGACAGAGATTTTCGACTTCGACGTCATGCCGTCGTCGGCCGGGCCGATCAAGCATATCAAGGGCGACATCCAGATGCCGCTCTCGCCGGACAAGGATTAGCGCGTGATCCGAAAAAGTGAGCACCGGTTCTTCGGAAAGATCATGCTCAAACCATAAATTCCTCCCTGCGCGATGGATGCGGGACGGCATTTGTTTCGCCGCCTTGCATCCGCCGCCGGGGATGGGACAAAGCTCATCCTGCGGGAATCCCATGCCAGTCTATGAATATCTTTGTGAGGCCTGTGGGCCGTTCACCGATATGCGGCCAATGGCCGAATGCGATCAGCCGCAGGATTGCCCGCGCTGCGAGACATCCTCCCCGCGCGTGATCTTGACTGCGCCGCATTTCGCTTGCATGCCAGCCGAGAAACGCAAGGCGCATGCCGTCAACGAGCGTAGCGCGCACGCCCCGAAAACGCTCGCCGAATACAAGGCCTCGCACGCGCCGGGCTGCTCTTGTTGCGGGACCAGGCCGTCGCGGTCAGTGAGGAAGGCGAAGAGCGGCGCCAAGAGCTTTCCCACGGCTCGGCCGTGGATGATTAGTCACTAGACTGGAGATGTGCGGTGCCGCGAACTGTTCGATTGCAGTTGTCCTATGCGCCCCGATCAGGTGCGGGTGATGGAAAGGCCGCCATCGATCAGTGATGCTGTACCGGTGACGAAGGCGGAATCATCGGATGCCAGGTAGAGGACCGACCGCGCAACTTCCTCCGGCCGCCCGACGCGCTTGAGCGCGTGAAGGTTGGTGATGAATGCCGCCTTGTCGGGCGTGTTGTTCATCTCCCGGTACATGTCTGTATCCACGGCGCCCGGCAGGATCGCGTTGACTCTGACATTCTGTGGACCGAACTCGGCAGCCAGCGTCTGCGTCAGTCCGATCAGGCCCGACTTGCTCGCGGCATAAGCGGCTACGCCTGGAAAGGAGGAGCTGTAGCCGACAAAGGTCGAGGTGAAGATCACCGAACCGCCGCCATGCTTGACCATCTCGGCGATCTGATGCTTGGCGCCGAGAAATGAACCGGTGAGATTGATGGCGATGGCATCGTTCCAGCCGGCCTCGGAAACACCGGTCGAGGGGCCAGCTTCGCCCAGAGCGCCGGCATTGTTGAACGCAACGTCCAGTCGGCCGAATGCCTTGACCGCCAGTGCAACGAGGTCGCGGGCGTAGGCCTCGGAGCGTACGTCGCCAGCAAGCATCACCGCCGTGCCGCCGTTGGCCTTGATCTCGTCCACCAGGCTCACAAGTTCGGATTCGCGCCGCGCGCCGACGACAACCTTGGCGCCTTCGGCCGCGAACAGCTTGGCGGCGGCCCGGCCGATGCCGGAGCTTGCGCCGGTGACGATCGCGACCTTGTTCTGAAGGCGCCCTGTTTGCTGCTGCGTCATGTCCGTTTCTCCCTTTGCGGCCGCGCCAATCGCGCCCTGATGCGTCATAGGTAGACCCGCGAAAGAATTGAAAGAAGAGCCGGAAAGTTGTTGGATCATTCATCTTTTATGAATAATAGGGCGAGCTATGGACCGGTTACGAGCCTTTGAAGTCTTCGCCGCCGTCGTTGGCCAGGGCAGCTTCACCCGCGCCGCGGACAAGCTCGACACTTCGCCGGCCAACGTCACCCGTTACGTCAATGAGCTGGAGGAGGCGCTCGGCGCCCGGCTGCTCAACCGCACCTCGCGACGGCTGTCGCTGACCGAGACCGGAAAGATGCTGTACGATCGGTCGCTTTCCATTCTCGAGGACGTGGCGGAGGCCGAAGCAGTCGCGTCCACCGCTGCGATCCAGCCGCGCGGACGGCTGCGGGTAAACGCGCCGGTGAGCTTCGGCATTCTCCATTTGGCGCCACTCTGGCCGCGCTTCAGCGCGCGCTATCCGGATATCGAGCTGGACGTCAGCCTGGTCGACCGGGTCGTCGATCTCGTCGAGGAGGGCTACGATCTGGCCGTTCGTATTTCAAGCGGCGGATCGCCGGCCCTCATCGGCCGCAAGCTCGCGACCACGCGCCACCTGATCTGCGCTTCACCGGATTATCTCGCGCGTCACAGCGCGCCAATGAGCCCGGAGGACCTCAAGGATCATGCCTGCATCGCTTACACCTATTCGGATGCGGTCGATGATTGGCGGTTGCTGGACGATACGGGCAAGGAACACATCGTTGCGGTGCGCCATATCATGCGCACCAACAATGGCGATACCGCCCGTGCGGCCGCCCTGGCCGGCCTCGGCATCATCCGGCAGCCGACCTTCCTGATCGGTGAGGACTTGCGGCGGAAGTGGCTGGTGCCCCTGTTGATCGGCTACAGCATGTCTGAAACCGACGTACTCGCGGTCTATCCGAGCCGCCGCCATCTCAGCGCCAAGGTGCGCGTCATGGTGGATTTCCTTGCCGAAGCGTTTCGCGGCACGCCGCCATGGGACTAGGGGCATGCGCGCGGTGAACCATATTGCGGGCGCCATGAGGCACCTGCAAGATCGCAGCGCCATGGGCAAGATAGTGGCGATGATATAAGGTTTCGGGCAACGCGCGGTCTAGGGAGATGTCTATGAGCAGCCCCTATGCGTTGCAGAGTTTGGACAAGCTGCAGGTTGGTCATATCCGGCATTTCGACAATCTCTCCCGTCAGCCGCCCAATCAATGGGAGTTGATGAAAGGCAAGGGGTACGGGCAGGAGGATTTCGGCGGCTTTCGTTTTCAACTGGCCTATATGGCTTACGCCCTGGCGCTGACCCATAGGCATCGCCTGCCTGCGGCGCCCGGTTTGTTCAAACCGATCTTCGAGCGGCTGATCGAAAAGATACTTTTGCCAGAGGTTTGGATGTACTGGCGCGACGTCAGCCGCGGTGGAAGCATCTTTAACGCTCATCTCGCTGAGAATTACCGCGAGGAATGGAATCCGGTCGGTCGAGATAACATCATGTACAGCGCTTACGTCCAATCGATGGCGCTGCTGTATAACTATCTCTTTAACGACAGTCGTTACGCGCAGCCCGCCGCGCTGACCTTCCGCTTCTGGTCCTATTTTTGGGGAGGCGAAGAAAAGCGCTTCGAGTACGACCAGAATTCCCTCAACGATCACATCTACTGGCAAATGGTTCAGTCGGGTTATCTCGGCGTCGCTTGTGAGCCGAACTGTGTGTTTCAGATATGCAATCAGCCCGCGATTCTCGGCTTCCGCATGCATGATCTGATCAACGGCGGATCGATTGCCGAGGAGGTGACGCGGAGCTACGAGCAGGCTTGGAAGGATTTCGGCCGCATCGGCGACAACGGCCACTATCACATCATGATGGCGCGGGATACCAAGGCGGTGCGTCAGAATATCGGTAAGTCGCCGTGGGTCGATGCGTGGACAGGCGCACTACTCAACATGTGGAACCGCGAATTTGTCCACGACCATTATCCAAGGCAGATTCGTGATTTTCTGAAATCCGGCGACGATGGCGCGCTTTCAATCAATGTACCGGTACGGCCGGAAGTCATGGGTCAGCGCATCATCTCGGACGATTGCGATTTCGGTTGGGTCACTGCATGGGTGTCGGAAATGGGAGACGCAGAAACGCTGCGGGGCTTGCTGACGCATGCTGATCGTTACATGGCGCCGACCTGGCTCGATGGCGGGCTGTACTATCCACGTAACGATATGGTCGAGAATGCTGACGGTATCCGGACGTTGATCGAACCGATGTCTGGAAACGTGCTGTTGGGGTACGCTAGGCTGAATATTCCCGATGGACTTTGGCATTTGTACAATGAGCCTTGGGAGCCGACGCACTTTGAAGAGCCCGCCATCGTCGCCGTCGGATCGGATGTCGATATCAGCCGCGCGATATTTGATTCAGCGAGAAACACGCTGAATTTTGCGATCGAGCGCCGCCGCGATGTTCGCGGCAACGGCACCGTACGGATCGCAAAGGCACTGGCGCGCGGTCCATGGTCGCTGGCCTGCGATGGCGCGGAAATGGCCCGCGGCTCGGGAAATAGCCTGCAAATTGCAGGTTCCCTGCGAATTGGAGTCGATGGCAGCGATGTCCTTCTTTACTGCCCAGAGGGCTTTGCGCATTTGTGCGCAATGACTTTTGAATCTGGCAAGAGGGACAGCAGATGACGAGCCTCGAAACCTCACGGTTGATGCCGATCGGTGGCTCGTTTTGCTTGATTGACCACGATAATCGCGTCGTTTCCGACGAGACCTATCTTGGTCACTATGCTCTGATCTTTTTCGGTTTCACTCATTGCCGCGTCGTGTGTCCGCGTGCGCTCGCGAAACTGTCCGCCGTGCTGGAATCGCTCGGACCGCTCGCCGACCGAATCCGACCGATCTATGTCACAATCGATCCGGAACGCGACACACCGGACGTGATGCGATCATTCCTGCAACCATACCCGCGCTTTACCGGGCTGACTGGTTCGCGCGAGCAGATTGATCGTGTCAAGAAGGCGTTCCGTGTCTTTGCGCAGAGAGTAGACGACCCGACCGGTAACGGCGAGTACGCAATTCCGCACACTGCGATAGCCTATGTTTTGGACCCTCGCGGCAGATTTGTCTCCCACTTTACAGACGCGCCTTCCGCAGAGGAAATTGCCGTCCGCCTGAAGCAGCTACTGACAACCGATTGCCAGCCTTGCGGAGCGGGTGCAGTGCCTACGGTCTGATCAGGGCGCTACCCGCAATCGGGCTGCCACCCTCAGCGATTTACCAGGCGCGTAGGCGTCAGGCTATCCTTGGCCTTCATTGCGCCCAAAACCTGCCTCCCATCCGCCGCCAAACTGCCCGACGACTCAAACAGGCGTACTCACGACAGCGACCCTGGGGTTCGGGATGGGTAGCAGCGACCATGATGGATCGATATCAAACCGTAGTATTGACCGGGCTAATAATCGGAATTGCGTTCTTGCTCGGCGCAATTGTCGCTCGGGGCATCGAAGCGACAGGCGGCAATATTACTGCCGATACCTCGGCTATAAGCCTGAGAGTATCGGTGCAGTGAGACCGCGTCTGGCCCATGAGCAGGCCGCCGGCTTCAAACGCTTGAGATTGAACACTTAAACGCACAGCATCGCCGAGCGGAGTCTGTTCGCTTGACGGCGCTGCGTGCCTTTACTGTCTGAAATTGCCCATGCGCTAATTGGTCCATCGCGGGGGGCCTGGCGGCCCGTTGGCAGCGGGATCATCGCCGAAAAAAGAAATCTGGAGCGTGCATATCCTGGCTGCGGGAACTGTTTTGGCAATTGTCGATTGAATTAGCGCGCCGTTTCGGAGGGCTGCCGTCATGCGCTTTCAGACATATCGCGACGAACAACGCTCCCGACACTTCGATTTGGTCGGCGACCATTGGTCAATCGATCTGGTCACCGTTACGGCCGCCGGCATCCTGCTAGTGGGCTTCATTTGCGCCATCGCGGCCATTTTGGCTCACTAAGCGGAACGCATCGCGCGGCCAACCGTTGCCTTAGTTCGCGGCGAGGTGCCAAGCCTCGCTGGCGTGGGCCTCCGACCGCCAGCCCCCACCAAGCCCCCAAAGGCGGCGGCGGGGGCCTCAAGGCTGTTCCCGATGGATGAGCAAACCAAGAGCGAGCTTTGGGATCTAACCGCCGGCACATTTATCGCGGTCAGCGTGGTGAGTAGCCTCGCCTACATGATTGTCAGCGCGATTTAGCGACGGCGGGGTGCTGGCAGCGGGGTTTTCGGCAAAAAATCTTCCGGGAGAGCTATCCGCGAAATCCGGCCGCCACCCGCGACAGCATCATAGGTGAATGCCCCGCCCACGAGATCGGTCCAGTTTTCGGTGCTATGAGACGGATCGATACCACTTCGCTTGAAATCCCAGCTGGAAGGCTTGAAGTCCTGGCTGAGAACTACCGCTGGGAAGCCGATCTATGCCTGGAGATGGCGAGGCGAACAGACGGCGCCGTCAGGAAGGATTGGTTCCTGGCCGCGGCTAAATGGATCGAACTGGCGGAACAGGTCGACGCAAGCGGACGGCTCCCAAACTGATCGCCCCGCGCGTATGGGAGCAATTCGCCATCTCGAGGTGGTCCTCTGCCCGGTACCTTATTGCCACCAGCGTGTCCGCGTCATCGGACCATCGTTCAAATTGCGCCCGCCCGTCTCGATTGATCCAGATGAGGCCAATTCCGCGAGAAGCTGTGCAAGCTCAGTTACGAGGCACCGCGCAACCATCGCAAATGATCAGCTTCTGCTTCAGTCGAGCATCGTCCATCTGTAGCCGCGCGTCGTCGTCTTTCCAAGAACTGCCCGTGGTGCTGCCGCTGTAGGCGGTTTTGGATTGCTCGCCTTGGCTGTTGGCGCGACCCGAAGTCTTTTCGGTCGGCGCGGAAGACGGCGCATCCTCGGCCCGGGGCGGCGCCAAGCCATCCCAATCACTTCTGGCCGTAGCTAAAGGGGCCTCGCAACCGCTGAAGGACAGGCAGCATCCGCCAAGCGTTAGGGTGGCGAGAACCGCCGCAATCGAAAGGACTTTCATGTAATCGACCCGCAAAAATGCGCAATGAACGTGTGCCGATCTCAGCCCGGCCAATTCTGATAATGCCTCCTGGACTCAGCTTTCGAAACGGCAATACTGCAACACTGTCGATTATCTTCCGGATCCGACCGCTTTCGGCCGATCGCCGCAGGCTAACGAAGGCACGCGCTTCGGCGGGGTTTTTCCTTGTAGCAGAGGGGCCGCGCTGGTGGCCTTTCTATCGGCCGCGACTCGGTAACCCGCAAGCAAAGATAACGCGCGCCGCGGCAGCAATCGGCTATTGCACGAGCTTAAATTGGGACCGTCTCTCGCGGGCGATCTCGTCGAGCTTTTTGCGAATGCATTGGCTGCACAGCCACCAAGCATCGTCCTCCCCAAGCCCAAGCTCCTTGGCGCGCTTCACGCAGTCCTGTGCGGCTCGAAGAATCGCGGCGTGACTTGGGCGGTCGGTGCTGGTCACTGCTTCGCCTTCAGCCCGATCGTCGCATCTGCTAGTCGGCTGGCGTGTAGCCTCGACGCCTTGGCTTCCGAAGATCAAAATGAGGTGCCAAGGCCGACGTGAAGATATTGAAAAGTACCCAAGGGGTGATGGTGAAAAGGAGCATGGCTACCTCATTGTGTAGAGCCGTCCAATTCCAAACCTGCTCAACACGATGCCTGAACATGGTTAACCGATGGTTACCTGATGTCCAAATCGGCGACCGCGCGGCGACGTCGCGGAATGCGTGTTTTGCTGCCCGCTGTCTGACTAGTCGCCCGAACGGCCGACGGAGTATCACGCCGGAGATGGCTTGAAGGCGAGGATCTGACGAAGTGGCTTTCAGGAACGCCATTCTAACCGGCTGTGAGCCCGCCCGGTCAACCCGACGGGCTTTCTTCACAGAACGGCCCCGCCGCACTCAAAACAATGGCAGGGCCGCCTGTCCTCCGGCGTGGTTCTGGGGGCCGAAACCGGAGAACCTCGCAAATCTAGCTCAATGCCTGCGGCGGGCGAGGCGAACTTCGGAATTTGGTAAACGTTGACCGCAGACAAGAGGCGCCGCTCGGGCCGCTCCAAGTAGTCAGGAATAGTAAAGTCCGCCGGTCACTCTGGCGGGCTCTCAGTACAATTACCGATTGAATCTTGCCGAGATGAGCGCAAATTCGACCGTGGGCATGGGGGATGATTCGATGAAAATCAGCGGTCGGCTTCGTTGGGTCGTGAACAGCGACCGCGAGGATCTCGCTCACCATGAAGCGAGCTGCCCTATCGATCGCGAAGACATCCCCGAAAGTGAGACCTCCTCGTTCGCCCAGCGCATTCTTAAAAACTTGGCGCTCATCCGAGCCTATGAGGCTCAAAAACACAATTAGTTAGGTCCCTGGAAACCTTGGTACGCTGGCCGCCGGTCACTCCGTCGGGCTTCTCCTTATTCGTCCTCTTTCTCTTCTGGCTCAGCGGTCCTGATCGCGCTCTCGGGGATATCACCGGGAGCCGCCACGGACTCTTGATGAAGACTCTCGCCGCGCTTGCCGTAGTAAAACAGCCAAGTCAGGCAGGGGCCGATGATGCAGCTCGCGACGATCCAGAGACCGATGATCTCAGCTATTAGTCGCATGTGGCCTCCGTGTTTCTACGGGTGCCGATCGACGCACATTACACCTCTCTTGTCTCTTGCCGCCTTCGACCCTGTCGCCGTTAGCTCAACCCACCGCGGCGATGCCCGGTTGGTCTAGTTATAGACGATTTCATGCGTATCTGTCCTCGAATGGCTGGGGACTAGTGGGGGCGAAACAGCCGCAGGCTGGCTCGACAGTGCGGGAGGTGGATCGCGTGAACCTTCCGTATCTTGGGCCGGCCGCGGTGCTTTGAGAGCCCGTCAAGGCCCATATTTCAAGCGGCACGGAACATCGGGCCCGATCTCGCCGGCGCTCGAACGGGTTCACGAAGACGCCCCGGGCGCCGCGCGAGCGGCTTTAAGCCGGCGTCGCGGTGTATCGCCGTGTTCCATGGCGAGCAACGATGTTAAATCAAGTAATCGCAGCTAAAATTTCCGTGCGTTATTGCAACAACACTGTTCGTCGCACGTTGAGACCGTTCTTATTCCGTAAAGGAGTACGGGCATGTCTCGCAAGATCATGGCGGCTTTGGCCGCGATTGCGACCTTGGGTATGGTGGCCGTCGCTTCTTCGCC
>JGI12627J18819_10000336_pt1 | contig 15340 bp, 14 predicted proteins | sample TexAe_OM1H0_M2_FD_18819 | JGI IMG/M metagenome (IMG submission 18819)
CGCCGTGGCCGGCCACAATTTCTTGCCGAGCGTGCAGCAAGGGTTGGTCGTGGCGGATGCGTTCGGCCTAGGCTTGGTAGCTCTGGTCGCTGCGCAAATCGTCGAAGCAGGCGATCGGCCCGCCATTGTGGTCATCGCAGTGGGCACCTTGTCCAGCGTCGCCGGCGGCGTGCTCCGCGATCTCTTGAGCGGCGTGGTGCCGCTGCTCTTGCGCCGCGATATTTACGCGACCGCTGTGATCACCGGAATCGTGATTTATCTGCTGCTCCAGAAATTCGGCGCCAATCGCACCTGGGCATTTCTAACCGGCATCGTTGCGGTGATCGTGATACGGCTGCTCGCCGTCGGCCTGGGATGGCAGTTGCCGGTGTTCGGCACAGCGCAAATTTAGCCTAGCGGTGCTGCGACACGGCTGCAGCGACAGCGTCGTGCAATGCCTTCATGCCGTATGAAATATCCTGGACCACGCCGTTGACGAAAAATGCCGGCGTCGAGCGGATGTGGCTGCGCCGTCCCCCCGCGGCATCCTCGCGCACTCTCTGCAGATAAATGTGATCGTCCATTTCTGCAACATAGCGCGCCATGTCCAGCCCGAGTTCCTCGGCGTAGCGACGCAGATCGTTGGCTTTCAAGTGCGCCTGATTGCGGAACAGCACATCGTACATTGCCCAAAACTTTCCCTGCCCCGCCGCGGCCTCGGCGCACTCCGCCGCCAGCAGCGCGTGAGGATGCGCTTCTTCCAAGGGAAAATTCCGAAAGATAAAACGCACATGATTGGGATACCGGTCCATCAAGAGCGCGGGCGTGGTCGCCGCCACTTTGCAGCTCGGGCACTCGAAGTCGCCGTATTCGATCACCACGACCCGCGCATGCTCCGGGCCTTGCGCGTGATCGGTGGGCACCGGCGGAACAGCCAAGGTGATCGGATGCGGTGAGCTCATGGACTATAGGTTCCTGTGCGCTAAGGTTGCTTGCCGGCCGCCCGATGCACCGGCATTTCGATCGGCCTTATCGTCGTCTTGATCACGCTCGATCTTCGCAGCAGCTGCAGCTCGCACTCGCGCCCGATCAGGCTGGCATCGAGCTTGCGCTGCAATCCGTCGATGCCGTTGATCCGCACGCCGTCGAGCGCGACCATGCGGTCGCCCTGCTGCACGCCGGCCAGCGCCGCCGGGCTTCCGGGCACGATGTCGGCAACATGCACGGCCGTGTTGCCCGGCAGGCTGAAGTGCCGCACCACCCGGGTGGCGATCGGCACCGTCGCCCCCGATACGCCGATATAAGCACGCCGTACCCTACCATGGGCGAACATCTGGCCGATCACCCATTTGGCGGTATTGATTCCGGTCGCGAAGCAGATCGCCTGGGCCTGCGGGATCATGGCCGTATTCACGCCGATGACGCGGCCCTTGGAATCGACCAGCGGTCCGCCTGAGTTGCCGGGATTCAACGCGGCGTCGGTTTGAATCACATCATGCATCAGCCTGCCGGACTTGGCGCGCAGCGTGCGCCCGAGCGCAGACACGACGCCCGTGGTCACGGTTTTCGAATATCCCAAGGGGTTGCCGATTGCGATGGCGACCTGGCCCACTTTCAAATTGGAGGAATCGCCGAACTCAACGTAGGGCAGCGCGCCGGGCGAGCCGATGCGCAGCACGGCGAGGTCCGAATCGGGATCATTGCCCACGAGGTCCGCAGCGAAGCGCGTGTCGTCATTGAGCCGCACGATGATCTCATCGGATCCGTCGACAACATGACTATTGGTCAGAAGATAGCCGTCGGGCGTGAACAAGAATCCCGAGCCGCTGCCGCGCGTCTCTGACCGACCTTTGCCGGCTCGCCCTGTGCCGATGACCTCGATAAAGGTGACGGCCGGCGCCACGCGTTCCAGCGCGCCGATCACCGCCCCGGAATAGGCATCGAGCAAGGGCGCGTCGTCGACCGGCGCCTCGGCGGCGGCGCCTGAAGCCGCACCATCGCTGTCGTCAACAACCCACTGGGGCTTCAGCATGGCTCAGCTCAATATAATTTTCGGCTGCGCGGAAAGTCCTTCCACGATCAGCCGGTTCACACGCCGCACGAAAATCGCAGGATCATCGAGTTCTCCGCCCTCCGCCAGCATCGCTTGATCATAAAGGACATGCGCAAGATCGCCGAACGCGCTCTCATCGGCAGTGTCCTTCAGGCGTTCGACGATCGGGTGCTTCGGATTGATTTCGAGGATGGGCAGCGTGGCAAATGGGTTGCTCTGTCCCGCCTGCTTCAAGATCCGGCCCATGCGCAAGCTCATGCCGAACTCGCCCGCCACCAGCACTGCCGGAGAATCGGTGAGTCGAGCCGACACCTGGGCGCCGGCGATCTTGCCGAGCAGGCTCTTGCCCAACCGATCCAACGTGTCCTTGAATGTGTTCTCGGCCGCGGCCTTCTCGGGCGTTTCGATCGCAGACGCCACATCCGCCGCCGAAGTTGCGACATTCGCGAGCGTCTTGCCTTCGAATTCGTGCAAGTGCGCAGCCACCCATTCATCGATGCGGTCCGTGAGCAACAGCACCTCCAAACCTGCGGAGCGGAATCCCTCGAGGTGCGGACTGTTGCGCGCCGCTGCCAATGAGTCGGCGGTCAAATAATAGATCGCTTTTTGCTCGGCCTTCATGCGGGATACGTAGGCCTCCAGCGTGACTGTCGGCGCATCGCCGCTCTCCGCGGTCGAATTGAATCGCAGCAACTTCGCGATCCGCGTACGGTTGGCGTTATCCTCGATGATGCCTTCCTTCAGCACTCCGCCGAAGGTCTTCCAGAATTCCGCATATTCTTCCGGCTTGTTCGCCGCCAGATCCTCGAGCATGTCGAGCGTGCGCTTGACGAGAGCGGATTTGATTTTCTCGACGGTGCGGTTGTTTTGCAGCAGCTCGCGAGACACGTTCAGCGGCAGATCCGAGGAATCCACCAGCCCGCGCATGAATCGCAGGTACGGCGGCAGCAGTTCCGCCGCCTTGTCCATGATGAACACGCGTTTCACGTACAGCTGAATGCCGCCCTTTTGATCGCGTTCGTAAAGATCGAAGGGCGCGCGCTTCGGCAGATACAGAAGCGAGGTGTATTCGATGTTGCCTTCAACTTTGTTGTGCGCCCACATGCGCGCGTCTTCCGAGTCGTGCGAAATGTGCTTGTAAAAAGCTTGATAATCCTCGTCCTTGAGTTCCGATTTAGGGCGGGTCCAGAAAGCCTTCGCCTGATTGACAGTCTCTTCCTTGTCGCTCGTCTTCAAGACGATCGGCGTGCTCAGGTGATCGGAATATTTGCGCACCAAGGTCCGTAACCGAGCGGGCTCGAGAAATTCCTTGTCCTCCTCGCGCAAGTGCAGAATCACCTCGGTGCCGCGATCGGGCTTGTCCGAGGCTTGCACTTGGTACTGCCCTTCTCCGTCGGACTCCCACCGCACGCCCGGGGCGTCGCTGCGCTTGCTCAGCACAGTGACCTTGTCGGCCACGATGAAGGCCGAGTAAAAGCCGACGCCAAACTGGCCGATCAACTGCGCATCCTTGGCGGAATCACCGCTCAAGGTCTCCAGGAATTTCTTCGTGCCGGAGCGGGCAATCGTGCCCAGGTTGTCGATGACCTCTTCCTGGCTCATGCCGATGCCGTTGTCCTTGATGCTCAAGGTGCCGGCGGCGCTGTCCGGGGTCAGGGTGATTGACAGCGAGTCGCTGCCCAACAGATCCGGCTTCGCAATGGCCTCGAAACGCAGCTTTTCGCAGGCATCCGAGGCATTGGAGACCAGTTCGCGCAGGAAAATCTCCTTGTGCGAATACAGCGAATGGATCACCAAGCGCAATACCTGCTTGGTCTCCGCTTGGAACTCTTTGATTTCTGGTGTCATGGCCTTCTAAATCCGCGGTGGATCCGCGTGAGTTGGGGCCGCAGGCCAATACTTCAAGTTAGACTGCCGCATGGCTAAAAGCGGCACCTTGGGGGCGGTCTGGGCGGCATTGGCCGGCAACGTCCTGGTGGCGGCCGCGAAATTCGTGGCCGCCGCGGTCACCGGATCCGCCGCCATGCTGAGCGAGGCGGTCCACTCGCTGGTCGATACCATCAACGAGCTCCTGCTTCTCTACGGGATCGCCCGTTCCAGCCGCCCCGCGGATCACGATCATCCCTTGGGATACGCTCGCGAGCTGTATTTTTGGAGCTTCGTGGTCGCATTGCTGATCTTTGCAGTGGGTGCCGGTGTTTCAGCCTATCAGGGTATCCAGCGTGTCTTCGACCCGCAACCCATCGAGAGCCCCGCGGTCATTTACCTGGTGCTGCTCGCATCCCTGATATTCGAAGGCGGCTCCTGGATCGTCGGCGCGAGGGCCTTTGCCAAGGCGAAGCGGAATCTAGGCTGGTGGGATGCCTTTCGCCAATCCAAGGACCCGCCCGCCTTCATCGTCGTATTCGAGGACACCGCAGCAATTGCCGGCATTCTGGTGGCGGCCGCCGGCACGACCGCGGCCATCCTCACCGGCGATACCCGCTGGGATGGCATAGCCTCTCTGGCAATCGCGCTCATTCTGGCCGGCGTCGCCGCGCTCCTGGCGCAAGAGTCGAAAGCCCTGCTGATCGGCGAACGCGCCGACCCCACCGTGAGCGATGCCATCATTCGAATCGCGGCAAAAATGCCCGGCGTATGCAACGCCAACAGCATCGCCACCGTACAGCTCGCGCCGAACAGCGTCGTGGTGTACTTGAGCCTGGATTTCTTCGACTACATGCGGGCGCCGGAAATCGAGCGCGCCGTGCTCGATTTGGAAAAGCAGATCCGCAGCACGCACCCGGATGTCTCAGCAGTCTTCGTCAAGCCGCAAAGCGTGCAGGATGCGCGCGAACGCCAGGTTCAAACCATCATCACGCCCGATGACGTGCTGCGCGAGGACGTGCTGACGGGCGGGTGAAAAGGCGCGAATCCCAAGCCTACGGCCAGTCGGCGCGCGGATCGAATTGAAAGTCTTGCCTCATGCGCTCGTAGGCTTCCTTTGCCGCGGGAGTGTCGGCCGCGGGCGCCACCATTTTCAGCGTCACGATCTGATCGCCCGCCGGTTTTCCGGGAAGTCCTCTGCCCCGGAGCCGCAGCTTCTGCCCCGCCTGCGCGCCGGCAGGCACCGTCAGCTCGACTCGGCCGCCCAACGTCGGCACGCCCACCTTGGCCCCCAAAGCAGCTTCCCATGGTGCCAAGGGCAGTTCGATATGAACGTCCTTGGCCGTGACTTCGTACAAGTGGTGCGGCCGCAGGCGCACTTTGAATATCAGCGACGCGCGGCCCCCGATGCCGGGGATCCGCAAAGATTGGCCCTCGGCCACCCCCGCCGGGATTTGNACATCGACCTGCCGCTGGCGGCCTTGCTCGTTGAGCGTGACACGGCGCTTCGTGCCGGCAAACGCCTCCTCCACGGTCACGTCCAGGTGTCCTGCATCCGCCTCCTGTTGGCCCGCGGGTGCGCCGCCGTATGCGGACCCGCCGAACAAGCTCGAGAAGAAATCGCTGAAACCGTTCAGGTCGGAGAAGCGCTGGCCTCCACCTTGTCCGAATCGCTGCGACCAGTCCGGCGGCGGCCGGAATTGCTGCCCGTTGCGAAAATCCCGCCCCAGTTGATCGTACGCGGAGCGTTTATCGGCATCGCGCAGGACCTCGTAGGCCTCTTGGACCTCTTTGAATTTCTCTTCGGCGTTTTTTTCCTTGCTCACGTCCGGATGAAATTTCCGCGCGAGCTTGCGGTATGCACGCTTGATCTCGTCCGCATCGGCGGCCCGCGTAACGCCTAGAATCTCGTAGTAATCCCGATATTGCATGCCTCAACCCGAAATGATAAAACTAGATATAACAAATAGTTAGTACACGCCTGTCCGCAGGTCGGTCAATAGCGAATCCGGCCCTCCGGGGCGCCCGAATCCTTGTCTTGAAATTGAAGCCTGACGTCCCGACCATATCCTCACTGCCGTAACCATATTGCGGCTCTTTTTCCCGATCAAAAGCCCCCCAAATGAAACGCATTTTCCTGTTTGTGCTGACCAACTTGGCCGTGCTTGCACTGCTCAGCCTGGTCCTGTTCATTGTCGAAAACGTATTCGGCGTGCATTTGGCGCAGGGCGGGACCGGCGGTTTGCTGGTGTTCGCAGCCATCTTCGGCTTCGGCGGATCGCTCATCTCGCTCGCGCTATCCAAATGGACCGCCAAGCGCATGATGGGCGTGCGCATAATCGAGAGTCCGCAATCGGAACTCGAGCGCTGGCTGGTCGGCGTCGTGAAACGGCTCGCGGACCAGGCTCATATCGGCATGCCGGAAGTGGGAATTTTCGATGCCGAAGAAATGAACGCCTTCGCGACCGGCGCCCGGCGCAATGCTGCGCTGGTGGCGGTCAGCAGCGGGCTGTTGCGCAACATGTCGCGCACGCAGGTCGAAGCGGTACTGGGTCACGAAATCACCCACGTGGCAAACGGTGATATGGTTACCCTTGCGCTTCTGCAAGGTGTGCTAAATACATTCGTGATTTTTCTTGCGCGCATCATCGGCAGCATCGTGGATCGCGCGATTCTGCGCAATGATCGGCAGGGTTCGGGCATCGGTTTTTTCCTGACAACCTTGGTGGCGCAATTCGTGCTGGGCATACTCGCAAGCATCATCGTCTGCTGGTACTCGCGGCGGCGGGAGTTTCGCGCCGACCGTGGCGGGGCGGATCTGGCCGGTGCCGGCAACATGATAGATGCGCTGCAAATGCTCAAGCGCAGTCAAGGCGAACCGATGCCGCAGCAATTGCAGGCTTTCGGCATCAATACGGGCCGCTCGGATGGAATCATGCGGTTATTTATGAGCCATCCGCCCCTGGACGAGCGAATTGCGGCTCTGAAGACTTAAAGGTACGACATGACGCCAGAAAATGAGATCGTGATGGAGCAGCCTGCGGCGGTACGCGTTGGCCGCGAGATCTCACGATGGTTCGGCAGCGACTTCAAGGCGCCGGCGCAAACGATCCCGGCCGAAAAGGCGCACCGCATCGATTGGGCCCGCACCCTGCCGTTTCTGCTCATGCACGTCGCCTGTCTGGCGGTGATTTGGGTGGGCTTCAGCTGGGTTGCCCTGGCGGTGGCGATCGCGTTGTACTTCGTGCGCATGTTTGCCATCACGGGGTTCTATCACCGCTACTTCTCGCACCGGTCGTTCAAGACCTCGCGCATCGGCCAATTCTTGTTCGGCATCTGGGGTGCGTCCGCCGTGCAGCGCGGCCCGATCTGGTGGGCAGCTCATCATCGCCATCACCACGTCTATTCGGACAAGCCGGAAGACGTGCATTCCCCAGGTCAGCACGGCTTTTTCTGGAGTCATATGGGATGGTTCATGTCCCACAAGCATTTCGCCGCGGATTTATCGCGCGTCAAGGATTTGCTGAAATATCCCGAACTCAAATTTCTGGACCGGTTCGACATCGTCGTCCCCACACTCTTGGGCGTCGGCGTATTTCTGCTCGGCGTGCTCCTGAAGCACGTAGCTCCGGGCCTCCACACCAACGGTTGGCAGATGTTGGTCTGGGGATTCTTCATCTCGACCGTGCTGCTGTATCACGGCACTTACACCATCAACTCGCTCTCGCACGTTTTCGGCCGCACGCGCTACAGGACGGGCGACGACAGCCGCAATAATCCCTGGCTCGCCATTATCACCTTGGGCGAGGGCTGGCATAACAATCACCATCACTATCCCGCATCTGTCCGCCAGGGCTTTTACTGGTGGGAATTCGACGTCACGTTCTACGTGCTGAAGGTCATGTCGTTCTTTGGACTCATCTGGGACCTCAAACCCGTGCCCGCGGCCATTCGCGACGGCGGCGGCAAGCGCCTCTAGCCTTAAAACCTTCTCCCGCGCCTCGGGCTATCCTGAAACCTGTCCGCGTATGTGGCAGTATTCTCCTTGTGCGAGGGAGACTTGGAAGAAGGCAGCCTGGCGATGTACAAATGCCCTTGATCAATGCCGCGGCCCCCTAGTTCCGCCACGCTCGCGGAACTGAAGGCCACGGCCGGCTCCGGCAACTACCTGGAGTCGGCGGCGGACATCGGCCCCTATCTCACCGATTTTCGGCGTCTTTACAAAGGCGCGACGCCCCTCGTGCTCCGGCCCCGCAGCGTCGAAGAAGTCTCCAAAATTTTGGCGGTTTGCAATCGCGACGAAGTGGCGGTCGTGCCTCATGGCGGCAACACCAGCTATTGCGGCGGAGCGACGCCGGACGAAAGCGGCACGCAAGTCGTCATCTCCATGCAGCGCCTGAACCGCGTGCGCGCTGTCGACGCGGCGAATTATTCCATGATCATCGAAGTCGGCTGCACGCTGGCCGGCGCGCAAACCGCCGCGCGCGAGTCGGACCGCTTGTTCCCTTTGAGCTTAGGATCGGAAGGCACGGCGCAAATCGGCGGCAATCTGTCGACCAATGCCGGCGGCACCGCCGTCCTGCGCTACGGCATGATGCGCGATCTGGTGCTGGGGCTCGAAGTGGTGCTCGCGGACGGCCGGGTGCTCTCGGCGCTCAAGAGCCTGCGCAAGGACAACACGGGCTACGATGTGAAGTCCTTGTTCATAGGCGCCGAAGGCACGCTCGGAATCATCACCGCCGCCTCGCTCAAGCTCTTTCCCCTGCCCGCCGATGCCGGCACAGCCCTGGTCGGGATCGACTCCCCGCGCCACGCGCTCGACCTGCTCGCGCGTCTGCGCACCGCGGCCGGCGATCAGGTCACGTCGTTCGAGTTGATGCCGCGCATTGCGGTGGCCATGACGGTGAAGCACGTGCCCGGCGTCGCCGATCCTCTGGGATTCGACAGCCCGTGGTATCTCTTGGTCGAGCTCACCTCGCCCAATCCCCGCCAAAACCTGACGGCGCTGCTGACTTCCGAACTGGAAGAGGCCGCCGCCGCCGGCTTGATCCAGGACGCGATGCTCGCCTCCTCGATAGCGCAGGCGCAATCGATGTGGAAGCTGCGTGAATCGGTGCCGGAAGCCCAGCGGCGCCACGGCGCCAGCATCAAACACGACATCTCGGTGCCGGTATCTTCGATCCCGGTGCTGATCGAGAAAGGCAACGCCCTCGCGCAGCAGTTGGCTCCCGAGGGCGACGTCGTTTCCTATGGACATGCCGGCGACGGCAATCTGCATTTCAACTTGAGCCAAAGGCCGGGCACCGACCTCGCCGCCTTCAACGGCCGCGCCCATGCTCTCGAGCATGCGATGTTTGACCTCGTGGAGAGCCTGGGCGGCAGCATCAGCGCGGAGCACGGCATCGGCCGCCTCAAGGCGCAGGAGTTTGCCCAGCGCGCCGACCCGGTCGAACTCAGCATCATGCACGCGCTCAAAAAAGCGCTCGATCCGAAAGGGATCCTGAATCCGGGCAAGGTGTTGTGCGCAAGCTGAAATTGCCGGTCCGCACCGCGCGTCTCGAATTGCGCGAGTTCGTAGCTTCCGACTTTCAAGCCGTGCATGCCTATTCCTCCGACCCGCGCGTCACTCGATTTCTTTTCTTTGGCCCGCGCGATGAGGAAAGCACGGCCGAGTATCTCGAGGAGCTTCTGGCCTCGCAACGCGAGCAGCCGCGCACACGCTTCGAGCTGGCCGTGGAGGAGACCGCCTCCGGCCAGCTGATCGGCGCGTGCGATCTGTCGCTGGTCGAGAGCAATGTCGTGGACTTGGGCTATATGTTGGCGGCTGCGCAGTGGGGCCGAGGCTATGCCACGGAAATAGCCCTGAAGCTCGTCGATGCAGCTTTCGACGAGCTGCATGCGCAACGCGTGATTTCCACCGTCGACGTCAACAACGCCGCGTCGATCCGGGTGCTGGAGAAAGTGGGCATGCGCTGGGAAGCCGTGTACCGCAGGCACCGCCGCGCCAAAAGCCGTTGGTGGGATTGCCACCTCTTCACGCTGCCGCGCGAAGTGTGGGAGGCTTCCAAAGCAACCGCCGGAAGCTAGCGTTCGGCCTCGTCCTTGGCTGCCTGCTCTTTCGCGCGGTCTGCCGCGCGTTTCAAAACGTCGTCGCTCGGCATGCCGGTTCGCCGGCTGCTGCGCAACGCCAACATGCCTCCGAACACGATCGCAAGGACGATGATCAGCACGAGAAAGGCTTTGAGCATTTAGGCGGACTCCTGCGGCATCACACGAATAAGGCCTTCCTGCGAAACGCTGGCCACCAATCGGCCGTCCCGCGCGAAGATGCTGCCGCGCGTGAATCCGCGCGCGCCTGAGGCGCTTGGGCTGTCCATCGCATAGAGCAGCCAATCATCGACGCGTACACTGCGGTGAAACCACATGGCGTGATCGATGCTGGCGATGACCAAGCGGTCGCGCGTCATGGACAGCGCATGCGGTTTCAGAGCCGTATCCAGCAATTGGAAATCCGAGGCGTAGGCCAGCAGGCAGCGATGCAGCGCTTCATCGTCAGGCAGCTTGTCGATGGCGCGGATCCACACGCATTTGAACGGCGGCCGCTTCTCGGGCTTTGCGAAATTGGGAATCTCGGTGGGCCGGAATTCAAACGGCCGCTTCTGATCGAGAACCTTCAGTATGGCGGGCGGCAAGCCCTCGAGCTTGGCGCGGTACTGCGCAAAATCCGGCAATGATTCCGGCGCGGGAACATCCGGCATCGAAATCTGATGATCCAAGCCCGCTTCCGGCATCTGGAAGGAAGCCGACATGTTGAAGATCTGTTGACCGTTTTGAATGGCGACGACCCGCCGGGTGGCAAAGTGTTTGCCGTCCCAGGCGCGATCGACTTCATAGACGATCGGCAAATTGAAGTCCCCGCGCCGCAAGAAATAGGCATGCAGGGAATGGACTTGCCGGTTTTCCACCGTTGCGGTCGCCGCCACCAATGCCTGGCCGAGCACCTGCCCGCCGAAAACCTGCGGGCTGCCGATGTCCCGGCTCTGGCCGCGAAACAAATTGATCTCAAGGCGCTCGAGCGTCATCACCTTGATCAGGTCTTCGAGCAATTGATTCATTGACTATTCCGCGCCCGAAACGCCTAAACGCTTCTGCATGATCGGGCTGGTGGTGGTGTATTGTAAAAATTGCCGTTTTTCGGGGAACAGATGATGTTGGACGGCGAAGGCTGCGAGCGCCGCTTCGTGGAAGCCGCTCAAGATCAGCTTTTTTTTGCCGGGGTAAGTATTGATGTCGCCGATGGCAAAGATTCCCGGAACGCTGGTCTGAAATTTTTCCGTGTCGACTCTGAGCGCTTTCTTTTCCAACTCCAGGCCCCATTCGGCAATGGGCCCAAGTTTCGGGTGCAAGCCGAAGAAGGCGAACAGGTGATTGGCCGGAATGGAACGGCTCGCGCCGTCCGCAGTTTGCACGTCCACCGCGGTCAGCTTTCCGCCGTCCTTTTGCAAGCCCACGGCATTGCCTTGCACGAATTTCATTTTGCCCGAAGCAACCAATTCCTGCATGCGGGCGACCGTGGCCGGGGCTGCGCGGAATTCCGGCCGCCGGTGCACGAGGGTCAGTGAACGCGCCTTGTCGCAGAAAGCCACTGTCCAATCCAAGGCTGAGTCGCCGCCACCGCAGATCACCAGGTCCTGATCGAAGAATTCGCTCGCCGATTTCACCCGATAGTGCACATGGCTGCCTTCGAGGTCCTCGGCGCCGGAGATACCGAGCTTTCGTGCCTGGAAGGAACCTACGCCGCCGGCAACGATCACCGCTCCCGTAGTGAGCCGCGTACCCGTAGAGGTCGCGACATGGAACTTGCCATTGTCGAGCACGCGCAGCTCGGTCACTTCCTGGCCCAGGTGGAAGGTTGCCTTGAAGGGTTTGGCTTGCTCGAGCAGCCGATCGATCAGCTCCTGCGCGCCGCACACGGGCAGCGCGGGAATGTCGTAAATAGGCTTGTCCGGGTACAACTCCGTGCACTGGCCGCCGGGTTGCGCCAAGGAATCAATGATGTGCGTGGTGATGCCGAGCAAGCCCAGCTCAAAAATCTGAAACAGTCCTACAGGACCTGCGCCGATGATGACCGTCTCAACGTATTGTTCCGACATGTAAAACCGAACCTCGAGTCCTAAACAAAGCGCCGCGGATTGTAGCTGAACGGGCCTGGTCGTGGGGTAAGCCGGCATGCGCCGCTGCGGGAAACCGGCAGTGGTGGCCGGCTGCAGCGCCGCTGCGACGCGCCCTGCTTGCGAATCTTCAATGCCGTTCCGCAAGCAACCAGATTCGATCCAGACGGTACTTATGTACGAGACTGGGTCCCCGATCTCGAGCGTTCGCCGAGGAAGTGGATCCATCAGCCGTGGGCGGCGCCGACTGACGTTTTAAGCCAGGCCGGCGTGCGACTGGGGATCGCGTATCCCGTAGCGCGCTCGCGCATGTTTTTGTTTTTTATGTGGAAACCGCCCCAGATTGAAGGACTAGAGGGATGATGCACGCACAAGTTACCCCGCACACTGAACCCCATTCGGTCGCCCATGACGATGTCAGCCGCGAGTCAACCCGGCCAATTCGCGCCCTCAACCGCGGCCTCGACGTTCTCACCGAGCTCAATCGACTCGAGCGCGCGGCCATCAACACGCTCGCATCCGCCGTGGGCTTGCCGCGCACGACGACCTATCGCATTTTGGAAACGCTGCGTCTCGCCGGTTATGTCGACCGCGATGCGCACGATGATTGCTACCGGCCCACCATCATGGTCCGCGCGCTTTCCGACGGATTCGATGACGAAGCGTTGGTAGCGCACATCGCAAAACCGTTGCTCGCCAGCTTGGGCGCGCAAATCGTGTGGCCGGTCGCCATTGCCACGCCGTCGGGTTCCACCATGATGATCCGCGAGACCACAGACCGCCAAAGTCCGCTGGCCCTCGAACAGTACAGCGCCGGCGTGCGCGTTCCGATGCTGGCCTCCGCCGCGGGACGCGCCTATCTCGCGTTCTGCTCGGCGCAGCAACGTGACTCCATGCTGGAATTGCTCGCGCGTTCATCGCTGCCGGAAGACCGGCTGGCGCGCAATCGCATCGAAGTCGAGCGTCTGCTCAACGAAACCCGCACCCAAGGTTTCGGCATGGCGCATCGCGCGCGGCGCGTCTCCGAGGAAACCAGTCTCGCGATTCCCGTGCGCGCCAAAGACCGGATCCTTGCCACCGTGACGGTGCGCTACGCCGCGACGGCTGTGCCGCTGCGAGCGGCGGTGGATCAGTTCTTGCCGAAGATGCGCGAAGTGGCGCAAAAGATCGAGGCGCAGTTTCCCTGAGTTCGCGCACCCGGAAGCTTCGGCAGCCGGGTCAGGATTTCCTGCGCAATGAGCGAATAGTGGCCGTCGAAATGATGGCCGCCGGCCATTTTTACCGTGGAACCGTGCGCCTCAACCAATTTGTCGCAGGCGGCGTCGGGATCCTCGGCGCCATAGATGCAAACGTAGGGAGAACCGCTCCACCGCTCGAGTTCAGGCGCGATGGGAATGCCGCGCGGCGCGCTGCCGAGCAAGCTCGCGACATGAAATTCGAACAGCGCGTTGTCGCTCAACGCGACCAACGCGGTCAGGTCAACCTCTGCGCGCAACGATGCCGGCAGCCGATTCACCATGAAAGGCATGGTGTCCGCGCCTTGAGAGTAGCCGATCAAGATCACGCGCGACTTATGCCAGCTGCTCGTGTAGTGCCGGATCACCCGATCGAGGTCTGAGGCGATCCCCTCCGGGGTGCGCGCGGACCAGAAATATTTACGTGAATTCCAGCCCACGACGGAGATGCCGTGCTTTGCGAGTTCCCTGGCGACTCCGCGATCGAGCGCGGCCCAGCCTCCGTCGCCTGAGACGAAAATCGCGAACCAGGGACTTGAACTCGCGCCGGCGGCAGGAACGATGATCAATGGGAGATTGATCACCGGCGGCAGCCCGTTTTCGGACACGCTCTCGCCCCGGCCGGCGGAGCACAACGAGAGTCCCGCCATCAGCGCCAGCGTTCTAATCACTTTCTCAGCACATTGCGCACGCCGCCGGAAATCAGTGCCGTGACATCGAGCAGTGAGCCGGCCATCGCGAAGCCATCAGGGGCGGCCAGGTAGCGCGGCCGCCAGACAGGATCGAATTTTTGCTTGAATTTGCGCAGGCCTTCGAAGTTATAAAATGTCTCGCCGTAGCGCTGCACCAGGCGCCCGAACTTATGCCATGCGGGCGCCAGCGCGTGCTCTTCGAGCCCTGAGAGCGGCGCCATGCCGAGATTGAACCAGCGGAACCCTTCAGTCTTGCCCCACAACATGCACTCGATCAGCATGTAATCGATCACGCTCTTAGGCGCCGACTCGTTGTAACGCATGAGATCCACCGATAGTTCGACCGTCCCGCCCCGCCACAGGTTCGCGAATGCGACTATCGAGTCTTTGAATCGCACAACGCCCACGTCGAAGTGGGCTATGTAGCGCTCGTCGAAAAACCCCAAGGAAAAGCGCTTTTCCGCCGTGTTCTTGGCCTCGAGCCAGGCATCCGACACCGCGCGCAATTCCGGCAGGAGCTTGGGCACGCTTTCGCGCGGCACCATCTCGAAAGTGGCGCCGTCACGGGTCGCCCGCCGGTGCGCCTGGCGCAGGTCGGCGCGCGCGCCGCCCTCCAGTCCGAATTCTCCGAGGGGTACGCGTGCCTCTTCGCCGAGCTTGCTCAGTGTCAGGCCAAGGTCCACGTACAGCGGCAAGCGCTCGGGCGTCACTTGATAGAACACCGGTGAAACGGCCATGTCGTCGCAGTCCTCCAGAAACTCCCACGCCAGGGATTCGCCGAGCTCCGGCGGTCCAATGGGATCGCCCATGGCCACCCAACTGCTTCCGGAAGACTGGAACATGATGCAGGCCGTGCGCTCTTTGTTGAACAGCAAATTCTTGTCGCCCAACAATGCCAGGTTGGCCGTGGTGTCCTCGCCCTTCTCGATCAGCTCGGCGACGCATTGCAGGTCTTTTTCCTTCGGCGCAGAGAATTTCGGCCGCGCGGGCCGCAGCACCCGCCACAGACCGTAGATGGCGCCGACCATCACCGCGAGCAAGGATGCGCGCAGGCTGCGCGGCGCGGAGGCGTGGAAGGCAAACTGCCACCACAGCTCGTTGTCGTAAGGCAGATGCCGATAGGCGAAGAGAACGAGCCACGCGGCGGTCAGCAGCACCAGGAAGAAAGCCACGATCCAAGCACTCGAATAATGCTCATCGATCAGCGAGGCCTTGCGCCGAAAGCGGGTGCGCGCCGATGCCAGCACGACGGCGACAATGCCCAAAATCGTTGCCTCCTCATAGTCGAACCCTTTCAGCAACGACAGCAGGATCCCTGCGCACAGCAGGTAGATGGTGATAGAC
>JGI12627J18819_10000338_pt1 | contig 15291 bp, 13 predicted proteins | sample TexAe_OM1H0_M2_FD_18819 | JGI IMG/M metagenome (IMG submission 18819)
GGAACCGCAATTACTGGACTAACAACGCAATATATCTGCCCACATGATTGGTATCACAGGAAAGGACCACGATTGACACATAATCAAGCTCGACGTGTCAAATATTTTTAAAATTCTGGGATAGCAACCATTTTACTTAGATTCGACTAACTTTTTTAGTTTACTAATTTCGTCACTTTGAGTTTTCTGTGTTTTCTTGATGTCGTCGATGAATTTAAGCTCGCCTATCTTAATACATAAGTTACTATACTTTTCAGCAAAGCTTTCGAATTTGGTTTGATAATATTGCTTTTCTTGCATTTCTTTATCCAATTTTTCCTTCAAATCATTAATTTGCTTTTCAAGCGCATTTAATTTATCAACGGTTGATGTAGCACGACGGCTTTTAGCTTTTTCAAGACATTCATTGCATGTTACTTGATTTTCTTTTTTAGTGAAGGATGTTTCTTTGGGTTTTTCTTCCCCGCATTTTTTACATGTGATGAGATCTTTGGCCATTTTGTCATTATGAAGACAAACCATTTTGATTAAATTTCAATTCGGTTCTGGGTTAGGTTTTAAATACTGCTTATCCACTAAATATTGCAATGATTCTAAAATGTGTGTTATTGCTGTTTAATAGTTCACAATGGATATCATGTTTGCCTTTAGACAAATTATCTGATACTAACATCATATGACCTATGCTTCTAGTGATATTCCAATGGCCAGCTAATTCTTTGCCATCATTCTTATTATCGTCGGCCCAGCACCAGACATTCCCCAAGTTGTATTGATTAGATTTCAGAATATACATATAGACAGACCCTTGGCTTGCTTCGATGGAAAACGTAATCAACGAACCTGGTGTATCTGATGCAATGTAGTATTTTTCCTTTTTCCAGTTCATCAAATACCAGCCATCCATATAAGATGGTTTGTATTTCTTGTCCATGAATGTTTCGCAGAATGGTTTTAATTCATAAAAATCTTTTTGATGCTTTCGTGTTGTCCACATATCTATTAGCGGGATATCGTAATTAGGCGTGTTTATAATTTTCTTATGCTCTATGTTTTCTAAATGCTGGATGACGAACTCGCTCATCATTTTATGTCCCATTTTATTCGGATGATGTTCATCCTTTGAAAATAATGTGTAAACATCATCAGGAAATCGATTATGATGATCAAAATATGCATTTTTGAAGGATATATATGGTATATCGTAATAATTCGCAATGGCTATATGGGCCTCTTGTCCGTTGAAATAGTAATCCACTTTAAAACTGAAAAATGATAAAAATATTATGGCCGGTTTCGTTGGCATTTGCAATAAATTTCTCACTAGCAATTCCATATTTTTAGTGATGCTTGGATCGCCATCACCCCGCTCTGTTGGATAAATACTGCCGTCATTAATTGAAAATTCTATAAAAATAATATCTAAATCATTTGGAATATGTTTGTTATGACAATATGTGAAATAGGATGAGCCTGTTGCTGGGACTGCTCCGTTGATGAGTTTATGGCTGCCGTTTGGGAATTTCTTAATGAACCAGTTAAAAATAATAGAATGATATGATTCTTTATCTTTATTTTCCAGTGTGTGGCCAGTTGAAATCGAACCTCCTAAAACACCTATTTTGATATTTTCGCCATTGGATGCTTTGGCCAATTTCTCTCTTATCCGATTTCCGCTGCCTGCATATCCAATTGAGCGTTCGAATAAATAGTCGCTCACTGGTGGAACAACATCTGATGAAACATTCAATGGAACAGATATCTGTGCAAAATCCTCAACAGATGCTTTTGCAGAGATCTGTTCTGATGAAAAGTTCAATAGGGAGAGTATCGCATAGATATTTAATAAAATTGATGCACCCAAAAAATATTTTATAACCATGTTCTGATGATATCATACGTTCATGACCAAATTCAATTTGACAAACACGTGGACAATAGTTTCAATTGAAAATAAATATTGAAATTAATATATTAATGTAAGAATGACGAGATTTATCGGCAGGGGCAGTTTTGGAGAAGTGTACGTCGAGCAGCAAGCAATCGTTAAAAAAATTTTCATGAACGATATGAAGCTGGTTCAAAAAGAAATCGATGGCCTTAAAAAAATTCATAGCGAGTATATTATAAAATTTCATACAGTCGAACTACGTGAACAGCATATTGTCATGATGAGCGATTATGCTGAAAAGGGAAACTTATCATCCATACTTGAAAACGATGACGTGTTTATTAACTGGGATATGAAACGGATCCTCGTAAACGAGATTATTAAAGGCCTTACTTTTCTCCACGAGAATAACATCGTCCATCGCAATCTTAGAAGTTCGAATGTATTATTCAACGCTGACTGTGAAGTAAAATTATGCGACTTTGGTTTAAGCGACATAAAAGTTAGAAGCATAACTACAGATAGGAGTAATATACGGTGGATGGCTCCCGAGCTGTTTTCATTGAAACCTCAATACAGTGCTAAATCCGATATTTACTCTTTAGGAATGCTGATGTGGGAAATAGCTACTAGGAAGACATTTCCGTTTGGAGATGTGTCAGAGAATTGTATCATTATAGAATGTGTTAAGAAGGGTGAGAGAGAAACGATTCCTAATAACACACCTTCCGACTATGCAAAAAGCATTAGAAAATGTTGGTATCAAAATCCTGATGAAAGGTCAATGATTGTAGATAATGTGTATGATCTTATAGCAATAGAAAATTTAAACATACGAGAAGTGAGCGATTATGAGTTAGGCCTGGAATCTGTTAGCAGTAAAAATTATGATAAAGCTCTGATGTTATTTTATCAATGTGCAAAACGAGGACATGCAGGTGCGCAGTATGAATTGGCTCGCATATATCATTATATAAAACGAGATTATCAAAAAGCATATAAATGGTATCATGCTGCACAAAACGATGCAATTGCTCAATTGGGATTGGGTATGCTTTATGAAGACAGTGAGAATTATGCCAAAGCTTTTAAATGGTATATGAAATCTGCTAAGCAGAACAATTCAAAAGCACAGTGTCAAGTAGCTAGAATGTATAAATACGGACATGGGGTTAAAGCAAACTATTACAAAGCATTCAAGTGGTATTCAAAAGCTGCTGAACAAAATAATCCAGTAGCCTGGTATAACATAGGATATTTCTATGAACGCGGATATGCAGTTCAAAAAAATTATGATGAAGCTATGAAATGGTATTCTAAAACAGCATAACATATTTAGTATCGTCAAACACAAAAGTGAATAATGATCAGGAGCGGCCGAAGTAGCACAAAATATAAATAATTTTTAAAACAATTTTTTATTTCAATTAAAATGAAAACCGCATCCAGTTCTTATCTATTTATGAATACATGACGAACTATACAATAAGGTTTACTCCAAAACAGATGGAGTCTTATACGCAAGCGGTGGAATGCTTGCGTGTATTGTCATCCCGGTCCAGCTTTTATGACTGGATACGACAAGATGTAGATTTAGTGGGGTCCAATGAAAAAATCCGAAAGGACTTACTCGACCCCATATTATTATCAATTTCAAAGTCCAAACCGAGAGTCACCGAGTTTAGTAGCGAAGTGATTGTAAACGAATCAATTCATTATTTATATAACTATCTGTATGAGCATGGAGAAGATATATCGGATCTTCTTGTAACGCATAATACCACCATGAGTGGTAGAGTAAAGAAAATGATTAAGAAATATATAGGACTTACTGGAATGTACAGTAAAGAGATATGCATGTTTGACCACACATTAGCAGATTTGGTTCCCAACTTCCATGACATGGTATCCTCCGGACAAATATTAGTTACGGATGATAACAATTATATTATCAATGCCAAACATATCAATTCCTGCATTACCAAAATGGCAATAGCATTATGCAAATAGGTTATTTTTAAAAATAAATCTATTCTATTTTAGAAAATTGAATGTATTCGTTTTCTACTAAATTTATCTCAGAATAATGATTGCTACAAAATTAGAATTTAGAAATCTCTGGAATCGGGAAGGGCTGTATGAGCATCAAGAATTTGTTAGGCGATTTATTTCACCTTACACCCCATATAAAGGTCTCTTGTTGTTTCATAACTTAGGTTCAGGCAAAACACTCACTTGTATCTCTATATGTGTTGATCATTATGAATTCGACGGACGCAAATCGATTATCATTACTCGGAATGTACATGGCCATCATGTGTTTCAAACTGAAATTCGTAAGTATCAAACAATGCATGGATTATTCAACCAAAAAAACATTTTTACCATGAATTCATATATCGAGTTGAACAATAAGTTGAAAGAAATGTCCGATGAAGAAATCAGAAAAAAATATAGCAATACGATTATCGTCATGGATGAGATTCATAATGTCAGAGGCAACGAAATTGATATTTCGGTCGACAGTGTTTATTCGCAGTTACGTAGATTGACTTCTATTCCTGTTAATATAAAAGTTATTCTGTCAACTGCAACCCCCATGACGGACAATGTACGACAAATGGAGCCAATCATGTCATTGTTGGGTGAAGACCAATATATATCTTATAATGATACGGTTAGACAGGTTGCTGATGTGGTATATCATGGAGAAACATGTTTCGAAAATTTACCCCCCGTTCAAATCATCCCGATGTCTGTAAAACAAGAAGAAAATTATTTAAATATTTTGGATAGCCAACGTCAGCATGATGTATATAAAACAAACAGTCAGATATCCTTATTCTGTACTAGAGATAAACTGTATGGTAACAAAATTAGAAAAAATATAATGCTAAAGGAAAAGAAAACAACAAAAGTCGAACCATACGATCTTAAACACAAAATTCTAACATACATCAAATATAAAATAAATATTAGTTATGAATCAGAATTAACACAATATCTTGAAGAATGCAGCTGTAAATATAAATTTTTTATAGACTATTTAAAAGAATGTAAAGGATCTGTGTTCGTATTTATTGAAGACGTAGTTGGATCGGGGGTAGAGATACTCACGGAAATACTGGAAATATCAGGTTATCATTTATATCTTGGAGATGATATTGAAAAAATAGNAAAACGCAAGCGATANACNTTNTGTGTTGGCGATTTGGAAATGTGTCCTAACATTGAACACCGTATTGATGGATTTAACCATCCACTCAATAAAGACGGCGAATATGTTAAGGTGTTGATCGGAAGTAAAGTCATGAGCGAATCAATTACACTTAAAAATGTTAGACATTTTCATTGCATTACGCCGCATTGGAATAACACAGTCACTAGTCAAGCCCTGGGAAGAGTTGTAAGAACAGGGTCGCATAATGATTTGGCACCAGAAGATAGGGTTATACATGCATTCATCTATTGTGCAACATTAAGTAATTCAGAAAGTATTGACGTACACAAACTCAAAGTATCTAGCAATAAATTGTCAGCAATTAATCAAGTAATAGAGAAAATGAAATTATCGTCTATTGATCGTTTGATTGACCATCACTCCGAACCTGATACAAGTACGTATGTCAAGTATTACCTCCATCGCTATGAACCAATGTTATACAGAGAGTTAGATCGTATTTTAAGCACAGGCAAACGCCATCTTATTCAAGATATCCAAGACAAAATGAATGTACATCCTGATATCACTAAACAACTCATTATACGTACGATTGTATCTAGAAGGAGTGTGAATAATCGATTCGTAGCTTTATGGAAAGACGAAATTTTACTACACGCCCATCCCGATTTCGCATTAGCGTCATTTAATATAATTTCATCAATGAGTTATAACAAATCTCATATGCCTATTAAACACATTTCAGATAATAAAGAAATCAAGATGTATACTAATATAACTGATATACGCAAATTAACTACCGTTCAACTCGAAGCTATGTTAGAAAAAGCAATTATTGACAATAACCAAGAAGTGATGGATTTATTTAAACACACATTGTATAAATTCAGTGGGTATCTTGTTCATACGTTATCCTATACTAAAAATTATAAATCATCTTATAAAGCAGTTATACCCATTCCTACTGCCCCTTCTGGAACTTTACGTGCATACAATGGATCTGAATGGATTAACCTATCGTACAGAGAAGAGCTGTCTGCCATAAAATTTATTAGAGAACATATTAATCTTCATGAAGATTTATTTTTGTGTGGCATTTTGTCAACCATAGACAATGAAATTAGAATTTGCCTTAAAATAACAGAAATAGCTGTCACCGATGCCAGAATCAAACATCGCGGAAGAATGATTTGTACATTTGTTAAAGATGACTTGCTAATACTTGCAAGCATTTTGTCATCGGATTCAACAATGGAATCATTGTCTAAAAAATATCAGCACGGATACAGAGTGCCATTGTTGGAGGATTTAGGAGTTGAAAAATTTTTGAGAAAATATACCATCCAAAAATTGAAAAAAATTATTGAAGATAAAATTATTGAACGTAAGTTATTATTTATTATTTAGAAGATTTTTAAAAAGGGTAAATGTCACCTAGTGTATTTCGAGAAGAATAGTCACTTTGAAAAACCCGGTGACTCTGAAATTGAATTTATGTTATTGAAACCTACGCTAGCTTAATAAGTAATATGGTGATCCATGGATCAATTAATTTCGGCTGGAGCGGTGTTAGTGTGTGAATCAGAGTATCTATGCTGGAAATTATTCAAACGAAAAAATATATTTTTCTTCACATGCCAATTAGCGATTTTGTCAGGCGCTAAACAGTGTAATTTATTTAGCACCTAATGTACCACGATTACCAATGTTTATTACGATATTAATACTAGCGTTCGTCCTGGGTGTAAGTTATCCTCTCATGTTATTATTGCGATTGAGAATTATATATAAATTTAATTTAATCTTCATTTTTATACCTATCTTTCAAAGTATTCTATGGACGGGGTTAAAATATTTCTGGTTGAATTGGATGCTGACAAGAAATAATTGGCGAAGAAAAAATTTTCAAATATTAATAACATGAGAAATGTATTTATTATCAATACTATCACAATTACTCTCCATATTGTTATAATAATATTTGAATTTTCGTTAGTTTCTACTTGGCCTGTCGTATCTGTTTTTATTCAGATCCAAGTGAGACTGGAATTGACAGTACTCGCGTCGAGCCTTATCACTGTAGTCGACAAACCGAATTCGTTTGATATGACAGAAGATCTTTTAAAATTATTCAGTAACAAGACCAGCCGAAAGCAGTAGTCATGGGTAAACTTGTTTCACGTGGCACCGAAAAAATGATAATTTTCAGTTGGGGATATACTTAAATGATACGATGGCTTTAAGGAAGAGAGCTAAGGTAAATTACCGCGAAACTGCAGAAACTATTGATTCAACAAGTTATTGGAAAAGACAAACATCTGCTTCACTAAAAATTGAGACAGTCGATTGCATATTGCAAGATATGTTCAACGATGCATCTATAAAGGCAGAAAGTTTGCTTCTCCCACAGTGGGAAAATGGTGAGTGGCTGGTTAATGTAAATATAGATACGTTGAATGTATCAAACAAAATAAAGACGCTGATCGCCAAAATAAAATATGTGTACATCGCTCAAAGCACAATGCGAGAAATGTATGTTGATGGTTTTATGGACAGCCTGCTTCATATTTTGGAGTTCGACGATTATCCATGTCTTATGTATCCGCAGTATGAGTATTTCGCCGATATAGGAGAGGATGAACACCACATTGTGGCCAAATCTGATTTCGGCATATTGGCCCAGAATCATCGAATGCTTATAGTAATCGAAGATAAGACAATGGACAATGCCAAATACTCTAACAACTGGAAAGAAGACCAAGTTCTCGGCGAGTTGTTCGTTGCAGTTCATGACACCGTCAGAAATTACAAAGATGTGTGCTACCCCATCAATATCCATGCAATTCGCGTGGTGGGCACGTTGTTTACGTTCTACAAAACGGTGGTTGATAAAGAATACGTCAAAGAGACTCTAAGGGGGTACCCAAAAAACAACTCAATGACAGTGCAAAGACATCCGCCTGTAGTCGACGAACCGAATTTGACAGCGTATGATATCTGCAACAGCAATGACAGAAGGCAAATATTGAAATGCATGGCATCAATCAAAGAATTTTTAGTCTAACGACCTTTTTTTTTTAAAATTGTGCGTTTACTTTAATCCCAGCAATTTGTAATGCGTTTGCCATATTTTTGAATGCAAATGGGATGTCCAATGTTATTAATTGATCAGATTTACATAGAATGCAAGTAGATGCTGAAGAAAGCATGTATCCACATTGTTTACATACTAAAGCAGTTGTCATATCACTTTCTCTAGTGGTAGTTGTAACCAGCTGAGATGCACCGTGTGTTAGCAGCATATCCATTTCCATTTCACCGATTCTCAGACCGCCATGTCTTGCTCGACCTGATACTGGTTGATTACTGAAAATGCTATTCTCTCCATAAAAACGGTGATGAATTTTATCATTGACTTGATGTGCCAAAAACATATAATAAACTGTACCTATATGAATTTTCGATTTAATAACTTCTCCTGTGAATGGATGATACATTATCTTCATACATGAATCGTCCAACTCTTTAGGAATATCATTAAAAATAGTACCATCGATGAATTGACCTTTCTCACAACAGAGTTGACTAAGTTGTGATTCTATTAACTGGCCTACCGTCATTCGAGATGGAATAGCATGAGGGTTAATGATAAGATCTGGGATGTTACCCTCTTCATCGAACGGCAAATCATTGTCTGAAACAACCATACTCAATATACCTTTTTGTGCATGTCTAGATGCTAACTTATCACCTATCTCAATATTTCTTACTATGCCCATTTGAAAACGTATCCAGCTTTTGCCATAGGTTACATCCTCTACGGTAGCAATCTCATTTTTTTCCCAGTTGTAAGATTTAATTTGATAGTGACCCCCTTCTGTATGAATGGCTAGTACTACTAAAGGATCGCCATATTTAACTTTCTGAAAAGGCTTTATGACACCATGATTATCATATTTGTCACCTTCTGTCAAAACAAATTTATCATTTATATTCATATCTACAGTAATATTCATTACATATTTAGAAAGCGGGCCTATGCGATCAATAAATGATTTCTTCATGACAATAGCGTCTTCTTGATTATACCCCATCCATGTGCAGATAGCCACTGTCATATGAATACCATTGTTATGAATATCAAGCTCCTTTCCAACTCGCGTATAGATGATCGGAGTCTGTGCTAGTAATAAATGCTTATGGTCTACATAATTAGGCGGCTCTGGCATGAGTGTCATTGCTTGCTTTATCATACTACTTGCAAACACTGCCCGGGCACACTGATTGTGTTCAGAAAATGGAATCAGAGAAGCGGATAATCCTAACATCCAAGAAGGGTCGACATCAAATGCGGTTTCCATCGGATCTACCATAACCTCTAGATCGGATAATCTAGCTGGTCGCATTAACCTCCCTCCGTCCGCTCGTAACTCAATGATATGATGTTTTGACACTGACAAGTAGAGATGCTTAAGTTTAAGTGCTAACAACTGCTGATATTCTACCCTGAAAAAATGCATTTGTCCGTTAATCAACACACATTGTTTCGGCTTAGAATCTTTTTCCAACAATTGAATATCGTGCACAAGCGCTTCTTCGTCTATTTTTCTGCTTATCACACAATTCGTTGCTAGGGTTTTAACCAATCCGACTCGTCTGCCTTCTGGCGTCTCAGAGGGGCATACAAACATGTGCGTACTGGGGTTGATCAGTCTCATTTCAATATTTTTAGTATTTTCATCGGTAGGAACTACTATTTTACGGACCGAAGAAATAGCATCCAGAGGAGATCGCCTCGACACAGTGGTGACCATGTTATCATACCGCCTTCCAAATATTTCAAATACGCCTGTCTTGATAGATGTCACAAGCGTATCGTTTAGCTTCTTATTGATTGACGATGTATTACGCAATCGAAAAAAAGCATCATGTACCATTTCAGGATAAGATCGAAACGATTTGTTTTGATAATTGGATAAATCGGTTGGCGGTATTTTTCCTATGAAGCAGCCTGTACACAGATAAGCCATGTACACCAACGTAGCAACCACTTCACTTCGTTTATACGATTTTCCGAAGTACGGTTCTATTTCATCAGGTTTTAATTCAGTAGCTTTAATCTGTGTATCACCTAATGACAAATACAAAAAACATATTTTACGAATTGACTCATTTAAATCCATCATGGAAAAACATTTTTGGATGGTTTCGAAAATGCTGCGTGCGAGCGACATGGGCGGAATACCAATCATGTAATTTCGAAGTGACATGCTGTTGATAGTGAATTCACAATCTTTAAGAACGACTTCAATTCGTTTATAACCTTTGGGAAGTTTGATGGTACATTTAATTGTATCGGGCGGATTGTGGTGAAGCGTAAAAATATTTTTACGGATAATTTCTTCAATCATGACAAAACGCTCTATGCCATCGACGATGAAATAACCACGCTGGTCATAGGCTTCTTCCATCACTATTTTCGGAAGTGTAAATAGCATGGAACCATGACAATAAAATTCATAGCAATATGTCTTTTTCATTTGAATGCATTCATCAGGTGTGGTAGTGCACTTGACAATCGTAGGGCCGTGCGCAGATTCGACACTAGCTCGAATGGTTTCAATTACCTCTTCGTAGATTTCTGGGAGATTGGCAGTGACATTCATGAGCGACTTGTTCGACCATTAAAAAATTATTATAATGAATAAATTCAGTTTAATTACAAAATCGAAACATTTTTTTGTAAAAATTAAAGAGAGTCTCGACAGATGAAAGTGAAGATCTCGTGTGAATTGTATGATTTGGAGTACGATGATTGGCTGGAAAGTGTTAAAACAACGGTCGATGTCATAAAGGATTGTCTTCTGGACACCGATATGGACATCGAGCTGGCTCACCAGTTTAGCGTATCGACTTATCTTGAAGATGGCATTACACAACCAACCGTTATTTATTTTCCAGAGATACGTAACGTATCTGCGTTGAAAAAACTGGTTACGATGAGAATGGTATGCTACAGCAATATACATCTTATAGAGATATACGTAGATCATGAACATGAACAAGACTCTCATGATGAACATATTGTATACTTTGAAGACTATCCAGAAGACCAGGACGTAGATGATCTTGCTATTGGCGAGCTAGCAATTCCCAAGGTAACGTATCTTTTTGGCGAAGATGTTAATGTGCATATCGAATTGTTAAATCATAACATGAATCAATATTATAAGATGAAAGAAACAATATCTCATGAGCTTTTGAAAGATTTGAATAGTTCAAGCAATATTCGTTCCATGGATAACACCCTTTCTGATTATATTTTATTTATGATGATGCCGAATATGATTTACGATAAGTCTACTAAGATGATGTACACGTATAGTAAAGAAAAAGGATGGGAAGAATACGACAAGAATAAACTGCATTTTGATATATCCAACACTAGTAAAAATTTGTTTGCTAACTACGATACCATTCTCTCCTACATGGGGCCATACCGCACACGCAAAGATCTTGTGTCTGACGTACATATTAAAATCATGGGATTATGCGCTATCAATAAAATGGACACGAAAAATATTATTGGCATGACAAACGGTTTATACAACACGAAAGAATTAAAATTCGAAGAATTCAATCATAAATATTTTCTTAACTCGTCTACGAACATCTCATATGAACACAACATTAAACGAGAAAATCAGAAAATGCTTATGGATATACTAGAAACCATCTTCCCGATAAAATCGATACGCGATGTTGTGTTTAGATGGTTTGGATACACGATCGAATTTGGCAATCCTGAAAAATTCTTAACGATCTGGCATGGCCAAAGTGGTAACAATGGAAAAAGTTGGTTGCAGCGTTTATATCGAGAGACATTAGGTAGCTATTGTTGGGTTTTACCGATTACACTCTTGACAAATAAGCGAGGCGCTAGCAATTCACCGAGTCCGGATATTTCAGATATGGAAAATAAACTTGTTGTGTTTCTACAAGAGCCCGATTACTACGAAAAGATTCACAGTGGCAAAGCTAAAGAATTTACTGGAAATGATACAGTTTATACCCGAGATCTACACAAAAGTGGAAAAAACATTGATATCTGGGCTAAATTGGTAATCGTGTCTAACAATAAATTAGAAACGATTGGATTGGATGCAGCACTCAAACGGCGTTTTCTGGTAATACCATTCGTGAGTACGTTTGTTACACAACGTGAGTATGACCAAGTCGAAGTTAAAGACCATCATTACATTAAAAAGGATTTTGATGGATTGTGTAAAAGGCTAGCACCTGCGTTCATGCATCTGTTGATAGAGCAGCATAAATTGTATCGTGAAAAAGGAATGGACATCACCGACGAAATTCAAGAATACACGCTCAATTTCATTTTGTCAAACAATAGAACACTCAAATTTATCAGAAAATATATTGTGAAGGTATCGAACCAAGGCACATCGCTTGTTTCTCTGTATGAGCTGTTCAAAACGTGGCACAAACAATGGTACCCTTCAAAAAGTCTTCCATCCATGGAAATTTTTCTAGATGAGTTAGCAAAAGAGTCGTACAAAATAATTGAAGGATCGTACATTGAAAACATCAGCTGCACATACAGTGGTTTTTAAAACTGAAATCAATTTTAGCCGTCGGCCCTAGAGGAGATATGCAAAGCAATATTGATACGTGGCTAAGACAGAGATCCAAGAACGACGCAATTTACCGAAAGAACTTAGAGATTATCCGTAATAGCGATCTAAAACTCAGATATAATTCTAGAAACGATATTATTGCACTCGTGGGATATATCTTTGACCATAACGGTTATCTCAAAAAAGTGAACACGGTAAGTCGCTCAACTAGGACGAGTGAAGACGAACAGTATATGGACGACTTGATCGACCATTTCCAATAAACTGAAATAATTATTATGAGCAAATCCGAAATAACAAGAGAATCGTTTTTTAGAATGAAGAAAACCTTTAGCCCCGAAGAAACTGCCAAAGCACTCGCCAAGAAAGGGAAAACCGAGGCAAGCACGCTGAAAGGATTGGGCGGGTTAGGAAAGTTACCACCTAAACAACCACAACCATCCACTGATCTTGCTGAGACAATTAACAATACTCTTAATGCAATTCTTGATAATCAAAGAATCATGGACAAACTTAATGAAATCTTAGAAGCTGTCAAATCATCCAATGAGAAAGAAATACTTAAGAGAATAGACGATCGTATTAAGTCGGAGAAACTTAATATTGTAATTAACACTGGCGATCATGTAGATACAATTCACGCCAATTCGATGAAAGATGCTGTATTTAAGATCGCTTCCAGACTAACCACTGAAGAAGCGGAAGAACACCACCGGATTGTAAATAATGATACATCCGACGATGAATTTTAAAACACAACTCTGAAATATGGCTTGCCATCAGGGCGTTCGATCGCAATCACATCGCCTGGCTTGAAATTTTTCCAGCGGCATATGATGTCATAACTTAAAATTTTTGGAAGGCTGTACTTATATTTAAGAATTTCTTCGCTTGTTGCTTTTCTGTGCAATGGGACTTTTATATGATTCAACGGACAATACATCATCTCATCTTTACTGAATATTTGTGAGTGATACTTCTTATCAATATCATTAAAAATCGTTCGCTTTAAATTGTTAATAACGACGATATATCCTTCTTGGCAGTATTCTTCTATTTTACCGATTGATTTATAATCTACGGTAACAACTTCGCATTGTCGTTCCTTTGCGAGATCGAGTTCCATCGAATGGAGGTCCCAAATGCATTTTGCATTAATTCATTTATTTTTTTGAAATCAATTTGTTCGCATTTAACGACGGCATTCTTTCTAATGACTTCTTCACTCAATACCCAAGTTCTTTGTCCAACTAATCCAAATACTATTTTATTATTATGTTCACACATCCATCTGACTAGATTGCGAGTCAACTCTTCCCAGACCAATAGGTGGGACTTAGTGCCGCGGGTCCAGGCCAGGCTTCCTAGAAATACACCTTGAGCAATCCACGAGTCGAGCTGTTTATCAATAATAATTCCATTTAGCGATTTTACAATATCTTGTAACATGGTAGGCATGATCTTACATTCGTTAGGAATTGCAAATGGTATACCACAAGCATGCTTTATCGATGTAATTGGACAGTGACTGGCATAAGGTTCTTGATTGAACAACATCAATTGAATATCATCAGGATGCATTCGGTAAAACATTTCAAATACCAATTCTGGCTTGGGGTGGATCGTGGTTTCCGATTGAATAATCGTATCTAGAATACAATCGATAAGCGTGCTGTTTGTTATGAAGAAATCTTCCCAACCATCTGGTATCATTGATGAGTACACCATATCTTATCTTCAGAGTATACCTGAGGCTGAAGCTATTGGATTGCTGAGGAAATATTATTCATTTAAAGCCGAAAAATTAAATGACATCCTTGATGAAATCGGAACACAATATAAAACAAAAACGATTAAATCCTTGAAAACATGTCCTCAATGTAATAGCAACGATGTCATTTCCAGAGAAGTGCAGTTACGTAGTGCTGACGAAGGAATGACCATGATTTATATTTGCAACCATTGTGGAAAATCATTTTAAAAATGAATTATTGTGCTAGGTTTTCCCAGATATAACATTCATCAACAATTTGCACACCTCTCTGATTGATTCGTTTAGCTTAACTCATCTTGTCTCAGTTAATCCGTCAACCTTATGACGGGGAGCTACTGGTTTTCGCCTCCCCGAGCGCACCATTCAATTTCCCGAGATATTTTAAAATATGATAACATGTTCAGGATGATCTTCCCAGCTAGTGAAATTATAGCCTTTTCCATTTCTGTAAATGATTGATTTGATATCCGGAATGATTTCATTGATAGATATTCTTTACGAAAGTGTGCTTTGTAGAATGTGAATCGAGTTCCCCACGCCGTAGATTGTGCTGCTGCTCGCCCGCCATCTCGCCGAATATTTGAATGTGTTGGTTAGGTGTTTAACCATGAGTATACTAAAATCGCATTCAGATGTTTTGCCCTACCTGGAAGAGAGGTCGAATGTTCAGTCTCAAGGGGTACTTCTCAAAAGCTCTTAGAATAAAATCAACGAATGTATCTGTTAAGGACTCTCTTGTGCCCAATGCAACTTTTAAAATAACACGTTGCAGTAGGTCAATTAGAGTTTT
>JGI12627J18819_10000339_pt1 | contig 15291 bp, 3 predicted proteins | sample TexAe_OM1H0_M2_FD_18819 | JGI IMG/M metagenome (IMG submission 18819)
CTTTTGTACTTGCCTAATCCTCTTGGGTGCAGTATATATTCTAAGCTTACATCGAAAATTGATTTGAGAAGTCTTCTCCATATGAGTGTGGTTTTAACCATTCTCAGAAGCTAAATTTCCTTTCAGGTTAGGTTCGCTATAATTGCAATCTATTTCTGTTATTTGATATGAGCTTTTATATCTATATCCTTGTGCTGTGTCATATATTCTTTTAGCTTTCTTAAGCTATTTACCTTACCTCTTTTTTATTATACTAACTTTGGTATTTTCTTGGAAATAATGAAAAATTTACTTGAATTTACTAGCATTTCCTCATAAAGTAAAGGAGGTGTAAGGTGTGGAAAAAGTATAATGTTAAAGAAAAAAGACAAGGTATCTATCTCTATCTCTATCTCTATATCTAAAGTATCCTATAATAGCATTAATAAAGAACAAGGTATCTATTGCTATATGTAAAGTATCCTATAATAGCATTTCCTCATAAGCGTAGATGTAGGCATCTGTATTATATGATCACAGGCATATACAGGTATATACTGGGTGTAACTTGAAACAGTAAGAGTTAAAACCTACGTATAAAGTGAAGACTTATAAGCAACAAACTACCCATAAATCAGATATGTCTCTGGTATATATAACCCAAACATATAATGGACTCGAAACCTAAAGGTATATCTTAAAGCTTCAAGATCAGCTCCAAATAAATAAAGATAAGCTACTTTTACTTGTCAATAACACGAGGATAATAGATTCGATTAAGGCTTATATATTATAGACATATTAAGATACAGTGATATTTTAATAATCCTGATAGATGGTAAGACAAAATTACTCCTATTTTGACTAAAAAAGCTCACTTGAAGATAGTAGCAGATTTCCATACTGAAATAGCTTTGAAGACAAAGAGACACCACCAATATCAGTATAGCTCTTGTTGCAGTAACCAGATATATAGGTAGAAGCTCTTATGGGAGTAATAATAATAGTAATGATACTATAGGCAATTATATGTTTGTATAATTGCCTATTATAGATACTCGTGCTGGTATCACTCTGAATTTCATCATATATCAAGCAACATTAGGTATCAAGTATCCTAGATCCAAGGAGTGATTTTATAACAGAGATACTCGCTGTATCTATATGAGGCGGGGGAGGTACTGGTACCCCTTGTTAACTTTCTACAGAGAGATTGATAAATCTTTAGACGATCCTATAAGGATAGATGATAATTTTGAATTTGTGAATAATCCTTGCTTAACTGTTATGCCAAATAAAGAGTAATCACCAATATACGAAGATAGGGATTACTATAATGTGTAAACTGTTCAACATTTAAGAAAACTTGAGGATTATCTATCCTATCGTGATAATGTCATCAGCCAATCTCTTTATCAGATCATCAAATATGATACTTTTAAGTAAAATGATATGATATATAGTTAAAAGATTGTTTTACTTAATTTAAGGCTCCAAATAGGCTATACACTTCCTTGAATGAGAGAATCTTGTACCAAAAGGTTCTTCCGCTTTATATAGAAGTTGGCCAATATGCTTTTTGCTTATGCTGACTGGAAAGCATATAAATAGTGCGCATACAGAATATCTCTATCTGCTGATGCTGAATGAGAAGAGTTTTGACTATGTCAAAGGGTCTTGACCTGAAAAACAGGGTATCATTTGATAGCAGTACATCTTAGCGCTTTTCGCTTATTTACCTGGCAATAAATATGGTTTAATTGAACCTCTTATACCTGATAAAGCTAATGATAATTGTAAGATATCAGAAATACAACCTTTTGGTAGTCAAGACAATTATTAAGCGTTGCCTTTTATACACAAGAGTCTTATCATTAACAGTAATAATAATAATAATAAGGCTATTTTGGATCTAAGAAAAACGAGATCTTGTTAATCACTCGATATACCAACAGGCTACTGTTATCTTGTATAATATATATATTTAGGATAAAAGGTTAATCCAGCCTTGTAAAGAGCATTTATGTATACGAGAAGGTATAATTAGGAACATCTTGTTGATTATACTATTAGTCATATTACTAGTAAGCTGACGCTTGTGATCACCTCCATAAATATCTTAAATAGGAGTGCACGCAAGAGTTGACCCTGTTATATAGTTGCCTGGTATAAAATGGAGACTGCTGGCATTCCTAGAGAGCTTACAAGATATAATAAATCCTTTTATTAACAACATACTATGATATCTAAACATCAACCATTACTTAAAAACAGAAGAAGCTTATATCTGGTTCTTATATTATTAGAGTATCTCGTAAAAGAGAGTTCAACAAGATATTTGCTAAGTATTCTGTCAGGAAAGAACGGTGGTGTTTATAATAAGCATAGGAGTATATCAAGATATGAAATGATAGCATATATGACATATACAAAAGGGATAAGAATGTCATCAGGGTACTGGAATAACCCCTGATATTAAGATTGAACAGCTTGGTGCGATAGTAAATGTGCAAAAATCTAAGAGTAAACTTTATGTATGAATTAGTAAAGATATATATTTCCTGTAAGGCTAACTTGGTGGAGAATATAAAGTAGGATTATGTATTATACGAGTCTGGAATACTACATAAGGATAACTCATGTATACCTAGTATATCTACTATTAGCAGGATTGATTACTATCTTATACCTTTTATTGACACAAGCAGGATTAATAAGATGTTCATAGCCATATGAGTCTTTGGCTCTTTTCCGAGGTTACACAATGCACTATTATAAGAATTAACTCCTATTTTCACCCTTTTTAATACCTATTTACTTCATACATCATTGATATATCTTTTGGCTAATTTCATTAGTTACTTCCAGATTAGTCTGACGTTATCGCATTATTCAGCGTGCGCTATTATGGCCTCTCTGTCTCGGTATCTCGCTGAAGGAATAAGAATATTGTCCTGGTAAGCTTAAATTAGTGTATCCTGTATCTTCACTTGGGTCCAAAATATATGATCCTGGTAGTCCTACGCTTACTCTCCTACTCCCCGCAGATCGAGATCATTTGAAAAGTCTCACCTCCTCCAGAACGGGTCACTTTGAGTAGATCTCAAGTTCTTTTGTTAAGCCTATAAAAATCAGAGAGTCATCATAAAGAGGAATATACTATACTGCTGCTGCAGGAGCAATTACACTTACGCAACTATTCAAGAAAAAGACTATCTGCTAGACATATAGGGATAATACATTCGAGTATTCTAGTATGCTAGGTATATAATATACTTCTACATCAACATTAGTTTTTCTTTACCTTGGCAAACACTTGTTTACACTCTATTTTACGCTTGGGTGTATATCATTTATAATGATATCATAGAATATTGCTCTATGTAGAACTAATCAAGCTCTTTTTGACAAAATAGGATATAGGTAAAAGCACGCTTTTTATCTGGCAGATATGCCATATAATGACAAGGTTATCTTTATATAATCTTACACCTTAAGAATAGCTAAGGCTAATAGTGGTTTTTATGCTTATATATATAGTAGTTATCAAATAATGGTGTATATGTTACTTATTGGATAGCTTATTTAGCCAAGAGTATCTCTACATGCAAGGATAATGGATTTCAAGAAATCCATATATACTGCTTAACCATATGTATCTATGGGCTTCTTTCAAGATATTGTGTAATTTTAAGAGATACCTGAAAGTGTATCTATTTTTATACCAGTAATCTGCCTAGAATCATGTGGTTAAAAATAGGGAAGGTATTAGGCTGTAGTCCTACTACTATTAAGTAACAGTAAAGTTAGTCTTGATAAAGTAGGATAAACTTACGGTATTGACGTGAAATAAAGGATAATACTGCCTATATACCAAAGATAATTGGTATACTACTTTGGGGTCACTAAATAACTGTATACAAGTACCCTGGCAATAAGATGGGCCATGTATATATACAGGAAACATTGTATTGACTTGTCGAATGAACTGTTTATATGTCATCGCTTATTTCATATGGCTATATCTGTAATATGCTTATACATTATTATAATAGGTATACCTGTACCTGTGTGTTCAAATGGTAGGGTAATAAGCTTGATAAATCATATTTTAAAAAGATGATTTTGAATGGTCAAAATAGCATATATAGTTAAAAGTAGCCTTTTCATATCAGTAATACTGTAAATTATCTAGAGTAAACATATCCTCTTTGTCCAGTAGTGGGATAATAATAGACCAAAATTGGACCTGGATTACTCCCTGAGATTAACATGGTAATGGATATAAAGCTAAGCATTATTTGATAATATCCTTATACATATAAGATACCTCAGCAATAGCTCAATACTTTATGCATATTACATTGTTTTGAATCCACGAATTACTGAAATAGTGATAAAACATCTAATTTGGCGCTATACGGACTATTCTATAGTCTATTATGCAAAAGCGTCTATCTAGCCAATATTAAAGATGTATTGGATGAAAGTAGGTAAATTCTATCTCCTAATATTGAGTAGCCTTTCTAGTATTAGATAAGATTATTAAGTATGGTTTTATAGTATCTCTACATGATATGTTTGCTTACAAAGTAACATTAATTTATATTAGCTGTTATCTAGGTTACAGATAGTAGTATAAGGATACTTGTATAAATATACTACTAGATAGTTACTATTCTTTAATAAACATCTATCCAGGCTCATCTATTTACAAAAATACGTATATATGGGCTAAAAGGATCCTTTTTGACGTCTTGGATTATACCTTATCTAAAATGTTGCTTATTTCAGCTGGCTGGATATCTTTACTTGTTATTTTCTCTCCCTTTTGATATAATTTAGATTGTAAATATATTCCCTTAGATGTACCTGTACCTGTAGATAGATGCAAAATAAGGATAACTTAGATAATAGAGCCTTTATCTTTACAGGGTAGGGAATAGTGTTAATTCTCTCTCCTTATGTTATACTCATCACTTGCACATCGTATGTATTTACACCATAACTATCCCATTTTCAGCTACCATGACATATTTAGCAATCCCTATATCTAGCTTATCTCTAGCATCACTTTGGCGATAATTCCTCTAATGTTTATGATGCCCTTTGCCTGGAATTAAACTGTTTAGTTTACTCCTAGCATATATCGATAAGGTTAAATCTAATCCTGCCTAAGTACATGGAAGTATTCTACATGAAGTAAGGTCCAGGATAAAGCATACGATAACGATAATGGGCATTTATACTTCCACTATGGCTATAAGAAAAATAGAATACTTTACTCTAGTAAGGAATCTGGAATAAAAAATAAGCACTGATAGTACAGATATGAACCTCTCCATTTTACCCCTGCTAGCATAATACCACCTTGGAAAAGAAGCGATCCTTATTAGTTATCAACGTAGTCAGTAAGCTTTTGTATTGATCATCCTTGTACTATTTGGTTGTTCCTTTAATCTTAACAGGCTAATTCATATGCCAATTTTACCCTGGCAACTTATACATTATATCCTATATATAGTAGTCATCCTGAACGAAACAAACCTATGATTTGATTTTAAACCTTACTTAGACATTATTTCGTATCTCTGGCTAATGAAAAGTATAAGTAATAAAATCTTAATATTGGTATCTTTTAATAATGAGCATGTCAAGAATATCACTCCACCTTATTCTACCCCTGATGACCATCCATATGCCATACACAGTAGTTTAATTATGCTTATTCATAATAGCAGAATAGATCTTATCCCTTTATATATAAGCAGGGTGATATATCCTTTTTTCTTCTTTTAAGATATCTCGTATGGCTAGATGATGTGTAGTAGCCAGTAACCCTCTTATGACAAAGGGTGTCAGTTTAGTTTACTCTATGGCTCCTATTTTAGTGAAAATGATAATATCCGCTCAGTTCATGGTATTAGCATACTGTCTTTATCTTTTATACCTAGTGTTCGTTTACATGATTCAGTCAGTGTCCTCCTTTAGGATGCTACCAATTACTTTTATACAGAATAAAGCAATGACTGAAATGCTTGTTTGATAACAGGAAATCTGCTTAGTCTTATAAGGTATGATTTATTGATATTTATTCAAGGTAATTGCAATAAGGTATATTTAGTTACTTTTAGCTAAGAAGGGAGCATTTTGTCTAAAATAGTACGTGGGGAGCTAACTTTGAACTAGATCCTTATTAGTATTTCATTATCTGGCAGTATACCCAAGACAGCATCTTATATCTTAATATTGATTAGGTACAGAACAGTAAGTAATACCATTAAACCTTATAAACATACTATTTGACTAGGCTATTGTTTGCTCAATATTGCAAAAACAGTCTAGCATGGATATAACAGGGGCTTCTACTACTACTACTAGCTTGTACCTTTAGTATAGTTATTGAAACAATAGTGTCCCTTTAATACCAAGGCTTAAGGCTATGAAATAAGTAACTTATATATAATTAGCAGATATAGCTATAGATATCCTTAAAATAAGTATTTACAGGCTATTCTTAGCTGTATCCTTATCCTTATCCTAACCTTAAACTAAAAATAGCTTGTCTATAAAGAAAATACATCTAATATATATGGAAAGACTATATTCAAGCGAGTAACACTATTCTTATACATTTGTACCAAGATTAAAAGTGTGTTATAAGTATATATACAGACTATTGTACCTTTCTGCCAGGGTTTATATTTCTAGGTATAATGCCAATTTTAGATAGCAGGCTATGTATGACTATTGCCAAAATAGTAAAGAAGATAATGAGATTAACTTTGACTATCGTCTATTATTGCAAGTATATGAGTAGATTTATGATCGCACTGCCTAGCATTCACAGTTAATAGGTATTATATAACTCATGTGTTTCTATAAATCTGCTATCCTTTGAAAATAGAATAATATACGTTAAACCTTATCTTTCTATTGGCTAATGGGTAAAGCTTTAGCTTTAAGAGTATTATGGTAAAACTGGTTCTACTCTACAAGGAATGCATTTATATGAGTAACAGTGTTCCTATAGATAAACTTGCCCCTGGACATTATCAAGGGTTACTACTACAAACTAAATACCTTACAAAAGACTAAATGTTTCATGGGTAAGTAATTGACTATACTTTTGTGCCTGGATTGACGAATATACATAAGTTACGAGAAAGAGAGTGGTATAAACAACAGATTGAGATCATACAAGCAGCCATTATATCATATATGCTTAAGATGGTAGAAAATATCACTAGTGGTCTAGTATAAGCGGATGAGTAATTCTAAGCTATGATACAGTAAGTAAAGATAGCATGGAATCTATTTTTGTTAAATACCAAAGTGATACTAGTATTACATAATAGAATTACTATTAATCTTAAAGCTATACATACAGAAGGTTATTTGAATGAATTAAAGACTCCAGGCATCCTGAATGCTTCTCTACACTTAAAGGTTTTACAGGATCAATTTGAGTATAAAAACAGAGGGCTATTAAGTAGTCCTTTTTCACTCGGTTTAAAGGACATACTTTATTACTCTATATATGATCATTAAGCAGAGAAATGTATAGTATATATATCTCTAGATGGCATATATGACCCTGTAACGCAATATTATAAGAAAAGCTGGTATCCTTGACAATAGATGTAAGCTAAAAAGTACCACGATAGTACTGAGGACTCAAATAGGTCATTTTTGCCATAATTTAATCCTGATACTGTCATCAGAGAGGTTAAACATTAAATTAATACTATAAAGTTATACCTTGCACATAATGAGTGTTAACTTGATAAATCAATGAGGGTCTCCTTGCAGAGACCATAGGATTTACAAATACAGATGTATAAGCATTTTCCTTTATTTCGCTAGTGTATATAAATACTAAAACAGAATAAGATACAGTAGCTTATTTATTAGGATATATGCTATATCATATAATATTACCATAGGTATGTATACACATACCAGGATATATCTTAATTTCTTACAGGAACCCTATAATATGCTAAAAGCGATGCTATGCTTGGTGCAATGTTACCCTCGTTAGGTGCTACAGTCATACTCCTTTCATAAAGCTATTCCATAAAACTTAAATAGGTCTCTTTAGCCGTTTTATTGATTAAGCAGTACAATCATGCGCTTAAATCTAGCCTATACGAGTTAAATACTGCATTATATACAAAAATATCATATTCAAATATAGCTAGTATTTATTTAGACCAGTTAGATATGTAATTCTGATTATTGAAATAATAGGAGCTATATTCGTGTATCCTATGTAGGGTAAATAATAAGCATATGATAAGAGTCCATATAATATAGATAGATTAGTATATAATCTCCAGGCTAAAAGGTAGTAAGATTGTAGACTGTTAAAGTGTACAGTAATATAACAAGATGCAAAATAGAATATGACAAGGCTCCTCATATAGGAAATCCTCACCCTATAAAATATACAGGGTATAGTTTAAGCCTAGTGCTATGTGCTGCAGTATTAAATAATCAGGAGATCTGTATTTATTATACAACTGGTTTTATTGGATAAAAGTGTAAATGCTTGAAGGTATATCAGTTTCCGTATACTAATATATAGCTCATCGATAAAATAAGGATGTGACATGATTTTAAAATAAGGTACCACAGATATCAGGATTATTAAATTAATACCCCCGAGATAAAAGTATCTTAGTTAAAATCGCCCTGGCGATTCATGACAAAAGAATCTTAGAAATAGCATATACTAGACTTTATGCAATATTTTACTATATGACATATATATATATAGGGTAATATTCTTTAAAACAGCATAAATAGCTTACATGTGTAAATTTTGCACAAATAAGCCTCTTTATGAAGTAGTATGTATATACGCTTGACAGCAACACAGTGTATATTTTAAAATAGCGTATAAAGGATACAGGATACAGGGCATTTAGCGTATTTGCTGATAATACAAAGATTAAAGAGGATATCACTAATATAAGGTATAAAAGTATATACGATTCTCACACTCACGGGATAACTTAGAGCGATACCTATTCAATTGGCAAGACTCGTTTATACTATATCAGACATACAGTAGCGGTATATATATATATATACACAGGTACAGCCCTATACCAAGATCTCTTATCATATTAAAGGAATTGTCTGTTAGCGTGGGGGATCCTGGTACAATGGGGTACTAATACTGATAACTGGTATAAATATATAGATTTAACGCTTAATTATATTTGGCAAAAGTTTAACTAGCTTTAATGGCATAAAACAAAATATTCTCTGCTAAGTCTAGATATAGGTATGTTTTAAGATAAATGGTTAACTGTGAGGTATATATGTATATATATATGCTAGCAGTATACCCTATACCCTGGTCAAGATACAATATACAAGATAAGGTCATTTGCCAGCTAGCGTGGATATTCTCTCTGTAAGATACTATTTTATAATATAGACGTACAGGCGTACTATTTATGCAAAATACATACTTTAGGCTAACAGGCCATTATTTATGCAATTTCACCAGATACTCTACATACATAACGGATCTCATTATATAATTTATGCCTATAACTGGTAGAGGTATAAAGGATATATCTTCTAAGGGACAATCAAGGGTAAAGTTAGGGGATGATATAGTATAGCTGTTCTATAATAAAACTAAGGCGTCCTCAGGGTGTAATAATAGATAAAACCCTATCTTACGTTACATGGGTACCAAGACAACACTACCTGATAGATATCTTATTCAAATATAACCTATAATCTAGTAGATGCTCCTTTCTTAAAGAAATAGGGTTTGGCATAAGAAGATAACTCCTTCTATATAAATACAGCTAATAATCATCTGTTATACAAAGCAAAGCTTAAATAATATATAATAGCGTTCGTACCAATAGATAGATATCTATCTATTAAAAATTCCCTTATTGTATAAACACAGTAAAGTAATTTGTAAGATAAGGGTGACAGCACTATCAGCTATCAATAAACTGCTTTTAGGGTATATATGGCTTCAAGAAAATATACTATGTTTAACGTGGTGTAATATAGTGACATATATCCTAGTACTGTCTATCAGCTGCTTATGTATACTTTTGTCACTTTAAGATATCTCCAGACTGAAATTAGCCAAATATAGGCAAAAGGTTACTCATACTATAATAAAGCATAAAATAGGATCATTTGGTTATAATATGGCTAAGGGGGAGCATAGTTTTAACTTTATGTATCTTTTGATATGTAACTTATGCTATACTGCTGTATAACAGAAAGGGGATAACAAGTAAAGCCATATAAATGAGGTGTGTACTCCTTTAGGTAAGGGGATTCCTTATTTCTTCACTAAAATAAGACTTTTGTGGAAGGTCTGAAGCTTGCTAACAGGTTTAATCAAAGGCATAATATAATACTAAATTGGCAGGAAAAGGGTTCTTCTTCAACGTATACGCCTGAAGACCTTGCTGAGCACATATGCCAGGTATACCAGCGATACCATTTTAATAAAGGTACACTATGTTGTAATATCTCCAGGTAAATTTACACATAATAAAGCGTGCTTGTACTTTTAAGTCATATTCATACAAAATAAAATATACAAGCAAAGCTAGCACTTATATTTTCACTCTGGTGAGAAAATAACAATTACTTAGCGAATGCTATTTTTAGCTCAATTATGCGCTGGTCTAAGCCCCTGGGATAAATAGCATACCTAGGAAAATGCTTATTTGGGTACTATTTGTGTGGTATTATTTAACCTAGATAACCTGTGTTTAGTATAGCTCCTTTGTAAGCTGACAAATGTCATGTTATCTAAGACTTGTAATAATAGAGTACGCCTTTAATATCATAGTTAATTGGACAGGCTAATACTGTAAAAAGGAGTTGGGTTAGGTATGGTATAAGTAAATTAGGATACAGATTTCATCATTTAATCATGAGTATATAGATAAATTATACTTTTAACTAAGATAGATGGCTGGTTAAACTAGTATCACTGGTCTTTCTTCATAGACTGCTACTATTTTACGAATAAGATGGCTAATTATGTGTAAACGCTATAAAATGAGTATTATAGTACTAGGGTATTCTATTTTGGTCAAGGCTAAGAATATTTGTACTGTTGCTACTCATGGGAAACAATTCTCATAATGAAAAGGTTATTTTACCTTAGCCTAGCGTGTATGCTGTGCTGTATAAGCTCTTTTCATCAGGTAAAGAGGGAATAGCTTATTGATAAACTAATTACCTTACATCTTTGATTAAAGGTTTATGCTAAATACGGTAGTGACTGCTATGCATTAAAGAGACAAAATATCTTTGCACAGGACATTTATCGTATTTTCTGTATGTATAGTCAGCATAGATAGTTTTATCAAACTGTTACCTCTTTTGGCCCACAAAGTATGTCCCCCTATGGGTACCTTCTTACAAGCAAAGAATCCTTTCTTTGCCTGGTAGCATAATCATAATATTAAAAGCTAAAGTATTGCTTATTGATTCAGGATATGTCTATTTTAACCTGCTTTCTTATAATACTTCATTTTACCTACGCCTCAGTACTATAAGAGTAAGGTTAGCATATGCTATATATATAATATAGTGATTACTCTAGCATAATTTACATTATCTATAAAATCCAAGACTACATCTAGCGTATACAGAGATTAAAGGCTTAAATATAAAGTACCTATACAAAAAGCTTGTAACATACGTTCTGTAGCATATTTATGCAGAGTTTAGTTATCTTATGCATGACCAGTATAGCAAGAAAAGTACTCATATTAATGCACCAGCATTCAGCAGTAAGATCCTTACTATGGATGGATAGAGAGAATACATATCTGCTAAAAAGCTTACATGTGCAGGGTGGTATGCTCTTGTGAATTCTTTATTATTGTACCAGGTTTAAAAGGAGGGTGGGGTCACTATAAAATAGTATTCACATTCCTCTCGTAGGTTAAATTGCCTGTATAGCTATTAGCATATAAATGAATATTAGGATAACCCTTGTATTTATAAGATCTGTATGAAAGGATAAGCTTATGCTGTAAGCGAACTAAGAGAAGTATCTCAAATACTCCAGTAAATAACACAATTGTGCTAAATATTGGTAGAATAAGGATTATACCCTATCTTACCAGAGCATAGTATTATATAGCTATAGAAAGTATAGCAGTATAATATGCACAACAAGAGCTTCTGTCACAAATCGATAGCATACTTAAATAGGTTGCCTATAATCCAAATAAGGGCTAGCATTTACCGAGCTTATTTCCTCCTTTCCTGGTTAAAGGACATAAAATGGACTATGAGATACCCATATTGTTTTACCTGACTATAATTAAGCTAAAATAGGAGTACATACATATATATACAAGTATACCTTTTACCATAATATCACTACAATCGAAGACGCTACTCCTACTCCTAACGGTAGCGGTAATGGTATAAGTACTCGAAGATATTACTTAAATAATACTACCCATAGATATTCCTGCTAAGTATTCAGTCAACTTTGTAGTATTAATCATATTTCTTCCTTTTAAGGTATTGCATCAAAGATTTTGCTTGATTCGTTTTACACTTATTAAACATAGTTGCAAATTCTTTATTTATATTAAAATCTTATATTGTCTTTATATATAGGTGAAATCTTTACCATATTTATTCAATGTCATTTAATCTCCCTGCATACCTATATATAAATCATATCTATTCTAGCTATGGGAGTCTAGATCATGTGTGTGTGTATCGTATGATGCCAAGGGATAGCTATAATTACATATAATGGTAGTATTATATAAACCTTAACCCTATAAAGAAATTATATAACCTAGATCACATAATTAGTGCAGAACAGTATTTTATGTAATTTATCCTATAAGAAGGAAGCTGATAGCAATAAATAATGTAATTTCTTCCTGTTATAGAAATAGCTTACGCTATAACAGCTATTATTACTTAGAGTGGCTTTTGTTGGTTTCATTATAATGACTTTACTAAAAGTACTCTATCTTATCACTAGCTCCTAGCTCAACTACAGAGAGAGAGTAAACTATACGAAATAAGACATATCTTGAATAGTACAATTTGATAGCTATCTTAACGCTACATCCCGTATATCAGCTCATACAGAAATAAAGGCTAATAAAATAGCACTCGCAAGGTTATCTTTAAAACCTCAAGATCTAAGGATATGTTTACTTTTGAAAGATAAGTACTGAATAGGGTCCATTAAGTTATTATATAATCTTTCACTTATATGTATATTACTAGACTATACGCGCTATATACTACTGCGTATATCAGATGTATCTTTCCCTTCTTGATTATTATTATTAACAGGTTTTAGCTACCATTTATCTAGTAAAATCGAGATAGAAAGAATATTACCCTTATCTCCTATACTATCCAGTCCAGTATACTAGGTGTACTTTATACACTTATAGGTTACCTGGTAGTGTAACAGGTATATACTGTCAAGAGAGACTTCACTATTATCAAGGATAAAGGATATGTCAAAAATAGACTTATCACAGTTGTTGTAATGCTATTTATTACACAGTAGGCCCTATATTTCTGCATATGCTGTTTTACTATATTGTACAAGTACTTCCTTACACTGCGTCTTATAACCTAAAAGGCTGTTTTCGTCGTATGGTATTGCAAAATAGGATCTATTCATCAAAATCGAAGGAAGTATAATTAATATACCAGCTAGTTTACAATTGACCAATTTATATGCTTGGATCAGTACTTACAACATATCTCCATAAAGATATGCTGTACATCATATATCCTTCTTACCCAATATTACTTAAAGTAGAGATAACTCTAATATCTCGCAATAGTAAGCATTGGTATAATAGCCGTACGGCTATCATCTGGAATCTATAATATTCCTATATTATGTATCCCATCAAGATAATTTTATTGGCTTACAATAAGGGCACAGTATGTATAGTCTTTGTACAGAAGGAAATATCTCCTCCTAGAATAGCGTTATATATACGTCATTCTTTAATATCTACTTATGGGACACACAGATATCATATTACAGCAATACTAATAAGAATTTGGTGTAAAGAGGGCTAATTAGCCTAGTATCTAAAAAGGAGTCTTTTAGCATGATCAATATAACCGTTTACACCTATCTGGTATCTGGTATAATATTATAGGATACTAGCATATCCATAGCTCTATTTAGCCGTAGCTCTTGCTATAGTGTAAAGATAGCTTTATATTATATCTATTGCTATTACATTACCAGTAACAATCATTACTATAGTTTTATGCTAATTTCAAAAGGTTATCTATTTATCATCCACTAACCTTATTTTGGAAAGTAAATTGGTAGATAGCATAGGTTACTACTACCCAAGGGCTAGCAATACTTTATTCGATCAGTTCCTTTTTGTACAATATACTCTGCCTGGTATCCATCTTATCCTAATGCTACTTTTCGCCTATATTACAGCTGAAATCTTCCTATCTTGAAGGCTGAGCTTACCTTATTAACAATTCCTGCTATTGTATACAAAGGAGCCTTAAATCATCTTTTTGATCTTACAATTCAACCTATGTCTAGCCTTAGTGAAAGATTTACCTATTCATCACGTCACGAATACCGCAGTAATACGAATAAGTAAAATTTAGCCTTATATGTCTTTACTGCACCATATACCTTTAACTTATGCTCTTCTTATACTTCTTCTATATGACTATAGCATAGATAACCTCTAATTAGGTATATCATACAAGATAATACAAGACTATTGAAGGATATTAGGTAATCATAGTTTAATATGTGTAATACCTCTGGGAATGTACCAGTATAAAGCCTTTAGGCTGAAAATAGTTCATTATATCCATAAATCTCACGAGATAAGCTGATTACTCTAAATAACATCTCATATATCAGATAATCCTCCATATTGTATCAGGGGAAGTATACTTACACCTTATCCTAGTAACTAAAGTTGTCCTTCCAGTGGTAGAAGTTGATCATAATACATGTAAACTTAGAATATTCCATTTTGAAATCTGGCTACAAGCAAAAGTCTCGATTATCCAGCAAAAGAATAAAGAGACTCACAATAGTTACCGTATATATAAGAATAGTACTAATATAGTGCTCCTTATGCTCATATATGATCTATTATATTTATTGCTGATAGTATAAGGATATACATACATATAATTTTTCTACTATATCTCTTTTGAAACTAGTGTAACTTCGTTGATGCCTGATATAATGATAAAGAGAGCTTGTATATTTTTACAGATTAATGAGCAGTATCTAAAAGCACATGT
>JGI12627J18819_10000340_pt1 | contig 15290 bp, 15 predicted proteins | sample TexAe_OM1H0_M2_FD_18819 | JGI IMG/M metagenome (IMG submission 18819)
AGCCGCGACGTCTCGCCGGAACGGACCAGCCAACCTAAAACCCTTCCGAGACCGTTCTTGCTGAAGAGATCGAATACCCGATCGACGACGGCACGGTAGTCATGCTCCAAATTGTTCATTTCTACATCGACCGTCTGCAGTCCGGCGAGGAGCTCTCGCACCAAATCCTCGGCAATGGCCACGTGCAAGCCGGCCGCCGACCCAAAATGATGGCTTAGGTTTGGGTAAGTGACGCCGGCCGCATCGGCCACGGCTCGCATGGTGAGCACTTCGTCCGCTCCCTCGACGATGAGCCGGCGAGCGGCCGCCAAGGCTTCGGCGCGCATATCGGACGGCGCGCGCCGAATACGTCGAGTGCGCGGCACGCCGGCTGTTTTCTTCTTCACGCTCCCCCTGCCTCTAGTTCAGGTAGGCCCGTGGCACGGCGTTCTGTTGCGAATCCATCGCCAATGATACGCACGGATTTGCNAAAAGTTTTCGCTATTCACGAAGCCGATCTTCATCAAACCCCGCCGTTGCAAATCCGCCGGCGTTTGCGCCACGATTCTGTGCAAGTCCGAACGCCTGCAGTGTGGCGTACCCTAGGAACCTTAAGTCCGGCACCCGGTCAATCAGGTCATGTCCAGACCCACCGTTTTTGTCGTCGTTGTGATGTTTCACCTGGGCGTGTTGGCGCTGCTGTTGACCGCCTTTCAAGCCCAAGTGAGCGTCGACGCAGCCGCGGCGCCGCTTGAAGTGGTATTTCTGGCACCCGTGAAGCGGCCGAAAGTCGTGGCCGAGAACAACCAACCTCCCCGCTTGGCGGGCAATATCGCCATAGCCATCGCGCCCCCGGCCGTCGATTCGGCAACACCGGGAGGCGAGACTTCGTCGTCGGATGGCCACGGGTCGGGCGTGAATTGGCTTGCCGAGGCACACCGAGCCGTGCGCGCCTTCGAGATCCGCAACAGCCAGACTCACAACAGCGCGCTCTCGGTCTCGTCGGCTCTGGATGAGCGAGGCTTTGGCGAGCACCATGCCGGTGATAGGTCGAAAACAGAGAACGGCGATTGGATCGTGTGGATCAGCGCTGATTGCTACAAGATCGCCAGCTGGCATTCAGGCGCAGTCGTGGAAACTATCTCTCCGCAAGCAATTTGCCGCAGTAAAGCTGTGGCTACGCACGGCGACTAGCAGGTTTAGCGCTCAACCGAGAACTTGAGCCCGCCTGGATCAAGCGAAAATCTGCCCGAGACTACTTGGTTTATCCACCGCGCCGTTTCGAGCACGCCCCCGAAGCAGAAGAAATGCGGCCCAACAACCCGGGTGGAACTCGGCAACTGCATCAATCTCATCACGTGTTGTTCAGGCGTGGTGGCGAGCTCGGCAATGTCATTGACGCCGCTCAAGTTGTGCATAACCACTCGAAGCGACGCGCCAATGCCGCATCGCATCGCAAATTTGATCAATTTCGATAGTGGTGCAGGCCCGGCGATTCCGGCGAGAATCGGCAAGCGAACGTCGAGTCGCGCGAGTTCCGGCTCCCACGTTTTAATCGCGCTGCCGTTGAATCCGAACTGCGTCACGATAAAAAGCGGCATGCCCGTGCGATCCGCGAAGGCTTGCTTTGCCTTGAGCGCACTCGAAAGCATCGCGAGCCCTATGCCGCGCTGCCCCTCGGGATAACCGGCAACACCAATCCTTTTGATACCGGATTTTTCAAGCAGTCCCGAGCCGAAAACGTCCAAGGTGTTTTCGTATTCCCCGACCGCGTGCTCGGTGTCACCGGCAACCAGAAGCACCTGCTCCACGCCATTGCTGACCAGTTCGGCCAGGGTGCTGCGCAGAGTCGCGGGATAGTTGACGCGGCGCGCGACCAGGTGCGGTGTCGCTTTAAAGCCGGCCGCCTGAACGGCAAGTGTTGTCTTGACGAGCTGCGCCAGCGTCGCGTTCGGCACGTGCGAAATGTAAACCGCGCATCCTCGAGGCAAAAATTCCGTCAACGCCGGCAAATGCTTCTCTTCCGAGGGCGTAATCTCGATCGACGCCGCCCGCATGAAAGCGGTGACCCGATGCTTTAAGTTGGAATTCACGGGAGCGCGCTCAATGGCGGCCTCCTTCAGCGTCCTGCACCCGCGACCATTTGCGATGCAATGCGTGCCACGTGCTCGCCCTGAAACCGGCACATTTCCAGCTCGAGTTGCGTCGGCATGCGCAGTTCGCTGCCTGCCCCCGTGACGCAGCTCGCCCCGTAGGGCGTCCCGCCGGTGATCTCACGCATGGTCGCCAGATCCTTGAACGTATATGGCAGGCCGACAATGATCATTCCGTGATGTAGCAATGTGCTGTGAAATGACGTGATGGTGGTTTCCTGGCCGCCGTGCTGGCTGGCGGTGCTGCAGAACACACTGCCTATTTTGCCTACCAATGCGCCGCGCCCCCAGAGCGCACCGGTTTGATCCAAAAAGTTGCGCATTTGCGCGGCCATGTTGCCGAAGCGCGTCGGCGTTCCGAAAATTACTGCATCGTACTGATCGAGCTCGTCGGGTTTCGCAATCGGCGCCGGTTGATTCAATTTGAATCCCGACGCTGTGGCGACGTCGATCGGACATAGCTCAGGCACCTGCTTCACAGTCGCTTGCACGTTTGCCACACGCTTTGCGCCTTCCGCTTGCGCATACGACATGGCCTCGATGTGCCCGTAGCTGCTGTAGTAAACAACGAGAACCTTCGCCATGGCGGCTCCTGCTTATTCTAAGAATTCGGATAGCGAAAAACTTTTCGCTTTCAGGCTACGTCTTGGCCGATGCAGCGTCAAGCCGCACCTATGAATTTCAGATTTGCGCGCTTAGCGAAAGCCATGGCACCACGGCCAAGTCGCTCGAGATCTGTCGGCTTGCCTGTTGCAGCATGGTGAGGCGTTCGCGAATTAATTTGGTCTTTGTGGTGCGCCGAGAATGGCTGGACGAGTTCAATGACGCTACTACCCGGCCCTTCTGGTCGAACACCGGAACCGCGAGTGCAATGACTCCGAACGCCAGTTCGTCCTCGACCGCCGAGTAGCCGCTGCGCCGGCAATCATCGATCACCGCCCGCAGTTTCGCCGGTTCCGTGACCGTGCGGTCGGTGAATGCCTCGAGTTTTGCCGTCTCAAAATACCGCTGCAAGCGCTCCCCGCTGACTCCAGCCAGCAAAACGCGTCCTGTTGAAGTCGCGTGCGCGGGGAAGCGGCTGCCGACGTGCGCTTCCAGACGAAGCAAGGTGCGCACGGAGGTTCGCGCTACATAGACGATTTCCACGCCGTCCAGCACGCACAGCGCCGCCGAGTCGGAAGTGTTCCGTGCGAGCTCCTCAAGGTGATTTTTGGTGAGCTGCTCGATGTTCATTGATTCGAGGTAGGCAGCGCCTAGCTCAAGCACCCGCGGCCGCAGCAGAAAGTCGCGGCCGCTCCGGGTGATGTAACCCAACTCCTCGAGCGTAAGCAGGCACCGCCGTGCGGTTGCCGCCGGTATTCCCGCGCTGCGCGCGATTTCGCTCAAGCTCAATGCAGCCCGATCGCGCGAGAACGCGCGGATTACAGCCAGTCCCTTGGCAAGACCTCCCATCGCCTCGCGGCGCGGCATCGTGGTTCGGCGAGCTGGCATGGCTTTCAGTCTATTTCGATATCCGAAAAACCGAAAGGACAAATTGCGTTGGCTTGACGATCTATCGGCCATAAGCACACTATGGTTTCGTATATCGACGTAGTTTTCGTTATACGAAAATAACGGATTGCGATTGGGGAGTGCTTTTGAAAATAGGGCGGCAAGACCGGCGCAGTTCAGCCATTTCGGCATCCAACGAGGCTACGATCGTGGTCCGGGGCCGCGATCTTGCGCGCGATCTGATCGGTCATTTGAGCTTTACGGAGCACTTTTGGCTGCTCGTGACGGGTGCCATGCCCACTGCGGCGCAACGCGCGGTACTCGACGCCACGCTGGTTGCCATTGCCGAGCACGGCATGGTGCCAAGCGTTCAAGCATCGCGCATGACCTTTGCCGCAGCGCCAGAGGCGCTTCAGGGGGCGGTTGCGGCGGGCATTTTAGGGTGCGGTTCGGTGGTTCTCGGATCGTCGGAAGCCGCGGGCCGGTTGTTCGCGGCCATTGCGGACAGCATGGACGGAGGCGCGGACATCTCGCAGGCGGCCAAGGATACGATCGAAGAATACCGCGGCCAAAAACGTCAGATTCCCGGCTATGGACACCCCTTGCACAAGCAGGCAGATCCGCGGGTGAAGCGCCTTTTTGAAGTTGCCGGCATGGCCGGCGGCACCGGCCGCTTCTTGGCTATCGCCCAAGAAGTGGAAACGTTGCTGCCCGGACTGACCGGCAAGCATTTGGCGCTCAATGTATCGGGTGCGATACCGGCCGTCTTACTCGATGTCGGCTTCCCGCTCGGCGCGCTCAAAGGTATCCCCATTTTGGCGCGGACCGCAGGATTGATCGCGCATCTTCTCGAGGAACAACAAAATCCCATCGGCTTTGTCCTATCGCACGCGGGCGCGCAGGCCATCACCTATGAGGGAGAAGTGCCTCCCGGATTTACCCCGAGCAAGGACACCTGAGCGCATGGCTGTACCAGCGACCTTGGCCGGCATTCGAGTCCTTGAACAGGGAACATTTATTACCGGGCCCTGCGCGGGAATGATGCTCGCCGATTTGGGCGCCGATGTGATCAAGGTCGAGAGTCCTGAGGGCGATCCTTACCGCGCCTATCAAGGCGGCCAATATTCGCCGCACTTTCAGGCCTACAACCGCAACAAGCGCAGCCTCGCCCTCGACATGAAGCTGAAGAGCGACTGCATCCTGTTCGATAAGCTGGCCAGCGAAGCGGATGTATACATCCAAAATTTCCGGCCCGGCACCGCCGAGCGCTTAGGTGCAGGTGTCGCTCGTCTGCAAGGTCTGAACCCGCGCCTGGTGTGCTGTTCCATCAGCGGTTTCGGCTCCAGCGGGCCCTACTACGATCGGCCGAGCTACGATTCGGTCGCACAGGCCTTGAGCGGCTTCTTGAGTGTTGTCGTCGATCACAAGCGCCCGCAGTTCTTGGGACCGGCGCTCGCCGATGCAATCACCGGCATGTATGCCTCGCAGGCGATTCTCGCAGCTTTGGTGCAGCGGGGACGTAGCGGTCGCGGCATGCACGTTGAAGTTTCGATGCTCGAGGCGATGACCCACTTCGCCGTGGAACCCTTCGCCGCCTATTTTGCGCTCGGAGAGATTCCGACGTCGGCAGACCGGCCGCGGCTCGCTCAAGCCTACATTCTGCACACGGCGGACGGGCGGCTCATCGCAATTCATTTGTCGTCCTTGGAAAAATTCTGGCAGGGCCTGTGCACAGCGCTCGAAGCTCCAGAGCTGAAAGCCGATCCGCGCTTCAATCCGCGCGAACGGCGCATCGCCGAATACGAAACGCTGCGCGTCGAACTCGACTCTCGCTTCGCGCGCAAACCCCTGGAACACTGGGTGCAGCGCCTGCAGGCCGAAGATGTGCCGTACGCGCCCGTCAACCTCCTGGAAGATGTCGTGCGCGATCCGCAAGTTCAGCATTTGGGCATAGTGGTGCCGGTCGATTCGCCTCACACAGCGACTCGCGCCGTGCGTCCCGCCGCCCAGTTTGACGGCTCTCGCGCCCAGTCTGTGACGGCGGCGCCGATGCTGAACCAACATGGCGAGTTCATCCGCGCGGCGCTCAATGCCAAATCTTCCTGGCCGGAGCAGACGCGCGCACCAGCAGGAGGACAGATTTAATGTTGCTTCCCACGACGCTCGTAGGCAGCTATCCGCAGCCGGAGTGGCTGATCGACCGCGCGCGTCTTGCGGGCCGCTTTCCCCCACGGGTTCGAGCCCTTGAACTGTGGCGCGTGCCTGAGGCGTATCTCGCTGAGGCACAAGATGACGCCACACTCATGGCGATCAAGGCACAGGAGGAAGCGGGTCTCGACATCATCACCGACGGCGAGATCCGCCGCGAAAGCTATTCGAACCGGTTCGCCACCGCGCTCGACGGCATCGACCTGGATAACCCGGGCACTGCGCTCGACCGTAGCGGCCACCCGAATCCCGTTCCGCGCGTGGTCGGCAATATCCGCCGCCGGCACGCCGTGGGCGTGCGCGATCTCGAGTTCCTGCGCAGCCATACGAATCGGCGGGTGAAAGTCACGGTTCCAGGTCCCTTCACGATGGCTCAGCAGGCGCAGATCGACCACTACGGCGGCAGCCGGGAATTTGCCGCGATGGATTACGCCGCAGCATTGAACGAGGAGATTCGCGATCTTTTCAGCGCCGGCGCCGATGTCGTGCAAATAGACGAACCTTATATGCAGGCGCGGCCCGAAGAAGCGCGGGCGTTTGGATTAAAGGCTCTCAACAAGGCGCTGGAAGGCGTCGCCGGCACAACCGCCGTGCACATTTGCTTCGGCTATGCCGCCATCATTCACGCGCGGCCTTCCGGCTACTCGTTCCTACCGGAGCTCGCCGAGTGCAGTTGCGCGCAAATATCGATAGAAACCGCGCAATCGAGCCTCGACTGCTCGGTGCTGACGCAGTTGCCAGGCAAGAAAATCATCTTGGGCGTCATTGACTTGTCGAACCCAACCGTAGAGACCCCGGAGGTCATCGCAAATCGCATACGGCGTGCGCTGCCCTTCGTGGATCCTAAGAACCTTCTGATCGCGCCGGATTGCGGCATGAAGTATCTGCCGCGCGAAGCGGCCTTTGGCAAGTTGCAGGCAATGGTCGCAGGCGCGCAGATGGTGCGCGCGCAATTGATGAATGGCAAAGCTACGGCTTAAGCCTCAAATAACGAAAGGGGGATCTCACATGTTGACTACTGTTCGCCGAATTCTATCGGTTCTGGCGGCCGCTATCGGAATCGTCATCATTGCCGAGCCGGTCTGGGCACAGACCACACCCGGCGCGCTCGAGGAGATCGTGGTCACCGCGCGCAAGCGTAATGAGAATTTCCAAGATGTGCCGATGTCGGTGGATGTGTTCACGGCGCAAGAAATCCAGGCGGCGGGCATCGAGAGCCCGCGCGACTTCATCGCCATGGTGCCAAACATGACTTTGGTGGAGACACAAAACATCGGCAATTCGTTCATCACGATTCGCGGCATCTCCCAGGCGCGTAACAGCGAACCCTCGGTTGCCGTGCTGGTCGACGGCGTGCTTGAAACCAATCCGTACGAATTCACCCAGTCGCTGTACGACATCCGTCAGATCGAAGTTCTGAAAGGACCCCAGGGCGCGTTGTACGGGCGCGATGCCATCGGCGGCGCGATCATCATCCACACCGCCGATCCAACCGACCATTTCGAGGCAAGCTCGCGGGTCGGCCTGGGCAATGGCTTGGCCGAAAAGGCGCAGCTGAACCTGAGCGGGCCGCTCGACCCGGCGGGAACTCTCAAGTACCGCGCCTCGCTCAACTACTACAATACGGACGGCTATCTCGAGAATGCCTATCTCGGGCGCAAGGCCGATCCGTACCGCGATTATTCGGGCCGTCTGCGCCTCTTGTGGAATGCGACGGATGCTTTCACCGCGGATCTGCGCTTAATGTATGACAAGGCGGAAACGACGGCGTATTACTTCATCATCCCGCGCAGCGATGAGTCCAACCCTTTCAGCGACTTCACGACGCCCGGCAACGCCAACGACACCACCTCCCCGATTCAGAACAACAATCTGGGCAGTGACGATCGCAGCATTTTCGACGTCGCGCTGAAGCTCGACTACAACCTGCCCTACGGCACGATCACTTCGATCACGGACTTCAACCATACCAAGGAAATCGACACCGGAGACGCCTACGATTTCCGTCCGGTAACAACTTCCGTGGAATATGCGCTCACATCGTTCGTCGGGCCCATTCCGACCCCGGCCCAGGGCGGCCCCTTTGATGAGAGCCAGAGCCAATTTATCGATGTAAAGACCATCAGCCAGGAGCTGCGCTTCACGGCGCCCGTGGTGAACGGATTTTCGTGGATCGCCGGCGCTTACTTTGTCCATACCAAGCGCTTTATTTCCACGGGAAATCTGGCTGACCGCGGCGACGGCGCGCCTGAGGTCTTCTATAACCCGATCGTCGATCCGACCAATCCCTACGCCACCAATACGAACATAACGTTTCTCTCCGACAATCAAGACAACAACGCCTGGGCCGTGTTCGGAGATGCAACGTACGAGTTCAACAAGCAGTGGGAACTCGACATTGCGCTCCGCTACGACCAGGATGAACGTCAGAACACGACCGATACTCCGACCCAGTTCCTGCCGACGACAACCGCATTTACAGGTGAAGTGCGCAAGGCGACCTTCAGTGCCACGCAGCCCAAAGGAACGCTGCGCTTCAAGCCCACCGACGATTGGACTTTCTATGGCGGCTGGAGCCGCGGCTTCCGTAGCGGCGGATTCAACCAGACTGGCGTCGGCGATGTCGCTCGCGCGAACGGCGTGCTCGGCGTCAACGATCTCTTCCAGGCGGAAATCGCCGATACCTACGAAGTGGGATTCAAGAGCCAATTCTTCGATCGGCGGCTCACGCTCGACGGCGACGTGTTCCACACGCAATCGAAGAACGGTTATTTCTTCGTCTTCATCGCCGCCGACTCCACTCAGAACCTGGGCAACTTGAGTGCCACCTACAAGGGCGCGGAGCTATCGTTGGCGGCGCATCCGACCGACCAATGGGACCTCTACGCGGGCGTGGGCTTCACGAACAGCCGCATAACCGCGATGGCGGATCCGACGGTCATCGGCAATGAGGCTCCGCTGGTTTCGCGCAATACCATCAACGCCGGCGTGCAGTTCAAGCAACCTCTGGGCTACGGCCTGTTGGGCACGGCGCGACTCGACTACAACGAGATTGGGCGCACGTGGTGGGAACCTTACAACATCACTTCCCGGGATCCGGTGTCGCTGGTGGATCTGCGCCTCGGACTGCAGGCGCAGAAATGGACCGTCACGGCCTGGTCCAAGAATCTAACCAACAAGATCTATAATGCCGAATTCTCGCCCGGCAACGTCGGCGGCGCGGGATTTCTATGGCGGGCCCCGCCGCGGCGCTACGGCGTCGATCTCGATTACAAATTCTGATTCGGAGGATATCTCATGGCCACATCCAAATTGCCGTCGCGTCTCCACCATACGGCCTATGTGACGCGCGACCTCGAGGCGACACGAAAGTTCTATGAAGATCTCATCGGGCTGCCCTTGATGGCCACGTGGTGCGAAGTGGATGAGCTTTTCGGCGCCGAACGCGTGTACTGCCATTTGTTCTTCGGATTGGGCGACGGCGGCGCGCTCGCTTTCTTCAAATTCGCCAAAAAAGAAGACGAAGAGCTGTTTGGACCGAAAATGCCGGCTTCGCCTTTCCACCACATCGCGCTCAACGTCGACAAGGAAACGCAACAGGGGATTGAGAGGCGTCTGGCCGATGCAGGCTATAAGGAGCCGCAAACCTTTGTGCTCGAACATGGATACTGCCGCTCGGTGTACGTGAACGATCCCAACGGCCTCATCCTGGAATTCACGCTCGACAGTCCCAAGGTGAAAGAGATCAACCGCGATCGGTTGGCCACGGCGCACGCGGACCTCAAGCGTTGGATGGCAGGCGATCACACTTCCAACAACACCTACCGATAACGGGCACTCGTCTCGCCATGAAGCATAGCGTCGATCGCATCCTCACCACCCATGTCGGCAGCCTGCCGCGCAGCCAAGCTGTGACGGAGGTGTTGTTCGCCCGCGAGCGCAACGAGGTTGGCAACGCACAGGCCGCCGCCGCAATCATTACCGACGCAGTCGCTGATGTCGTGCGGCGGCAGGTCTCGGCCGGCATCGATGTGGTCAGCGACGGCGAAATGAGCAAGATCAGCTATGCGACCTATATCGCGGAGCGCTTGGCGGGATTCGGCGGCGATACGCCGCGCGAGCCGGGTCAGGATCTGGTCGAGTTTCCGGGACTGCTCAAAAAACTCGCCGATCGCGGTTCCACCGCCAAGTACCGCCGGCCACGCTGCATAGGCGAGATTACGGTCAAGAACATGGCGCCGCTGCAGGACGATCTCAACAACATGCGCGCCGCCGTCACCGCTGCCGGGCCCACGGAGGCCTTCATGAATGCGGCTTCGCCGGGGGTGGTCGCGCTGTTTCAACCCAATGATTTTTATCGGACCCAGGACGAATACCTGACGGCGCTCGCCGAAGCATTGCGGGTCGAGTATGAGACCATCACGCAGGCCGGAATCATCCTGCAAATCGATGCGCCGGATCTGGCCATGGGGCGTCATACCATGTATCGCGATCGCACCACGGAGGAATTCGAAGCTCTCGCCGCGCGGCACATCGAGGTCCTGAATCATGCACTCAGAAACGTTCCCGCGGATCGCGTCCGCATGCACGTATGTTGGGGCAACTACGAGGGACCGCACCATCACGACGTGCCGATGGAGCGTCTGTTGCCCGTCGTCCTCAAGGCCAAGCCGCAGGGATTGCTGTTCGAGGCAGCGAATCCCCGCCACGCGCATGAATGGGCCGTATTCAGGGACGTCAAAGTGCCCGAGGACAAGATACTGATTCCCGGAATCCTGGCAACGACCACCAACTACATCGAGCATCCGCAATTGGTGGCGGAACGAATTCAGCGCTTTGCCGACATCGTGGGCCGCGAGCGGGTCATCGCCGGGACCGACTGTGGCTTTGGAACCTTTGCCGGGTTTGGACCGGTTGAACCGGATATCGCTTATCTGAAATTAGAAGCTCTGGCGCAGGGCTCTCGAATTGCCTCCAGCCGGTTGTGGCGCAAGCGATGAGCACGCCCGCCGCAGATGTCCGCGCAGAGAGCAAGGCCGCCACGGCGACGCCGTTTCGTTTTTATGATAATCGTCAGAAATACCTGGCTTTTGTCACCACCTGCAATGAGAAATCCGCGATCGCGCGCCGAGCTGCGCACGAAATGACATTGATCAGGCCGACGCCGCCAGCCTTGGGCATCTTCGATGCCGGCATGGGGGATGGCACGGTCATCACGCGCGTCATGCGCAGCACGCATCAACAATTCCCGACTGTGCCGCTGTTTGTCGTCGCCAAGGAGATCAGTCTCGAGGACGTGCGTCTGGGACTCGAAAAGCTGCCCGATCGATTGTTCGAGCACCCCGCCACGGTCTTCGTCGTGACCAATCTCAACTATGCGGAGGCGCCGCGTCTGATGCCGCGCGACGCTCATCTGGCCGCGGCGCTCAACTGGCAAGAAGTGCGTTTAACCGGGTCGACCGCGCATGAGTACGCGGAACAGATCGAAGACCTCGGACCGGCACTCGCGAACGGCTGGCAGACTACGCCAAACCCCAAGACCGGCAATCCGCAAGTGGTACGTCCCTCGGTACTGGTAATTTATCGCGAGGACCATAAATTCCTGCTCGACTCCGTGGTCCCCAAACCGGGGCGGATTTTCGAGCATTACGACCTGGTGATTGCCTCGCAGCCGTGGCGCGCGCGCATGGGCGCGGAATTCAAAGTTCAAAAGGTGTTGGCGCCCCTGGCGCGCAGCTTGGCGCCGGGCGGCCGCTTGCTCGCCATTCAGTCGTGCGGCCAAGATCCAGGTCTGGAAATCATTCAACAGTTATGGCCTGAAGAACGTCCGTTCAAAGTCGATCGGCATGAGCTGTTGGCAACTTTGCGGCGCGAATTGGGGCGCGATGCCCGCGACTTCAGCCTGACCGCGCCCCCGGATGATAAAGCAGTGTTCCGCTATGACATGCATACGCTGCCCTCGGAAATCGGCGATCGCATCGGCACCTCGACTCTGTTCGCCGCGTGGAACGCCGCTATCTATGTGAATCAAATAGAAGACGAGCGGCTCGATGAGGTGGTGCCCAACGGCGCTTACCTGCGGGCGACGCAAACGGTACTGCAAAAGCACGGCGGCCTGTGGTTCAACGACGAGGCCTTTGTGGTTGCCCGCCGGCGAGCGTGAAGGATTTTCACTCATCAAGAATTACACGCCGCAATCCGTGACCGACGCCGTGCTCGAGCAGATGGCCGGCACGTCTGACGAACGGCTGAAAGCGATCGCGGCCGGCGCCATTCGGCACCTTCACGCCTTTGCCCGGGAGGTCAATCTCACGCCTGCCGAGTGGCTCAAGGCAATCGAGTTTCTCACGCGGGTCGGCAAAACTTGCACGCCGGCGCGGCAGGAATTCATTTTACTCTCCGACGTGCTTGGCCTCAGCACCTTGGTAAATACCCTGCATGACTCGACGGCGCTGGAGGATGCGACCTCGACCAGTCTTTTGGGTCCCTTCTTTCGCGAGGACGCGCCGGCGCTGGCGTTGGGCGAGCAGATTTCACAAGCCGATAAGTCCGAAGAAATTCTTCTCTGGGGTACAGTGCGCGACGCCGCGGGAGCAGCCATCGCCAACGCCAGGGTGATGGTCTGGCAGACCTCGAGCGCCGGCATGTACGACTTGCAAGAAGGCGACGGCAGCGCCATCGACTACCGCGGCACATTTCAAACAGACGCAGCTGGGGAATACCATCTGCGCACCGTGCGTCCGCTTGGCTATTTCATTCCCATGGATGGCCCGGTGGGGGACCTCGTGCGCGCACAGGGCCGCCAGGGCTGCCGGCCCGCGCATATTCATTTTCTCATCAGCGCAGCGGGGTTCCGGGAATTGGTCACGGCGCTGTACTTTCCCGGCCCGTACCTTGAAACCGATGTCGTGTTTGGTGCGTCTCCCGAACTCGTGGTGCACGAGACGCCAACGGATCCGAATGCACCGATTCAGGGATTGCCCAGCGTGCATTTCGATTTCACTCTCGCCCGCGAGGGATCCGCAAATCACTCCGGCGGGCGCGTGGGCGCAGATCCCAGCAAATTCGGCGCCCGATAATCCCCTAAGGGGGGTTTTTCTGACGCGCTGACGGGCCGGTCAGGCGTTTGCCGCCGGGCGCCGACCGTCTACGCTCGCTCAATCGATGCCACAGCAAAAATCAGGGTAGGTACTGCCGGTTGGAGCAATCCACCCTCGTACAAACCTCGGCGACTCGAGCATCAGTCGCACCTTGCTTTCTACGCCGACCACTTTCCGTGCGTTGAAATAAACTCCTCGTTCTATCGACCCCACCGCAAATCGACATACCATGCTTGGAAGACAGCAACTCCTGAGTCCTTTCGGTTCTCGGTGAAGATGCCGCGGACGATCACGCACGAATCCGCCCTTCGGCATGCCGCAAGCGAAACGAATCAATTCTTTTCCGGCATCGAAGCGCTGCAGCCGAAGCTTGGCGCCGTGTTGATTCAACTGCCGCCGAGCCTGGAGTTCAGCGCTCCCTTAGTGCGTGCATTTTTTAAGTCCGTGCCCAAATTGAGCGGCGTCCGGCTGGTATGCGAACCGCGGCACGCCGGCTGGTTTACAGGCGCGGCCGATGCGCTGCTCGAGCGGTTGGATGTCAGTCGCGCGGCGACCGATCCCAGCGCTTTCCCGGCAGCGAAACGCGCCGGCGGCAGCCGCGCATTCGGCTATTTTCGGTGGCACGGCTCACCGAGAATGTACTACTCCAGCTACTCCGACAGGCAACTGAAGTCTTTCGCTTCCTTGGTGAAGCGAGCCGGATGCGCGCATGCGTGGTGCATTTTCGACAATACGGCGCTCTACGCCGCCTGGGACAATGCAACCTCGCTGATGAGTCGGCTCGAGCCCTGAGCGGTTGCCTGGCACGGATGCCCGCCAGCGACGTCGATACACTCCGACGGACATCCGTGCAATTCCAGATTTAAATCAATAGCGGTCGCCAAAAACGCGAACAGCCCCCGTGCCGATCCAACGGCCCGCCGCTGCGGGCAGACTGGCCCCGATACGGATCAAGAACAGCGGGGTCGTGCAGGTTGCCGGAAGACTTGTGAAATGTCCGCGGAACTGCGCATCGCCCTCCGCGCTCAAGGGAACCTCGATGGTGTCGAGAATCTCCTGATTCGTGGTGCCGGTGTTGCACACCAGCGTGCCATTGACGGTGGTTACAGGTCCTGGCGTGCCGCTCGCGTTGCCGCCGACGAGCACCAAGTGCTCGACATCGAAGCTTGCGCGGCCTGTGCTGAGATCGACACGGGCATGGCCGTCGCGCGCGAACCAAGGACCGGCTCCGGCCTTGATGCCGGCAACCGGGTTGTCGACGCCGGGGGCGGTGACCACGCCCACGATCCTTTCCCACTGCACCACGGATTCATCCGATGGCTGCGCGACCAGAGCGACAGGTGCCAGCAGCGAGGCCAGCGCTAAAATCTTCTTCATTGAAATCTCCTTTCAGGTGTTTGAGGTGTGATCATCGGACCCCGCCCTCGCGAACCATCCGACACCGTTGAGTGAAGGCGACAGCGGCGCCGGTTCTTCGGACTCGAGAATTTGTCGATCTAAGCACATGCTGTCCCGGCGAGTTGCGGCAGGATCGCGCGCAACTTGGCGCGCGCGTGGAACATCCGCGTCTTCACCGTGTTGGCAGGGCACCCCATGATTTCGCCGATTTCCTCGCAGGAGTGGCCCTGGCCGTAAGCCAGCTCCAGGGTCAGGCGTTGCTCCACAGGCAGCTGTTGCATCGCAAGCGCAATCCATTCGCCGGTCTCCGACGCAGCCAATTCGTCGGGCGCAAGCATTGCGCTGTCGTCAATCGGCAGTGCGTCAAACATCCGATTGATCGGATTTCGCAGCGTCTTGAGGGCGCAGCGGTAGGCGATTCCCAGGATCCACGTCGAAGGACGCGAGTCCCCGCGGAATTCGGCGGCCTTGTTCCATACGACCATCAACGTGTCGTTGATGACCTCCTCGATCAATTCATGGCGCCGCACAAACCGCGTAAGGAAACGCGCCAACCTCTGATGGTAGGTCAGGTAAAGCTCACGAAAGGCTTCGCGATCGCCGGCCGCGACTCTGCCCAATAAGCCGCCGTCGGCCTGCGCATTGCCCTCTGCGGCGTTCATCCCTGAAATCGGTCCCTGGTCATGTCTCTGCTCGAATGAATGAGAGCAATAGACTATGTGCCGCGTGCCAAGCTGGAATCGGGGCAGTTCCCTATATTATTTGGAAACGACCCCTAATTAATGGCCGGCATCCTGGCTCTGCGGATGCCTGCCGGCTCTTGAGGTCCTTGCTGTAGCATGATGCTTCCAGTCGACGGAGAATTGGAGCGATGAGAAGCATCAACCTCGCAGAAAAGTTATCGGCATTTACCGAGCACACAAACCCGGACGCCGCTCGCGAACCAGGACACCACGCGCGG